>PDWI01001768.1_pt1 | contig 33643 bp, 34 predicted proteins | sample 1430891 | NCBI WGS metagenome assembly PDWI01 (sample SAMN01162508, study PRJNA174530) | Oral metagenome, whole genome shotgun sequencing project. | biome: Marine environment; feature: Marine mammal; material: Swab sample of the gingival sulcus; isolation source: swab sample of gingival sulcus... | reverse complement strand
GATACTCGATTCTTTGATGATTAAATCAACCAATTCGGGTTTTAAAAATGATAGTTTGGTTTTGTCAAAGGTCATTGGTTGTCAGGTTGTACGTTTGAGAGAGGTTAGGTCGTTCATTGTTGTAAAAATACGATTAAATCCGGTGAAGTACAAATGTTTGATGGTGTCAGCTATGATGGCATATCGTCTGTGCTCTTGTAAGACTATGATTCTTATCGTCAATTGATTCTGTTGGGAATTTTTGACTGTTGACGATTTTGGGTAGATTGTAGTTAGAACAGCGTAAGCTAATCTGTATAAATTTGAACCCGCAAACCTGCCGGTATTGCGTATAATTTCTTTATTTTTGTTTGACAACCGGAAAGCATGCGATATACTTTTACCAAATCTGAAAAACTCAAAAGTCGTAAACTCATAGGTCAACTCTTTGAGCAAGGGCAACGCCTGAAGGCTTTTCCTCTGCACGTAGTTTATCTTCCTCTAACGCATGAGGGTGATTTTCCGGTACAAGCAGGTTTTTCAGTGTCCAAGCGTTATTTTAAACATGCTGTGGACCGTAACCGTATCAAACGACTGATGCGTGAAAGCTACCGACTCCATAAACACAAGCTCTATCAGTGTTGTACTGAGAAACAAGTACTGATGTTTATTTATATAAGCCGGGAAAAGGCAGACTATCAACAAGTCGAAAAGGCTATGATTGATCTACTCAAACAGTTATCGCAAACCATACAGCGTACTTAACCCAAACCCTTAATAGTCGATGTCAAAGGGTTTTTCCATCAAGTGACAGGCGTGGTTTTAATAACCTAAAGGTTGTCTTACCCGTTTTAATACCGCCTGCGCTATGGGTCTTGCTTTTTCAGCGCCTTTAGCAAGTGCTTTATCTACCTCGTCCAGATTGGACATATAGTAGTTGTATTTCTCTCGGACTTCCGCATACTTGTCAATCAACAATTCGTAAAAAGCTTGTTTAGCATGACCGTAGCCGTAACCACCCTTGAGATAATTCTCTCGCATCTCAGCTGTTTGTTCCGGTGTTGCTACCAATTTGTACAAAGCAAACAAATTGCAGGTATCCGGGTTTTTAGGCTCTTCAAGCGGTGTACTGTCCGTTTGTATTTTCATGATTTGCTTACGCAATTGTTTATCGGGTAAAAACAAGTTGATGATATTCCCTTTGGATTTACTCATTTTTTCACCATCAGTACCGGGGACATACAGTGTGCCTTCCTGAAGTTTGGCTTCCGGTAAAACCAGAATATCCTTACCGACCTGATTGTTGATTCTTCCGGCAACATCACGGGTGATTTCCAGATGTTGCAATTGGTCTTTCCCAACAGGTACAATATTGGCATCATACAGCAGGATATCAGCCGCCATAAGCATGGGGTAATTGAACAAGCCGGCATTGACATCACTTAATCGGTCAGATTTATCCTTAAATGAATGGGAAAGTGTAAGACGCTGGTAAGGGAAATAACAACTGAGATACCAGGTGAGTTCAGTCACTTCCGGAATGTCACTCTGACGGTAAAACACCGTTTTGTTTATGTCTAATCCTGCGGCTAACCATGTTGCTGCTACAGAATAGGTGTTTTCTCGTAATGTTTCTCCATCCTTGATCTGCGTCAGTGAGTGCATGTCTGCAATAAATAGAAAAGAATCGTTGTCCGGATGATTTGCCATTGCTACCGCCGGAAAAATAGCTCCTAAAAGATTGCCAAGGTGTGGTGTTCCCGTACTTTGTACGCCAGTAAGTATTCTTGCCATAATAATTGCTTTGAAACGCAAAAATAACCATTTTTTTAAGTCGTAGAAGTTTTTGAGGTTATAGAATTGAAGTCTTAAGAGGGAAGGTGGAAGTAAGGTGGTTGATAATCAACAGACGATTAAAGGTAGATAACAAAAGTTGGCCAATAAGAGCTTAAAACAATAAATCTGAAATGTTCTCTTACGGTTTATAGCCTATTGCTCTCTGACTGAAATTTGAGACGTGAGATTTAATATCATATATTTGCACAATAGTATTGAGATACTTCTTTTTTATAGTTCCAAGTGAAAAATTATTAAAATCACTTGCAAAAAGTCAGTTAATCAATTGAAACAAACATGTACCTAATTAATTATCTTAAACATATAGTCCGCTCCAACCCTTATTATCAGTTATATAAAAGCAGAAAAAATTGGCGTAATGCCCAACGCTCAGTCCGGCAATATGACGATGTAACGTTCCTGAAAAACACTTATCAACGTAATTTCAATAAACCATTGGATTTAGATAACCCTGTATCTTTCAATGAAAAATTACAATGGTTAAAAATCAATTACTCTAATCCTTTGGTGGAGCAACTATCCGATAAATACACCTTTAGAGATTATGTCAAACAGCAGGGGTATGGTCATTTACTAAACCCTATCCTCTTTAGTGTTACTTCTGCCAAAGATATTAAATACAGTGATTTACCAGATAAATTTGTCTTAAAAGCCTCGCATGGCAGTGGTTGGAATATTATTTGTAAAGACAAGCGAAAATTTAACCTGAAAGTCTGGCGAAAAGTGTTGGACAGTTGGTTAAAACAGAATTATTATTGTTATTACCGAGAAACTAATTATAAGAATCTGAAGCCCAGAATTATTTGTGAGAAATATATAGAGACTCACACAAAGGAAGGTCTTTTGGACTATAAACTATACTGTATTGATGGAAAGTTTCAATTTTTTCAAATGATTGATAATTCAAATTGGGACAAACGCATCAATTTGTATGACAAGGATTGGAATTTACTTCCGGTAGGTTATGCATTTAAACAATCTGATAACGTCTTTAAAAAACCTGATGATTTAGAACAGATGATTAAGATTGCTGAAGATTTATCTAAGTCTCTTCCTTTTGTGAGGGTTGATTTGTACAATTATAACCGGCAGATCATCTTTGGTGAGTTCACCTTTTTTCCTTCTGCGGGATTAAAATTATTTTCAGATGACAGTTTTGATATAGCCTTGGGTCAATCTCTAAAGCTACCTGTCAAATCATGAAAATTCTCATCATCAATTACCGCTATTTTATATCCGGTGGTCCCGAGCGATACATGTTTGATCTTACAGCGTACCTTGAAAAACAGGGACATACCGTTATACCGTTTTCTGTAAAATCTCAAAAAAACAAACCCACAGATTATGAAGCGTATTTTGCAGAACCCATGGGTGGGCAGGACGTTGCTTATTTTGACCAAATGAAAACAACGCCAAAAATGGCGATAGATGTACTCTCCAGACTGTTTTATTCAAGAGGTGTGCGGAAAGCATTGGAAAAACTCATCAAGGATACCCGACCTGATGTCGCTTATATTCTCAACCATTACAATAAGCTATCCCCCAGTATTATTGATGCTTGTAAAGCTTATAATCTGCCGGTTTATATGCGGTTGTCAGATTATTTTTTAGTCTGTCCCGAAAGTCATATGATCAATGGTGCTAACGAATTGTGTAATGCCTGTGTGACCGATGGCTACCTGAAATGTGTTACCAATAAATGTATAAAAAATTCATATGTTGCCGGGGCGCTTAAAGCGACTGCACTTACGTTGCAAACCCGGTATTGGAAGATTTATGATAAAGTGGAACAATTCATTTGTACTAATGAATTTATGAAAGAGCAATTGTTATTAAAAGGGTTTTCTAAAGATAAGTTACAAGTTATTCCTACTTTCAAACAACCAATTACACTAAAACCTTTACAAGACCAAAACAATGCAGATCTGGACAAAAAATACATGCTTTATTTTGGGCGGTTTAGTCATGAAAAAGCCGTTGATACTTTGGTTTATGCTTATTTAAAATCAGAGTTGTACAAACAAGATATCTATCTTTACTTGATAGGTGGGACTGTTGATGAACTACAATTGACATTGACTGATGTGCAACAAAGTATAGCAGATACGCATATCAAAATATTTGGGTTTAAAGAAAAAGCGGTTTTGGATCACTATATAAGCCAATCCATAGGTGTGGTGCATTCATCGCGTTGGTATGAAAATATGCCCAATGCCGTATTAGAAGCTTTTAGTTTTAACAAGATAGTGATTACGGCTAATGTAGGTTCGCTGCCTTATATGGTCAATGATCGTGTAGGATTCTTGTATCAATATGAAGATGTTGACGATTTATCCCAAAAACTCATACAAGCTGCTGATGAGCCATTGAGAACAAGCTTAGAGCAGAATATTCCGGCACATTTTAAACAATATGCTATTGCACAACATTATGAGCGCTTGATGCGTTTGTTTTCTGAGAACATCAATCATTAATAATACAGTACTAAGACAGGCTTAACGTTTATGATATCAAAACGCTTAGATCAACAGACACTCAGGGTTTTTACCCTCAATGCTGCTTTTCTGTACCTGTCATTAGCCTATTTTAATTTTGCTTATGCTAATATAAGTTTAATATTAACTGCCGGGCTTTTGGTGGTTAATGCTGTTGTCTATCCTGAAATCTTGAAGCTGAATAAGACCAAAGGCATCTGGCTACTGATACTCTGTATGCCTTTGCTGCTCACTTTATGGACTGTGTTAAAGTCTCAGGATATCAACGGGAATTGGCATTTCTTGACAGACCGGTTGCCGGTATTGCTTATTAGTTTTGTTTTTTTGGCGCTTTTCCGCGCCATACATGAGTTAAAATACAGTATTACCGCTTTTATACTGATAAGTGCCGGTGCCGTGATTTATACGATTGCATCGGTTTACAGTGCTGATCCGCAGGCATTATACCACATCAATACAGATGTGATCCAACGTTTTACCCCTACGCAACATACTTATTTTGGTACTTATCTCGTCTTAGCCGTATTGAGTCTGATTCATTTTTATTATCAAACTCACCGTAAAACAATCTGGTTTTTTCCGCTTATGCTTATGCTTGTTTACGGTATATGGTTATCTACGGCACGTTTAGCTTATTTACAGTTGGTTTTTATACTCTTTTTGTTATTCTTTTTTAAAAGTAATCTAAAGGGTAAATTAATGCTTCTGATATTGATGGCTATAGGTGTTTTGGCTGTTTTGAATACAGCCGGAATGCGGGCAAAATTTCAAAAAGCCATGACTTTAAAGACTGATCCCCGGGTGATGATATGGAATAATGCCTTACAGGTTATTGAACACAGTGAAACGCCTTGGACCGGTATGGGTATTGGTGATTATTATGAGCACAAGTACGATACGTATTGGTTAAGAGGTGATATCAAGGACAGCGGAAAATTCTATGAAGGCTGTTTAGGCTATGAACCCCACAACCAATACCTTGACTTCTTCTTATTCAACGGGGTTTTTGGGATGATTTTCCTGTTGGGTATGCTCTATTTGGGCTGGCAGGCATTTAAAACCAAAGACTATTTTGTTATGGCTCTCGTCCTTATACCGCTGATGAATATGCTTACAGACAGCGTCCTGATGCGGCAATGGGGGGTCATTCTTTATGCCGTACCCTTGAGTCTTGGTGTAGCCATATTAGCTAAAAGAGCTGAAGAGAAAAGCCTTGATTTTTATAAGAATCATTGAGGTCATTCAAAGACTATTTGAAAAAAGGTTAGAGGTTAAAGGGATTGATAAACCTCAAGAGTTTGCTGAGCAATTTTATCCCAATTATAGGTGGTTTCCAATAGATTTTTATAGGAGTGACCGGTTGATTCTGTCTGTAGTTTTTGTTCCAATTGACGTCTGAGATGCTCAATATCACCGGTTATAAAATAACAATCCTTGTCCAGTGGGACTTCTGTATTAGCAGGAATATCACTAACCAAAACAGGCAGGTTATAGCTCATGGCTTCCAGGAGTGCAATGGGGAGTCCTTCGTGGTAGGAGGGCATAACAAATAGTCCGGCGTGAGAAAATATCTGATGTAAGGCTTCGCCTTTGATAAATCCGGTTAGTACAACATTGTGTTGCTTAGCTTTGGCTTTTAATTGTTTACTGTAAGTCGTTTCGTGATCTGCATCACCGACCAGAACCAGTTGGACATCTGTTTTCAGTGCTGTATAGGCTGCTATAAGATCGTCAAATCCTTTTTCCTCAACAAATCGTCCTACACCTATCATATACTGTCCGCGGGTTAAGCCCAGTGATTCTATGTAATCGGTTTGTGAAGCGGGTTTGGGGATTACAACCCCATTGTAAATGAGTTCTGTGTCTTGTCTGTGGTGTTTATCTGCAATGATTTTACTAATGACCCGGGAAATGACAATGATTCTATGGGCAAAGTGTGCACCCATAAATTCCCCGAGACGCAGGATTTTTTTAGCTAAACGTCCCCACTTCTGACGGTCATAGTCAGGGCCGTGGTGTGTAACGACCACTTTCAGTCCTAAGAGTCTTGCCAATGGGGTCATAAGCATAGGTCCAATAGCGTGAATATGCAAAACATCCGGACGTTTATAGGCGGCATAAAGTACCGCTAAGAAAGTATGTACAATAGCTTCAAAAGACTTTTTTTGGGGAGCGTAAATATGTTTTAATTTAAGATTCTTAAAGGATTTTAAGTCAAGATTCTTGACATAAGGCTTTCGCGTGACAATGGTAATTTCATGATCTCCCAAATTGTCGATACGTGGGTACAACTCCTGACAGTGGGTTTCCACACCCCCTAAAATATCGGGAATACCTCTGGTGCCAATGACTATTATTTTCACAATTACTCAGTTCTTAAATCGCCCTGCAACGGACTTTGACCTACGTCATAACTTGGAATATCATCAATGTTTACCGGACGTCCTATGAGGCTTTTAAATTTATTTTTGATGACCCATTTGGTCGGGTGTTTTATGTATTTTTTCATGACCGGTGCAGCTGTTCCTACCATCCAGCAGTTTTTAGGACAAGTGTGCACCAAACCACGTACTTTTTCCGCTTGTTCGCTAAACCATAGTTCTTCAAAGCTGTTGACATCACGGATGTTTCCCATACTTTCTTTCCAGTATCTGTCTTCAAGACCGTTACAAGGATAGACTTCACCATAAGGTTCTATAAAGAAATTAGCGGTTCCGGCTTCACAAGGCAGCATACGTCTTTGGTTACGGATGTAGTTGATTAAACCCAGATTAAAAAATGCCCGATACCAGCTTTTGGGATGATTCTCTTTGAGTAAACGGTTGATGAGTTCTTCAAAATTCTTGATGACCACATCTTTTTCCGTGATGTAGTTGTCGTCCTTGTGAAAATAATACGAGTTGTGAAAGGCAGCTGTGGCAAATTCCATATTCATCTCTTTCCCCAGTTCGTAGAGATCCAACATGTCATGGGAGTTTTTATTGGAGACTGTAATACCAAAACCTATGTCTTTGACGCCCAATTTACGGAGACCTTTCAAAGTTTCTATGCCCCGTTCGAATCCGGTTTCTCTTCCACGAAGTTCGTTGTTTTTCTCTTGTAAACCTTCTATACTTACCCGTACACCTATATTAGGGAATTTTTCAGCCAGTCGTAGGATTTTCTGTGTATGCCAACCCGAAGTCGAGATGACAATACGGTTGGTTTTACGAAACATAACTTCTACAATATCTTCCAGATCCCGTCTTAAAAACGGCTCGCCACCTGTAATATTTACAAACTTGAAACGTGGAAGTATTTCAAGTTCTTGCGGTGTTATCTCTTTGTTTTTATCCGTCGGATTTTTCCATATATCACACATCTTACAGGCCATCTGACAACGATACGTTGTGATAATGGATACATCGGTGGGGAGTGATTTATTCATTCTAATCGTTAATATTTACGGACAAACCTAATTATTTTTTTTGTCTTTTCCCGCATTATTCATCGAATTTCGTTATGATAAGTCAAAAACACTAATAGAACTGGGAAATGCAGAAAATCTGTAGTGAAGGCATTGTAACTCAATTTTGAGATAAATAATTTTTGGGTATTGACAATAGATTATTGGTAAACAATTCAGGTTGTCAATATTTAAAACAATTCAAATAATTACAGGGTTTTTTACGGTCTGTCCATGCCAAAATGGGGTAAATTATCTTCCAAATACATTTCAGATACGACCCGAAAGCCAAAGTCTTCGTAGAATTTCTGAAGATAAGTCTGCGCACTGATGTGTAATGAACCGTAGTGGTGTTCATCTGTATACGCCAGAGCGCGTTTCATCAGTTCGTACCCTAAACCTGTACCTCTGTAATCGGGTTTGACTACTACGCGTCCTATACCGGCTTTGTCAAAATAGATGCCGGCTTTAAAAATACGGGCATAAGCTACAACAGTACCTTTATCTACAGCAAAAACATGTTGAGCTGATTGGTCTTTATCATCCACATCCTGATATGCTGTCTTTTGTTCCACGACAAAGACCTCTGCACGTAACCTTAGTATGCTGTACAGTTCATCACGTGTAAGCCTGTCAAAGGATTTCAAGAACCATTGCATATCAAGCGGTTATTTGATTGTTTCCGATGGGACAATAAGTCAAATAATCCCCATTAATGGGTATAGACTGACAAGATTCAATACCAAACAATTATGTGCCGCTGTACTCGTGTTTTTGGGCTATCTCATTGATAAATGGTTTCATTTTTTCAAAGACTCCCAATGTCCTTTCAACATCTGACAGCGTATGCGCCGCTGTAGGAATGATGCGCAATAAGATCATACCTTTTGGAATAACGGGATAGACTACCATAGAGGTGAAAATACCGTGTTTTTCACGCATTTCATGAACTATATTTCTCGCATCTTCAATACTACCTTTGAGATATACCGGTGTTACGGCACTATTGGTTATACCTATATCGTAGCCCAGATCTTTTAAGCCTTTTTGTAAAGCGTGAGCTACGGTCCATAATTTATCTTTTTGTTCTGTTGAACTTCTGATCAAATCTAAACGGTATAAGGCACTTTCTACAAAAGGCATAGGTAATGACTTAGCAAAAATCTGTGAACGCATGGTGTATTGTAAGTGCTGGATAACCTCTTTGGTAGATGCCACAAAAGCACCTATCATAGCCATACTCTTAGCAAAAGTTGCAAAATAAATGTCTATGTCATCCTGAACCCCTTGTTCAAAACTTGCACCTTCCCCATTGGGACCTAAAGTTCCAAAACCATGAGCATCGTCAATAAATAGTCTGAACTCGAATTCTTTTTTCAGAGCGACTATTTCTTTGAGTTTTCCCTGATCACCTCTCATACCAAACACACCTTCGGAAACGACTAAAATACTACCGCCGGTTTCTGCTACTATTTTTTCAGCTCTTTCCAGCCCTTTGCGCAAACTATCCATGTCATTGTGGTCAAATACAATACGTTTGCCGGGATGTAAGGAAACACCGTCAACAATACATGCGTGAGACTCATAGTCATAGACAATCACATCATGACGGTCAACTAAACTTTGTAATATAGACACTACACCCTGATACCCGAAGTTCAGTAAATAACAAGCCTCTTTTCCTTCAAATGCAGCCAACTCGTTCTGTAATTGCTCATGCCTGTCAGTATGACCGGACATCATACGGGCACCCATAGGATAGGCTAAGCCCCATTTTTCGGTAGCTTTGGTGTCAATATCCCTTACATCGGGTCTGTTGGCGAGACCCAGATAATCATTTAAACTCCAGTTGAGCACTGGCTTTCCGTTAAAATTCATGTGTGGACCTATATCGCCTGTCAATTTTGGAAACATATAATAACCCTCACTTGAGTTAGCATAGTCCTTTAGAGGCCCATGCTTCTTATTTATCTTTTCAAATAAATCCATAGTTTTATATATAATGTCTATAAGATTAACTTATGTTAAGTTGTCCTTAAAGAACGGTTTAATTCAGTTTACAAAGATACAAAAAAGCAGTTTTATCAGATAAGATCAACTGCATTTTCCGCAGGATGATCACATTTGTATAATTTACCCATGTATTTTATGCCATGGTCCGGAAAACTCAGGACTGCCATACCTATTTTATCTTCCGGGTGGCGTTTTATATATTGTTTTAAGGCATCTATAGCGGCACCACTGGATCCTCCGGCAAAAATACCTTCTTGTTTCAACAAGTCTTTGGCATTCCGGATACTGGCATCATTGTCTATTTCTATACATTCGTCGATAATGTCTTTTCTGAAAACCGATGGAATAATATCTTTACCGACACCTTCCAGAGGGGTTTTTTTCTTGAGATGTTCGTAGTAAACGCCTTCCTCGTGGTATGGTTTAAGCACTGAGCCTTTACTATCTGCACAAATGACTTTGATGGCAGGATTTTGAGATTTTAAAAATGCACCTGTGCCGGAAATTGTGCCACCGGTACTGGCACTGGCAAAAAAATGGGTTATTTTACCCTTGGTCTGTTGCCATAATTCATTACCTGTGCCGTAAAAATGAGCTTCAAAGTGGTTGTTGTTGTGGTTTTGATCGAGAAAAAAACAATCAGGATTTTCAGCTACTATTTTTTTGGCCATAGAATAATAAGACAAAGGATCTTCCGGTTTAACACCGGCCGGACATTTTATGACACGTGCCCCGTAGAGTTGTAATTGTTCTATCTTAGCATCAGAGGAACTGTCTTTGACGGTCAAAATACATTTGTAACCTTTGATTAAGGAAACTAAGGCAATAGACAGACCTGTATTGCCACTGGTTGCATCAACTATGGTCATCCCCGGTTTAAGCCTTCCTTCGGTTTCAGCTTTGTTAATGATATAATTAACCACACGGTCTTTGATAGACATAGAGGGGTTAAAAGCTTCTATTTTGCCATAAATGTCACATTTATATTGTTCACTCAAATGATTTAATCGCACTAATGGGGTATTGCCCACGCCTTGCAATAGAGAATCATACATAGGTTTTAGCCCAATGATTTTATTCATAGATGGTTGACTTGTTGGTTAATGTTTTTATAATAGTCGTTTTAGAGATACTATTAGTTGTTTTATAGTGATTACCGCCTTGTTAAATTGGGTAATTACAAATAGATTTTAGGTAGTTGTTTTAGAGATTTTTTGACGCATCAAATGTACATAGATTTTTGGAAAGTATTTATAGAGCAGTTTTGACTTTAAGGCAGTGCTCCCGAGATACAGTTTTTTTTGACGCTTGGTCATGCCGGTATAAATTTTACCGGCAACGTAATCCGCCGTAAGAATTTCATTGACTTCTTTCCTGCCTTTCACATCTTTCCTGATTCCGGTAGCAATAAAAGTAGGATAGACCATCATGATGTGAACAGCACCATGTTGCTCGGTATCCAAAACGCTAAAAAAACCTTCCATGCCAAATTTTGAGGCCGCATAGGCTGTTCGGCCTATGACCGGTGCATAACCTATGACACTGGAAATGTTGATGATACTACCTTTGTGTGCGCGGATGTCATTTAAAAATAATTTGGTCATATACACCACGCCATTGAGATTGGTCGCTATGAGTTGTTGATAACGCTCTATGTCATATTCTTCATCCAGTGTTTTGATATAGGTAATGCCGGCATTGTTGATCAAAACACTGATTTGAATGTTCTCAGCCTGTAATTGGTTATAAGCGTTTTGGCATTGTGACCAGTTACTGACATCGCAGACTATACTTACCACCGGGGTTTGAGCACTGAGCTTTTTTTCAAGTGTCCGGAGCTTTTCCGGGTTTCTCCCCAGTAATACCAATCCATAGCCATGAGAAGCATAAACTGCTGCCATCGCTTCACCTAAACCTCCGTAAGCTCCTGTAATTAAAACGTATTTACTCATGTGTTAATCAGTCTTAGGTTTATTGCTTTTGAGCGGCATGCGTTCATAAGGTCTGTCACGGTCAAAGACATAACGGTAAGTCGTGTGGATTTTATTTTTATCCGATAAACCGAGTTTTGAGACGAATTTCAACATTCCTGGATTAAAGTCCCCAATACCGTGCATTTCAAGAAATTTATAATTCGTTTGCTTAGTCAAGACTTCTGCCGCGTAAATTGTAATCGCTTGAGACACTCCTTTGCCATCAAATTCCGGAGCAACTCCAAAGACAATACCTAACATTTTGGTGTTTGTTTTTAATAATTGATGTTTTAAAAAGGTCAATTTTCCCCATAAATTCATCTGACCATTGACGTGCTTAAATATCTGATTGACCTCAGGTATATTGACGAAAAAGCCGATGGGGGTGTCTTTGTGATAAGCAAAAAAAGCGATTTTTCCATCCAAAACCGGCTTTAAGGATTTCATAATGGCTTTAGCTTGTCTGGGCTTCATCTCGGCAACACCTTCATGTCTCGCCCAAGCCTTATTGTACACCAATCTGAAATCTTCAGTAAATTTATCCAGTTGTTTCTTTTTGAGGGTTGTAAAGTGAAAGTCGGGGTTGTCTAATACCGCTTTACCTTTGGCATAATATTCATCAGTAAATTCTGAATTGATGGGACGTCTGAACGTGAATTGGTTAAAATACAGTTTAAATCCATAGTTTTCCATCAATTGTTGGTAATACGGTGGGTTGTAATTGGCCAGATAATTAGGCTCATAGTCAAAACCGTGTACTAACAGCCCCCAGAATTTATCCCTGTCTCCAAAATTAACAGGTCCTTCCATCGCTTCCATTCCTTGAGCTTCTAACCAATTTTTTGCCGTGTCAAACAATAAATTTGCGGCATTTTGATCATCAATACACTCAAAAAAGCCCATGCCTCCTACGGGATAGTCATTGTTTTTCAACTTGGTTTTATCATTGACAAAAGCCGCAATACGACCAATCACCCGATTGTTGTCATAGAGTAGCCAACGCTTGTGATTATCAGCCCGGGCAACGGTGTTTTTTTTAGGATCAAAAGTTGAGGCTATATCTTTATCCAGAGGTCTTATCCAATACTTGTTGTTTTTATAAATCTGTAAGGGGAATTTGATAAACTTGTTTTCATCCTGCAGATTTAAAACTTCCGTGATGGTCATGATATTATGATTTGCTATTGAGCAAAAGTAGTAAAACCACCCGAGAGACAAATATTTTATCCCGAATATTTTTGGTGAGCTTTGGCTAAATAAGCATATGAAGAACGCCGTGTTTGCTGTGTCAGACTATTAATTGTTGACCGGTTGGTGTGTCTTTTTTTATAACGGTTTTTTACAGTTCTTCCTTTGACTGCTGCTGTTTTAGGGCTTCATTTTTTAGCAGTTCCTGTTCATACTCTTCCAGTACCGGTTTGACGGTGTTTTCAGGTAAATCAGATATTTTAATGTACATCAGACCGTCCACAGCGTTGTTAAACTTGGGATCTACATTGAAGGCCACCAGTTTAGCATTTTGTTTGACATATTTTTTTATTAATACGGGTATGCGTAGTTGACTGGGCTCAATTTCTGCGATTAATTTGTCAAATTTATTCAGGTCTGTATTCGCTTCATCAAAAACAAAGTCCTTATCGGCGTCTTTGAGTTTTACTTTATAGGCTTTTTTAGGTCTGATATATTGAGCCATATAGGGGTCGTAGTAATGCGATTTCATAAACTCTATCATCAGTGATTTAGAGAAGGTTGAAAATTGATTACTGATACTTACCCCGCCTATCAGGTATTTGTTTTCGGGATATCTCAATGTCGTGTGAATGATACCTTTCCAAAGCAAAAACAATGGCATGGGTTTCTGTTGGTAAGATTTAACTATAAATGCCCGACCCATTTCTATGGATTTAGACAACAGACCCTCAGCTTCACTTTCAAATCCGAATAAGGTGCTGATGTAAAACCCGTCAACCCCCAGTTTAGGATAAATTTCATGTCCTAAACCCATACGATAAGCACCTGCTATTTCTTTGGCATCTGAATCCCATAGGAACAGATGGTGAAAATGATTGTCAAACGGATCTAAATCTATAGCATTATTGGTGCCTTCTCCCACATCTCTGAAAGTAATTTCTCTCAGCCGTCCTATTTCTTGCAGAATATTGGGGATATCTTCTGCATCAGTGAAAAAGATCTCGTAATTTTTAACCTCAAGAAAACGTTTGCCGTTGTCTCTTAGAGTGTCAATTTCTTTTTCGATGATGTGCTGATCTATTGCTTTGATAACAGGAGCCGGTTTTTTTTCAAACCTTAAGGTTTTTTTGGCGCTGTCCAGTGCGTTAAACCTCACATCGTAGGCATTAGACAATAAATAAGTCTTTTGTCTTAGATAGGATTTTAGCTCACTGACTTTAGTGTATTTGTTGTATTCTTCCGGTTCTATAGGACGCCCTATTCTTACTTTGATAGGTTTACGTCCTTTATTGAGCAGTTCTGAGGGTAATTTTGCAGTACGTAAAACACCGCTCAATTTGGATAGGAAATAGAATAATCTGGAGTTCTTAGCGTGAAAATATACCGGTATCACGGGGACTTGTGTCTGTTGGATAATCCTTATAACTCCGTTACTCCATTCTTTATCTACATAGAGATTTCCTTCTTTCTTTGTCGAGACTTCACCGGCGGGAAAAAAACCAAGAGCATTACCTTTATTGAGATGCTCTATAGATAAGGCGGCACCACTGACTTTTCTTTTCAGTTCTTTTCTGTCCTCAAACGGATTGACTTCAATCACATAGGGTTTCAGGGGAGCTATTTTGGTCAATAAAAAATTGCCGGTAATTTTGAGGTCAGGTCTGATGTCTGACAAAATTTTGAGCAGAATAATGCCGTCTGCACCACCCAGAGGGTGATTGGAGACGGTGATAAAAGAACCGCTTTCCGGAATACGATTAAGTTCGTCTTCGGGAATCTCAATATTGAGGTTGAACTGATTTAATAGTTCATCAAAAAAGGCTTGCCCTTCGAGATGTTTTACGCGGTCATACACCTGATTGATGCGATCCAGACGGGTCAGTTTGAACAGGAGTGTACCTATCCAACGACCTAAGAACCCCAACTTGTTGAGGTGCATGATTTGGGCTATATCTTTTACAGAGACTAAACTCATTTTTGATTTATATTAAACAAGGACAAACATAATTTATTTTCCTTTAAGAAAAAAGATTAATCCCTTTGCTTGATCTTTTCACTTAATAACTTTCTTGCTCTCAGAAGCTTAACTTTCACATTGCTTTCAGTTTCACCCAGTTCAAGAGCCGTTTCTCTTATGGAGTACTCCTGAAAATAACGTAATTGTATGACTTTTCTGTAATGAGGTTTCAATGTTTTTACATGAGTTAAAAGCGTTTCTAACTGTTGCTCACGTATCAACCGGTCTTCAGCAGATTCTGTCTCATCTGCAATACGATGGATGTTGTCTTTGGAAACATTTAAGGTTTCAATATTCTTTTGCTGTGAGCGCATATAATCAACATAGAGATTGACGGCAATGGTCATTAACCAGCTTTTGAAAGCGTATTTTGAATCGTATAAGGTCAATTTGTCAAAAGCTCTCGCAAAAGTCTTAATGGTTAAATCTTCTGCTTCATAATCATAATGGCATTTTTGGGAGAGAAAACGATAGATGTCATTCCAATAGGTGTTGAGTAATTCTGTATAGGCGGCTTGTTGTCCGGCTAATGCTCTTTGTATAATTTGGCTATACTTTTCGGATGACATTTGACCAATTGTTTTGATTTATCAATGGTGTTGGTTACAATATTTCTGTCTGATAGCTTATTTAATAGGTATAAAACCAGTGCAATATACAATAAATCCAAGTTTAATCATAGAAATAACTGTAAAACCGGTAGTGTCGTTTGTAAAAAAAACCATAATAACCTGTTTGGTGTAAAGGTTATTATGGTTAGTGTTATAATCTGATTTTACAGCTTATCTGCTTAGGGGCTTGACCTGAATTTGTGGGCTGTCAAGCTCAGTAGGATGTTCGTGATACTGTTTGCCTTCGTTTTGACAACTTCCTGAACCACCACAACCACAGGTGATCCCTTTGGCTCTGAGTTTGGCGTTGCTGCCTGAGCATGTTCCTTCAAACTCACCGTCTTTTTTAGCCCAGATTTTTATAGCGATACCCGCTACGCCAAGTCCCAACAAAATAGCTGATATTAAGAATAATTTAATCATTGATGCACTGATTATAAGTCAAATATAATTTTGACAAAAATACAAATATTTATGATTATAATTTTGAAACGTATTCAAGCATCTCAATCAGTTTGGTAGAATAACCGAATTCATTATCATACCAGGCCAAAATTTTATAGAATGTACTGTTGAGTTCTACACCGGCATTAGCATCCACTACAGATGTATGAGTGCAAGATACAAAGTCTTGAGAGACAACCGCTTCATCTGTATAGCCCATGATGCCTTTAAGGGATGTTTCAGAGGCCTTTTTCAAAGTGGCCATAATCTCATCATAAGAGGTTTCTTTGGCTAATTTTACTGTAAGATCCACCACAGATACATCTGCAGTAGGAACACGTAAAGATACACCGGTTAATTTGCCTTGTAGCTCAGGGATGACTTTCCCTACAGCTTTCGCAGCACCGGTTGTAGTTGGGATAATATTAGTGATGGCAGAACGTCCTAATCTATAGTTTTTTCTGGAAGGACCATCAACAGTCAATTGGGTTGCTGTAGAAGCATGAACGGTTGTCATCAATCCTTCTACGATACCAAAATTTTCATTGAGAACTTTAGCTACCGGAGCTAAACAGTTGGTCGTACAAGAAGCATTAGAGAATACGTGAACATCTTTTGTTAAATCTTGATGGTTGACACCCATAACAAACATGGGGGCATCTTTTGAAGGGGCAGAGATCAATACTTTTTTAGCACCGGCTTTTAGATGTAAGCCTGCGGTTTCTAAAGTTTTAAATACACCGGTGGCTTCCAGTATATACTCAGCACCTACTTCATCCCATTTCAATTGGGTGGGGTCTTTTTCAGAAGTTACTCTGATGGTTTTGCCATTGACGATTAAATTACCGTCTTTCACTTCCACATCACCGTCAAATCTACCGTGAACAGAATCGTATTTCAATAAATATGCGAGGTGGTCAGGAGTTAAAAGGTCGTTGATAGCTACAACATCTACATTCCTTTTAAGTGCTTGTCTGAAAGCAAGGCGTCCTATACGTCCAAAACCATTGATTCCTAATTTTATCATTTTAAAGTATTTAATTTAATATGTTTGTCAATTATTTATTTTTTAGATAGACATAATGTCTGCTACTCTAATGAGTTCTTTGTCAATATTGTGATGACCTTTGACTGCTTTTTTCAGGTCAGTAATCGAGATGATATTGTTAGTAATACCTACCATATAGTTGGTCTTCCTGTCCAATAATAATTCGACAGCCTTAACCCCCATTCGACTTGCCAATACCCGGTCAAAACACGTTGGTGTGCCGCCGCGTTGCATATGGCCCAGTACAGATACTCTTACCTCGTATTGGGGTAGGTTTTTTTCTACATATTTGGCGAGATCAAAGACATTTTCTCCTGTTTTATCCCCTTCGGCTACCACAACTATACTGGATGATTTACCACTGCGTTTACTGCGGTTAAGCGATTCCAGCATTTTATCCAATCCTATGTTCTCTTCCGGAATTAAAATTTCTTCAGCTCCGGCACCTACACCGGCATTGAGAGCAATAAAACCGGCATCACGACCCATAACTTCAACAAAAAACAAACGGTCATGAGAACTGGCTGTATCTCTTATCTTATCAATAGCTTCCACTACAGTGTTGAGCGCTGTGTCATAGCCTAGAGTGTAGTCAGTCCCAAAAATATCATTGTCTATCGTCCCGGGAATACCTATGACGGGTACTTTATACTCTTCATTAAAAATCATAGCACCGGTAAAAGAACCATCTCCACCTATGACCACTAATCCGTCTATATCAGATGCTTTGAGTTTTTTATAGGCTTTTTCGCGACCTTCCTTGGTCATAAATTCCTTTGATCGTGCAGATTTAAGGATGGTGCCTCCACGGTTGATAATATTGCTTACACTTCGCGGATCCAACGTTTTAAAGTCTCCTTCTATCAAACCCTGATAACCTCTGTAAATCCCAACGCATTTTATTCTGTAATGGGCACAAGTTCTGACGACAGAACGGATGGCGGCATTCATTCCGGGAGAATCACCTCCTGAGGTCATAACGCCGAGTGAATAGATCTTTTTTGGCATAAAAAGTAGTTTTTAAGACGGCAAAGGTACAAAATTCCATAGTCCACTGAAAAAAAAATAAGGTTTTGTGCGCAATCGTTTGCGTTGGATTTTATGTTGTACAGGTTTTTGATCGTATTTATAAAATATTTTAATACAATAATTTATGGTAGGTTTTGTGCGTAAGTCGTTAGTTCTCGCGTGCTGATTGTTCAGGGTTATTATTGATGTATTGATGCTGTTGGCTGTTTAATTTTGGGCTGTTTTGATAAAATCATTATTAATTCATTAATTACTTTGTTTGTGAAATCTCATCAAGTCTTTGTACTTTTACCCAAAGAAACAAATATATTTTGGTAGAAAAAATCATTTTGGGCATAGACCCGGGAACGACAGTTATGGGCTTTGGATTGATACAAGTCCAAGGTAAAACCATGACATTGATAGAGATAGATGAGTTACTATTGTCTAAATATGATTCACATTATTTACGATTGCGTAAAATATTTGAAAAAACCCTTCAATTAATCGATCATTTTCACCCCGATGAGATTGCCATAGAAGCCCCTTTTTACGGGAAGAATGTCCAATCGATGCTCAAATTGGGCAGGGCGCAAGGCGTTGCCATGGCTGCGGGCTTGTATAGGGATATACCGATTATAGAGTATGCTCCCAAAAAGATAAAAATGGCGATTACGGGTAATGGGAATGCCAGTAAAGAACAAGTTGCCGGAATGTTGCAGAACATACTCAAACTTAAAACTCTGCCCGACAGGTTAGACGCTACAGATGGACTGGCAGCTGCTGTATGTCATTTTTATAACATGAATAACGGCACTTCCAATGATAAGAAATACTCCGGCTGGGCTGCGTTTGCCAAACAGAATCCCGGTAAAGTGAAGTAGCCGGCTGACCTGTCCATCTATTTATGTAACAATTATATCCGTATTGAAAAACCTTGTGTCCGGTTACCATAAACTTCAAAAACTGTAACCGTTGTCGTATATAGACCGGTTAATCAATGCATGAGCTTGAAAACAAATGCTTTAAAAGCATAAAAGTATGCTTGTATAAACATTTGTATATTTGCTTGAACTAAAATACGCACTATGCACACTACTGAACCCTATCAATTTCAGAATAAAATCAGAATAGTTACAGCCGCTTCTTTGTTTGACGGACACGATGCTGCTATCAATATCATGCGTCGTATTATTCAAGCGACCGGAGTAGAGGTCATTCATCTGGGTCATGACCGTTCTGTAGAAGAAGTGGTCAATACGGCTATTCAGGAGGATGCTCATGCTATCGCCATGACGTCTTATCAAGGCGGTCACCTCGAGTATTTTAAGTATATGTATGATTTGTTACAGGAGAAAAACGCCGGGCACATTAAGATTTTTGGTGGTGGCGGCGGTGTGATTCTACCCGAAGAAATCGATGAGTTGATGGCTTATGGGATTGCCCGTATTTACAGCCCCGATGATGGTCGTGAGTTGGGTTTACAAGGTATGATCAATGATATGCTCAAGCAAGCTAATATTCCTACGCCTACGGTTACCAAAAAAGACAAGATTAATACATTACTCCAACAAAAAGATGTCAATACCATTGCCAGATTGATATCCTTGGCAGAAAATGATACTGAGCGTTTTGAAGAACTGTTTAAACCCAAGTCAAAGGTGAAAACGCCTATTTTGGGGATTACAGGTACCGGTGGTGCCGGAAAATCTTCATTGGTCGATGAATTGGTGAGACGTTTTCTGGCTGATTTTCCGGATAAAACTCTGGGTATTATATCTGTTGACCCGTCCAAACGAAAAAGCGGTGGCGCCTTGCTCGGTGACCGAATCAGGATGAATGCCATCAATAACAAGAGAGTCTATATGCGGAGTTTGGCAACGCGACAAAGTAATCTGGCGTTGTCTAAACACGTACATCAGGCGCTGGACGTTCTCAAAGAAGCCGATTACGATTTGATTATTCTTGAAAGTTCGGGTATAGGTCAGTCTGATACAGAAATTACAGATCATGCAGATGTTTCCCTCTACGTGATGACTCCCGAGTTTGGAGCTGCAACCCAATTGGAAAAAATAGATATGCTGGACTTTGCGGATGTTGTGGCGATCAACAAATTTGACAAACGGGGAGCTCAGGATGCTCTGCGTGATGTCAAAAAACAGTACCAACGCAATAACAATCTGTTTGACAAAAGTCCTGATGATATGCCGGTCTACGGTACGATTGCCTCCCAGTTTAACGACCCGTCAACTAATGCACTTTATAAAGCCCTTATGGCAACTCTAACAGAAAAAACTTCAAGTGATTTTATGAGCAAGATACACCTCAATACCAGACAAGACGAGACTCAATACATTATTCCACCAAAACGGGTACGTTATTTATCCGAAATAGTAGAGAATAACCGTTCGTATGATGAGATGGTGTTAAAGCAAAAGAAGATTGCGCAACAGCTCTATGGTTTGGTGCAAACGCTGATAACTGTAACCGGTAAACCCAAAGCCGATCTCCTGACAGAAGATGGGCTGAATGAAAAAACACTTAATGACATCAAAAAAGATGCTGTGCTTGTCGATTCATTGATTCAATGGTTTAACCGGTTGAAAATGGATTTCAATCCTCACTATTTTAAGGCGATTTACCATTGGGATGAACTGAAACAACGTTACAAAAACCCCATTTATACGTTTAAAGTCCGTCAAAAAACTATTGAAATTAAGACCCATACTCAATCCCTCTCCTATACAGAGATTCCGAAAATAGCTTTACCTAAATATGAGGCATGGGGTGATATTTTACAGTGGTTATTACAAGAAAATGTGCCGGGTAGTTTCCCTTATACTGCCGGTATTTACCCGTTCAAACGTACGGCAGAGGATCCTACGCGTATGTTTGCAGGTGAAGGTGGTCCGGAACGGACAAACCGCCGTTTTCACTACTTGAGTTTAGGTATGCCCGCTAAACGTCTGTCAACCGCATTTGACAGTGTGACTTTATACGGTAATGATCCTGACATACGGCCTGATATTTACGGAAAAATAGGTAATTCCGGGGTGTCGGTTTGTTGTCTCGATGATGCTAAAAAACTCTATTCCGGATTTGATTTAACCGATCCTATGACCTCGGTGTCCATGACCATCAACGGTCCGGCACCTATGATGTTGGGTTATTTTATGAATGCTGCTATAGATCAGGAATGTGAAAAATACATCAAAGCCAACGGATTGGTCAAAGAGGTCAATCGAAAAATAAAAGAGATTTATAAGAAAAAAGGCATAACACGTCCGTCCTATCAAGGCGATTTACCGGAAGGTAACGACGGTCTGGGCTTGTTTTTACTCGGCGTGACGGGCGATGAAGTTTTGCCAAAAGAGGTATATGAGGAGATTAAAGCCCGAACACTGGCAACGGTGCGCGGTACCATACAATCGGATATTCTGAAAGAAGATCAGGCACAAAACACCTGTATTTTTTCCACTGAATTTGCCCTCAAGCTGATGGGTGATGTTCAGGAGTATTTTATAGACCAAAAGGTACGTAATTTTTATTCTGTGTCTATTTCCGGTTATCATATTGCAGAGGCCGGTGCCAACCCTATCACACAGTTGGCATTTACATTGGCTAACGGGTTTACCTATGTGGAATACTATTTGTCGCGCGGGATGAACATAGATGATTTCGCCCCCAATCTATCCTTTTTCTTTTCCAATGGGGTGGATCCTGAATATGCCGTCATTGGCAGGGTAGCACGCAAAATATGGTCAAAAGCCATCAGGGATAAATACCACGGAAATGAACGTTCTCAGATGTTGAAATACCATATACAAACCTCCGGTCGTTCGTTGCATGCTCAGGAAATAGATTTTAACGATATACGTACGACATTACAGGCGCTATACGCCATTTATGACAATTGTAATTCGTTGCATACCAATGCTTATGACGAAGCTATTACGACGCCAACTGAGGAAAGTGTCCGCAGGGCTATGGCTATTCAGTTGATCATCAACAAAGAATTGGGTCTTGCTAAAAATGAGAATCCTATACAGGGTAGTTTTATCATAGAAGAATTGACCGATCTGGTTGAGGAAGCGGTTTATGCCGAGTTTGACCGCATTACAGAGCGTGGTGGTGTTCTTGGTGCTATGGAGACCATGTACCAACGTTCTCAAATACAAGAGGAGAGTTTGTATTACGAACACCAAAAACATACAGGTGAGTATCCTATAATCGGGGTAAATACTTTCCTCAACAGCCAGGGTTCTCCAACCATTATTCCGGCTGAGGTAATCCGGGCGACAGAAACTGAAAAGCAACATCAGATTACGGTTGTCGAGCGTTTGCACAAGGCTAATACCGAAGAAGAGCAGGAGCAGGTTGAAGCTATCCGGGAGGTTGCGTTAGCTTATGGTAATATCTTTGAACAATTGATGGAGGCCACTAAAGTTTGTACTATTGGCCAGATTACCCGAACCCTTTTTGAAGTGGGTGGGCAATACAGACGTAATATGTAAAAGTATCAAAAAAATCAGCAGTTTCCGGTATGCCGTTAGAAGAATTCCGGCGACTAACTGAGAACTGCTGACTTTGTATTGGTTTATTTTTTGTTCATACGAGCCAATGACTTTTACCCCGTACAAGTCTAAGGTTAAATATCAAACCTATAACCTACAGAAAAATGATAATTTTCAAATGATTTGATACTTAAATCCACGAATAAATTATTGTCCAAAACCGGTAATTCTGTGCCTAAGATAACATTGTAATCCACCCCCGATTCATTGGCAATATCGTCATAGGCTACCCCAATACCAAAATATGGGGTGTAATTACTTTTCTTTAATTTGATGGTTTTTACCAGATTTAATGAGCCTCCGTAGTTATCATTGTTGCCATAACTGTAAAAAAATTCCGGCATTAACTCAAAAGCCCCTCTTAATACAGGTATGTATGCTCTCAGACCAAGAGCCATGGCTGTTTCATCACCTAAACTAAACCCTGCAATTGGTGCAATACCACTGAAAAATGGTTGGTCAGATTCGATAACGTATTCCAATTCTACATCTCTATTTCTATCTTTTTTCTTTAGGGATCTGTCTTTCATCAACTCATTGTTTAGTTCATTTTTTAGCATTACAGATTTCTGCGTTTTGTCCACTTTTTCATTGAGAGCTTTGACCTGAGCTTTAAGCTCTACGAGTGTCTTAAAAACAGTATCAGAATACTGGTTTCTGGTATCTTGATCATTAGAAGAATCATCAAGTTCTAAAGGTTTATCTAAAATTTGATTTTTAGGCATGCTTCTTTGAAGTTCCAATAACATGAATTCCAGTCTTTGAACACGTTGTTCTAAATCATTCAGGTATAAGTTCTGATTGGTTGGTGCATGATAGCGCCCTTGATCAGGCTGATATTGATCTGTAGTGTTTACATTTTGAAGAATGCTTTTGATTAATTGTTCAAATTCCTCAGGTGTCATACGTAGCATTTCTTCATCCTGTTTTATGACTTTAATTTCTTGTTTTACTGATGCAGGTTCGACAACTTTTTTAAGCGGTTTTTCAACACTTACTTCCAGTTGAGCGTTTTCAATAGTTTCAACAACCTCTTCTGTTTCTTCTTTTTCTTGAAGAATTTCAATGGCTTTATCCATGTCTTTTGCTGCATAAGCTTGCTGTAACTCTTGGTTGAGCGTATCCAGTTTTTGTTCGTATTTTTGTTTTAAGTCAGTCAATTCTTTAGCATGAGCCAAACGTTCTTGTTCCCGGATAGCCTCTTCTTCTGCCCGGATTGTGTTGATATTAGCATTGTAAATATCCTGAGGATTAACTGCTTTACGACCTAAGGTAAAACGCAATCCGCCACTGTATAAAAAGTTGTTTTTAATGGTCTCCGGATTCTCAAGATTTTCAGGATCGGCATTTGAGGTCAAAAGGTATTTAGCGCTACCAAAGAGTTCAAGATTTTTGGATAAAGGTATGTTCAGACCCAGACCACCATGAGCAAAAAATTGACCTTCTGCCGCAATAGTATCTGAGGGCATATAATTATCCATCGGGTTGATATAACCACCACCTATAGCCAGATAAGGGGTAACCCCTTTGGATAAGTTGAGTTTGGTTCTGAACTCACCACCATACATCTGAAGATTGTCAAAATCAAAAGATAATTTATCGTCAGTCGTAGCCTTAAAGAAAAAACCTCTGATGCCTACAAAATCATTAAAGTCTATACCTGCATAGCCTCCGATTAAATAGGTATTTCTGAAGGCTTGATTATCTTCAAATTTCAAGTAACCGACACCGGGTTCAAGTACCCAGCGTATGCCTCTGAAACCACTTTTGAACATGTTGAGGTAGGCTTTGTCTAATTCTGTCAGTTTGTTTGGGGTACGTCCGCCAAGGTATATATCCAAACTCGCTAAAACTGACCAATAATTCATGGGGTCACTATCGTGTTGTGTGAGGTCAACCTCATAATCAGTGATGTTTTGCGGATCCAATAAATTAAGAGATTTGAAATTGTAGAGTGTGTGAGTAGCCTCCAGAGACAAAGTGGTGCGATTACCAATATAGAATTTTATGCCCGCACCACCACTGGCAAATATTTGTTTATAGGATGTGTCATCTGCCTTTATGGTTTGTACCCCGGTCCCTAAGGTAAGATAGGGTTTTAGTTTGGCACCACCCAGACTGGCTCTGATTTCGCCTCCCCAACGACTCAAATCAACATCCCGTTTCACAAACTGATCATCCACATAATTGGGTAAGCCGTAGTCGATAAATGACGTTTTAAGGTTGTTAGATTGGTAATACAAAGCCCTTAATTCTACAAATTCACCAAGACCAAAACCCAGTCTTCCACCATATAGGTAGTTATCTTCAAGACCTGATTTGTCATTCCACCAATGGTAAGAGGCAGAAGGTGAGATTGTAAAAGTAAGATCTTTGACTTGTGCATTAGAGCTTAGCCATAAAAGGCTGAAAATACTTAATAATAATAGTTTCTTCATTTTATTATTCTTTCAGGATGTTAATTAATAGTATGTTTTTCTGTTTGTTGAGCCTTAAGCTCTATTTGTTGAGCCTTAAGATTCTTGATTTCATTCTCTTTCTTTAATTCCATCAACTCTTTTTGTAATTTGGTTACTGTTAAATCTTGTTTGACGTCTCTGTAGTATTCTATAAACCATAATAGCAATAGAAAAATCAAACTGAAACCCTGCAAGATAAAGAAAGGTAATGTAGAGGCTTTAGTCACTAATAAATCTGTTTCTATATAAGTGGTAAATATATCCCAATTAAATAGAAAAAACAAAAGATTAACAAGGATAAAAACGGTTAATATGATAGTACGATACATGATTTAATTTTCTAAGGTTTTTAATTGTTTTGCGAGTTTCTTTAAGGTCTTCTCGTTTGATTGGTATTCTTCTACAATTTCTGAAATCACATTGGTTGTTAAAAAACGTTTGTGCAAATTGCCTTGCGAAAGGTATTGATTAAGAGTCTTTTCCCCAAATAAGGTGGTGAGCTCTTTTTGTCTTTTCCCCAATTCATTCATGTTGTTTTTGAGACTTCGCACTTCGGATAACTGTTGAATCTTTTCATTGGTTTCTTCGACGACATGTGTTCCGGCATCATAAGCCATGTTGGCGGTTTCTTTGATTTTTTCACCGACGATTATTGCGCCTTCAGAGATGTTCTTTGACAGTTCATTGATGTTTTCCTTGGACTGTTCATAGAGTTCATTAAAAAAGTTCTTGTTTTTTTTAGTACTCTTTTTTGTGCTCTTTTTGGTGGTTTTTTTAGTGCTCATGATTTTTGTTTTTTAGAGGTTTTACTTTTACCTATGGCGTATAGAATCACCAGAAGAAGAACAATTGCAGAAATAATCAAACCAATCATTTTACGGTTTTTATCTGCGCGATCTTCTTTTAATAATGTTTTTTTTGCAATATTCTGTTTGGCTTTTTCTCCTGAAATTGTCCCTTGCATATTGTCAATTTCAGACTTGATTGAGGCATAAGATGCATTGTGCTTTTCTAATTCGCTATTCAATTTTTCTAATTGTGCATTGATGCGTTTTTTTTCTTCGTTGGTAAAACTCTCATAAATTTCCTGCGCAGAATAATTGCTTCTAACTTTTGAACTTAAGGATTGCCGTGATTCATCAATGTCAGAGATTTGCTCTTGTTTATCAGCTATACTACGTTCTATGGTTTTAACCTTTCTTTTGTTAGTTCTTATATTGACCTGAATCCCGGATAAAAGCGAATCAACTTCCTTAAATGCTTCCGGGCTTTCACCTTTATCCCACAAAAGCTTTTTTTGATTTAAATAGACATCTTGTTCGCTCTCCAACAAGGTGATTTTTTGGTTAGCAATTTTTAATTCTTCTTCCTGAAGGGTGATTTGTTCTATCAGATTATTTTTTTGTCCCTTGAGGTTATCGAGCTTTTGTGTAATGGCTCCTACGCCTTTGTCCAAGTCATTATTGGCAATATTAGCCATGGTTTGGTCAATACCTTTAATGAGATTGTTTAGTGAATCTCTTTTTTTCAGAATTTCACGGATATACTCTTCGTCGTCTTGTTTGTTACTCTTGAGTTCTTCAAGCTGGTTTTCCAGATCTTTGACATGGTCATTGGTGACTCTGCCGGTTTGAATGACTGAATCCCGCTCCATAATGATTATCTTGTTATTGTTTTCCTTTCTGTTTTTACATCCTGTAAGAACAAAAAGCACTATCGCAAATAATGAAATGTAATAAATAGGTGCTCGTTTCATGGTGTTAAAATTGTTAAGGTAGTTGTATATTAGACACAAGGTATTTAAAATAGTCACTTTTTTATTTGATGTGACTTTTGTAGTTTTAGGGTGTCTTATAATCAAACCTAAAATATAATAAAAATGAAGAATTATCTCATTATCATCATAGTGTTGTTATCATCGTTAGAGGTATGGTCCCAACAGGAAACACCCTCTGAAAGTGAAATAGTCATTAGCAAAAAGCATTTGGAGTCCTTAATTAAGGTTTTGAAAGATCATAAGATTAAAACGGGAAAGCAAGTTTTACATTATTCCAATACTAAAGGTTATCCCAATACTCAAATTTATTCCGGTCTTCAAAAGAACACATCTGATGATTTGACTATGATAGAGCGGCGATTAGCCTTATTAGAGCGGTTTGTGAAACAGAAAGGGGCGCAGCCAGCCTTGATAGATTCCACATATTATTATCAAAAGCTATTAGCAGATCAGGCATATGTGCCACAGAGAGGTTATGATAACACATCACAGGACTATGCAGCTCTGCAAAATGAACTGTACAGAATACAATATCAGTTAGCCAGATTACAAGATGATGTGGATGATGTGGACAGACCCAAGTCAAGAATAGTTTACAGCCAACGAGCGTCCGATAGAACACCTGATTATAGTGAAGAGTTAAGAGCTTTGCAAAGGGATTACAATACACTGGTTAATCAATATGCCAAGGCTGATACACTATATAAGACCAAAGTTGTGAATAAAGATACCATTGTTGTAAGAGAAGTTCGTCCTGATAAAGCTTATGAAGAAGCTTTTGCCACGTTACAAAAACAAATGGACTCATTGCAGAATAGTATGCAAAAGACTACAATTGTTTCAGAATCTCCGGTTGATTATAATCTGTTGAAAACAAAGTATGGTTCGACCATTTACAAGATTTATTTCGATAATGCTTCTTCAAAGGTCAAGTCAACATACGATGCTGTACTCTCAGAAGTTGCCAATAACCTTCTACAACAAGAAACTTTAGATGTTTTGATCAAAGGTTTTTCCAGTGCTTCCGGTAATCCTAAGTATAATCAACAATTGGCGCAGAAACGTGCAGAGGAAATCAAGCAAGTGCTTATCAACAGAGGTGTTCATCCTTCCAGATTGATCCCGATTGGTAATGGTATAGATTACAATCGTGCTGCGGGAGAAGCCAGACGTGCTGAAGTCTCTTATATTTTCAAACGTTGACCAAAGGTCATTCATGGGGTTTTAGGATTAAAACCTGTGTATTTGAAAAATCTTCAATAGGGATTACGATTTGCCCTTGTTCATTGGCAATCGTAACAGACAGATTTTCAAAATTTACAATTTTACCTTTGATGTCTTTATAAATGATAGTGTCGTCTTTAGCATACTTTTTCTTGATATAGTATGATAAGAGTAATTTTTTGATGATATCCTTTGTTCCCAATCCGAATGCCAAAGCCATGGCCACAAGAAAGGCGCCTAAAAAAATAGTGACGTTATTGGTAATGATATCGGTTTTAATTTCGGCCTGATTAAGGGACGTAATCGTTATCATGATTACCAAAATGTAATAAATAAAGGAACTCAGTAATTTACCACCGGTTAATCCGGCGTTCGTAAACAAACTGTCCATGCCTTTTCTTATGAGATTGGCCAGATAAATGCCAAAAATAAATAGAATGATACCACTGAACAATCTGGGTAGATAATTGATGATGTTGCTAACCTCAGTTGAAATAAAATTCCAATGCATCACATCAAGAGCAAGTAGTATAAAAAAGATGAAAATCAGCCATCTTGTTAATGTGGCAACAATGTCTGAAAACTTAAAGTTCCAATCTGATTTTTGAAAGAATTTCAGGATGTTATTGTCCTTAAAAACGCCATCAATTTTACTCATCAACAATAGTTTTTTGATACTTTTCGCTATGAATTTAGTCAGTATCCAACCTATTAATAGTATGACAATTGCAATGATAAGGTTGACCAAACCACTGCCCAAACGAGATATTGTATTTTCAAATGAATCCCGAATTAAATTACCCCAATAGTTTATTTGATTCATGATGGGTTATTGTTTTTTTTATTTTTAAAAAAGCTTTCCACAACATCTAAATAGTTTTGAGAGAATAATTCTGAAAACTCTATCAGTAATATAATAGATTGGAGATCTTCCATCAGGTCGTCTTTTAACGAATCAGGTGCTTTTTGAAACGGTTCCATAAGCTCCTTGAATGGGTTATTTGTAGGTTGTGTGTCTTGTGTTTGCATATTGTTTAGCTAATTTTGATTTGGCTCTTAATAATCTCATTTTTATGGCACTTTCAGAAATGTCATATAAAGTTTTGAGTTCTTTGACGGTTAATCCATCCTGATATTTCAGCAATAATAAACTTTTGTCTTCAAGTGGGATTTTGTTAAGAGCTATTTTTAATTTATCAACCGGAATACTAAAAAAGTTGGTGTCATCTATGGCGTCAATACCATTTGACAATGTATCTATGTCGGTTTTATTTAATTTTATCTTGTAGTCAGTATTCCGTTTGATATGATTGATACAGTAATTGTAGGTCATAACGTATAGCCAACTGCTGAATTTTGCCTGACCTTTAAATCCTCTAAGATAGACAAAAGCCCTTATAAAGACTTCCTGTGTCAGGTCTTTAGCGTCTTCAATATCATTGAGGATACTGATACAACGGTTATAAACCATGTTTTTATAACGCTCGTATAGCTCACCGAAAGCTTCTGGATCCTTCTGGTTTTTTACAACATCAATCAATTCGTCATCTGAAAGTTGCGTCCATTTTTTCATTCATGATCAGGTATGTATAGTCCTAAATATAAGACACGTTAATAATCAAAAAGTCACTGATTGACTTTTGATATACACATCCCTTTGTGGGAATGGGATCGTTACATTGTGTTCTCTGAAGAGCCTGTCTATTTCAAACCGCACCTTGCTCTTGATGATAGTAGCAAAGAAACTGTCTTCTATAGTGAATACTATTTTAAATACCAAAGCGCTGTCTCCAAAGTCCATAAATAAAACCATAGGTGCAGGATTGGGAATAACCTCGTCAACATTAAGTGCGGCTTTGGTTAATAATTCTTTGACTAACGTCACATCACTGCCGTAAGCTACACCTACATCTACAGATTCTCTGGTGATATCATCGTTTTGTGTCCAGTTATAGAGTGAATGAGTCAGGTATAAATGGTTGGGGATAATCAGGATTCTATTGTCTATCGTGATGGCTTTGGTTGTTCTTAAGCTAATATGAGTCACACGTCCTACTTTACCATCAACTTCTATGATGTCATTGACATGAACCGATTTATCGATCAAAATAAACAACCCGCTGATGATGTCCTGAAAGAAGGTTTGTAAAGCTAAACCAACCCCCAACAATAGAGCAGCACCACCGGCAATAAGTGCGGTTAGTTTTACACCGGAGAAACTCAGAATAACCATTATGACCGTCAGATAAACAAGGTATTTTAAGTATTCATAAAAACTTACAAAACGCAATTCATCATCCCCATTCAGTTTTTTGGTGAGATAATTCCTGACCTTATTAAGTAAGAAACGGGTGATAATTATCACTATGATAATGATGATTATAGTCTTTGCCGTAACATCGGTGTCTTTAATAAAAGGGGTGTTTAGTATTCTCGTAAGTGTTTCCATGGGATAAAGCGATAATTGATAAACAAAGGTACTTTATTAACTTTAGTCTTAAAAATAATAGCCAACATTTTTTTTAATGAAATTTTTATTTTTGCCAATAATCTTATAGACAATGGAAGATCTCGATAAATATTTAAAGACGGTTCAGGACGCAGTAATACATTATATTCCCAGAATTCTTCTTTCCGGTATCATTTTATGGGTTGGTTTTAAAATTATTAAAAGACTAACCAAACTCATAGATGCCGGTATGAAAAAAGCCGGTTTTGGGGACAATATCCGCCCGTTTTTGGTGTCTGTTATTGACGTCTTGTTGAAAGTGGCCATCTTTATGGCTATAGCGTCAATCTTAGGCGCTAATTTAACCGGGCTAGTGGCTGTAGTTGCAGCAGCAGGGTTTGCCGTAGGTATGGCGCTGCAAGGCAGCCTTGGTAATTTTGCTTCGGGTATTTTAATACTGATGTTGAAACCTTATAAAACAGGTGATTGGGTGTCTGCCGGAGACAAATTTGGCAAAGTTGAGGAAATCAATCTGTTCAGTACAATCATGGTTTCTCCTGGACAAAAAACCCTGATTATTCCCAATTCCAAAGTTACAGATGATGTCGTTATCAATTACTCCAATAAGGATGAGATAAGGTTAGATTTGGAAGTGACCATGCCGTATGATGAAGATTTTCCCAGAGTCAAACAGATTATTTTAGAGGCACTCAAACCTTTGGATAAAATCAAACACGACAGACCTATACAAGTGGGTATAGCAGCTTATGACAGTCACAGTCTCAGGGTTAACGTTTTGCCCTTTGTAAAACCCGATGACTTTTGGGACGTCACTTATGAGGCTTACGGTAGTATCAAAAAGGCGTTTCATGCCCACAATATTAAGGTGGCTTATTCAGAGGGGGTTGAAATGGGTAAAATAGGCGGTTAAAGCACTTTAAATATTTAAAAATAAGCATATGACAGGTCGGTTGATTCAGTTGCAATGGAAACAATTTTTTCGTTCTAAATATTGGCAGAAAAGTTTAGTACTTAATCTGTTATTGGCTTTTTTGGCATTGTATTTTGCGGTGTCATTTATGACGCTTGGTTTTGTATTGTACAAAATTATTGAAGAAGCTTATCCGGAGCAAGATGTGCTGGCGGTTGCCAATACGTTTGTGTTTTACTGGATTCTGGCTGATCTGATGATCAGATTTTTCTTGCAGAAATTACCTACAATGAGTGTCAAACCCTTGTTGACGCTTCCTCTGAAAAAAAGTAAGATTGTACATTATGCCTTAGGGAAATCTGTTGTGTCATTTTTTAATGTACTACCGCTATTTGTTGTTTTGCCTTTTGCATTTTCATTAATCGGTAACGGTTATGCCGGTACACGGGTCTGGTTGTGGGTTGTGGCGATGATTATGTGCTCATTAATCATCAATTTTTTGAATTTTTTAATCGAAAGTAAAACTTCAACATCAGAATGGGGCTTTGTTTGTCAAGAATAATTGGTCAATTTTTAAAGCAGATTCTTTCCACGAATAAGGCAGGGCAAAAGACCGAATGTCTATATCTTTCATAGTGTCTGCCTGACGGATGAGTGGTATGACCTCTTTGTAAGTTGCCGATGTTTCTATCAAAAAACCATTTTTGCCGTGTTCGATGATGTCAGGCGCAAAGCCAGTCTTTGTCGCAATAGGAAAACAATTGGACAACATGGCTTCCAGTAAAGGTACCGGGCCACCTTCCAAAAATGATGGTGAAATAAATGTATCAAACCGGCTGAATAATTTGTTGAATGTATTGTAATCCTGATTGTTAAAGTATGTAAAGTTTGGGGCGTTGATCATGTCATCATAATGCTCGAAATTTTCCCAGTGCCTCCCAATGATATAAAAATGCTTGTCAGGCATATGTTTAATCAAATCATAAATGAGTTGGGCATTTTTACGTTCGCCATAGCCACTGCAAAAGCCAACCCCATGTCCTTGTCGCTGATGTGCATAGAAAAAATCCGGGTCAGAAGCCATATGGATAATTTCTGTCTTCTCAGGTTTTAAACCCAGTGCTATAAGTTCGCGTTTGACTTCAGAATTCAGACAAATGACCTTATGGGCTTTGTTAAGACACCAGATAACATGTGTGCGGGAATATGAACTGGTCCAATGCGGATGAGTAAACATCACAATATTTTTCTTGTTCAGAATTTGCGGATTATGACGTATAGCCCTGCAAAAATAATGGGGATAGATAAAAAAATAACCATCGGCTTGTGGTAGGTTTTGAAGTCTGTCGTGAAAGTAAGGTTTGCCGGCGAGTTGAGAATATTCTGACAAACGTCTGACCTTGGTACCAAAGATTCAGTCCTTATCGACTTCTCTTGCAATATATACGATGTTTTCAACAGGTTTTTTGGGTTTTTGGTGGAAAAGCTTGGCTTTGAGTATTGCCCAAAGGTATTTCCATTTGTAGAGAAGGTTAAAAACTAAACGTTCTTTATAAGGTGCTGAATAGGTCATAATCATCATGATATTATGAGCTAACAAAGATGCACATTTTTGATGACTCCAAGCGGTTAAAAAAAGTGAAATCTAAGAGCCTTATAGGTTTTAAAACATGTTAATTATTTGTTAAAACTATATTTGTAGTTATATAACTATAAATGTAGTTATATCTTTGTCTCATCAAAAAAACGGGAATTATGGATAAATTAACTGCAAGAGAAGAGGACATCATTCGGGTCTTATGGCGTTTAAAAAAGGCGTTTGTCAATGATATTATTGAGGAACTGCCGGAACCTAAACCACACTACAATACCATATCCACATTAGTCAGAAAAATGGAAGATAAGGGATTTGTCGGTCATAAATCTTATGGGAAAACACATCAGTATTTTCCATTAGTGTCTGAGGAGCAACACAAAACAGGATTTATGCAGCATACGGTCAAACATTATTTTAATAATTCGTATAAAAACCTGGTGACTTTCTTTGCCCAAAAGGAAAAAATAAGTGCCAAAGAACTCAAAGAGATTCTCGAAATCATAGAAAAACAATCAAAATCATAAGTTATGGAAATCTTGCTCAACTCAGCA
>PDWI01001765.1_pt1 | contig 33670 bp, 34 predicted proteins | sample 1430891 | NCBI WGS metagenome assembly PDWI01 (sample SAMN01162508, study PRJNA174530) | Oral metagenome, whole genome shotgun sequencing project. | biome: Marine environment; feature: Marine mammal; material: Swab sample of the gingival sulcus; isolation source: swab sample of gingival sulcus... | reverse complement strand
GTGAGAAGTGTTGTTCCAAAACTCGAAAATGACAGAGCAATGTATAAAGAGATAGAAAAAATACTAGAACTTATTCGAAGTGAAAAGATTCAAAAAGGAGTATTTCATGAGTAAGGTTAATTTTAGACTTGAATTTGAAGATGGACTTCCTGCATATCCTGAGTTTGATAAGTCATATCGAAGAGCACCGATGAGAGAATTTGTATTAAGTGACGAAGAGACGAAACTTGCTCTTAAAAACGCACTTAGATACATACCAGAAAAATACCATGAAGAAATGGCAAAAGAGTTTTTAGAAGAGCTTAGAAGTACTGGAAGGATATATGGATATCGATTCAGACCAGAAGGAGCAATTAAAGCAAAGCCAATTAATGAATATAAAGCGAAAACGGTGGAGGGAAAAGCGTTTCAACTTATGATAGACAATAATCTCGATTTTGATATTGCACTTTACCCTTATGAACTAGTGACATATGGTGAATCTGGAAGAGTGTTCCAGAACTGGATGCAGTATCGAATCGTAAAAAAATATCTTGAGGAAATGACGGATACTCAGACACTTGTGATTATGTCAGGTCATCCACTTGGACTTTTCCACTCCAATAAAAATGCACCTAGAGTAATGCTGACAAATGGTCTTATGATAGGTGAGTTCGATGACTATGATAACTTCAACAGAGCTGCACAGCTGGGAGTTGCAAACTATGGTCAGATGACGGCTGGGGGATGGATGTATATAGGTCCTCAGGGAATAGTTCATGGGACTTACTCAACTCTCCTAAATGCAGGCAGACTGAAACTCGGTCTTCCTGAAGACGGTGATTTAAATTGTAAATTCTTTGTTTCATCAGGACTTGGTGGAATGAGTGGCGCACAGGGAAAGGCTGTGAAAATTGCAGGTGGAGTTGGAATTATAGCAGAAGTAGATCCTTCAAGAGTTAAAACTAGGTATAGTCAGGGCTGGGTAGACGTTGTATCTTCTGATATAAAAGAAGTATTTGCTTTAGCAAAGAAACATATGGATAAAAAAGAACCCGTAGCTATTGCGTATGAAGGAAATATTATCGACTTACTTGAGTATGCAAATGAAAATAACATAAAAATCGATTTACTATCCGATCAGACTTCATGCCATGAGGTGTATAATGGCGGATATTGTCCTGCCGGAATAACATTTGAAGATAGAACCAGAATGTTAAAAGAGGATAAAGAAAAATTTAAAAATTTAGTAGATGAAAGTCTAAAGAGGCACTATGAAGCTATAAAGAAACTCACTGAGAACGGATGTTATTTCTTCGACTATGGCAATTCATTTATGAAGGCGATATATGATTCAGGGATAAAGGAAATATCTAAAAATAAAATTAATGATAAAGACGGATTTATATGGCCGTCATATGTTGAAGACATACTAGGTCCTAATCTATTTGACTATGGGTACGGTCCTTTTAGGTGGGTTTGTCTCAGTCTTAAAGAGGAAGATTTGGATAAAACAGACAAGGCTGCCATGGAGTGTATCGATCCAGATAGAAGATATCAGGACAGAGATAACTACCACTGGATAAAAGATGCCAAGAAGAATCAATTAGTCGTCGGTTCAAAGGCTAGGATTTTGTATCAAGACGCAGAGGGCAGACTTAAGATAGCACTTAAATTCAATGAAATGGTTCGAAAGGGAGAAATAGGTCCGGTCATGCTCGGAAGAGACCATCACGATACGGGTGGAACGGATTCTCCTTTTAGGGAGACCTCTAATATAAAAGATGGTTCAAATGTGATGGCTGAAATGGCAACTCATGTCTATGCTGGAAATGCAGCGAGAGGAATGAGTCTTGTTGCACTTCATAATGGCGGTGGTGTAGGAATTGGCAAGGCTATAAATGGTGGATTTGGAATGGTACTTGATGGCTCTTTGAGAGTTGATGAGATATTGAGACAAGCTATGCTATTTGATGTTATGACAGGTGTTGCCAGAAGAAACTGGGCTAGAAATAAAAACGCAATTGATACCGTAGAAATTTACAATGAAGTTATGGAAGGTGAAGACCATATAACAGTTCCTTACATAGCCGATGATGAAATAATTAATAAACTAATTTAAGGGGATTTGAGATGAAAAAAATTGTAGAATGTGTTCCGAACTTTAGCGAGGGAAGGAACCTTGACTCCGTTGAAAAAATTGCAGATGCTTTTAGGGGAGTTGAGGGAGTAAAACTTCTAAACTATGAGGCGGATAAGGACTATAACAGACTGGTAGTTACTGCTATAGGGGAGCCTGAAGCTCTAAAAAATGCAGTTGTAAACGCAGTCGGTATAGCAAGTAAACTGATTGATTTAAGAAATCATAGTGGAGAACATCTCAGAATGGGAGCAACAGATGTGGTGCCTTTCATCCCTATTAAAAATGTGAGTATGGAAGAATGTATTATGTTAGCGAAAGAGGTTTCTGAGATGATAGCGGATAGTTATTCTATACCGGTATTTCTCTATGAAAATGCAGCTACTTCACCGGAGAGAATTAATTTAGCTAGTATAAGAAAAGGACAGTTTGAGGGCATGAAAGAAAAACTCAAAGACCCTAAATGGAAGCCGGATTATGGTGATGCAAAACCGCACGAATCTGCTGGTGTTACAGCAGTTGGAGCTAGGATGCCACTGATTGCTTATAATATTGACCTCTCTACGGATGACATAGAAATAGCAAATAAGATTGCAAGGGCAATAAGACATTCGAGTGGTGGTTTTAGATACATTAAAGCTGGAGGAGTTTATCTTGAAGAAAAAGGACATGTTCAGGTTACCATGAATGTTACCGACTATACTAAGACAAGTCTTTATAGGGTATTTGAAACGGTAAAGATGGAAGCAAAGAGATATGGTGTAAGTGTACTTGGAAGTGAGATAATAGGTCTTACTCCGATGGAGGCACTGGTTGATACAGCTAGTTACTACCTCGGACTGTACGGTTTTTCAATGGATAAGATTATAGAGACTAATCTGCTTAAAGAAGAGGATGATTATGAGTAAGTTTAAAGCGATTATCAACGCGTCACAGATTGCAACACCCATTGGCAGGTCTTCTGCTAAGGGTAGTGAGATGAATAATCTAAAAGTGATAGAAAATGCTGGAATTATAATAGAAGACGAAACAATACTTTTTGTAGGTACTAGTGATGAGGTGAAATCTCATCCTATTTATACAAAAATAGAAGAAAAAGATATATTTGATGCAAAGGATAGACTTATTACCCCAGGATTTATTGATTCACATACACACTTTGTCTTTGGCGGAAATAGAGCAGATGAGTTTAATATGAGACTGGCAGGTGCTAGCTATATGGACATAATGGCTAGTGGAGGGGGAATACAGTCAAGTGTTAATGCAACAAGGGAAATAAGCTTTGATGATTTATATAGTAAAGCGAATGAAACACTTGAAAATATGCTTCTATTTGGAGTTACGACAGTAGAGGGAAAGAGTGGATACGGTCTTGACTCTGAAACGGAAATGAAGCAGCTTGAAGTATTAAAAAAGTTAAACGAAAATAATGAGATAGACGTAGTAAGCACATATATGGGAGCTCACTCAGTTCCAAAAGAGATGAAAGGTGAGGGAAGAAAGTATCTAGAGTCTCTTTATGAAGGTATGGAAAAAATAAAGAAAGAAGACTTGGCTGAGTTCTGTGATATTTTCTGTGAGGATAAGGTATTTAGCGTGGAAGATTCTAGAGACTATCTCCTTAAGGCTAGAGAGATGGGCTTTAAACTTAAAATGCACGCTGACGAGATAGTTGATATTGGTGGTGGAAAACTCGCTGGTGAATTATCGGTAACAAGTGCGGATCATCTCCTTGTTACAAGTGATGAATCTATTGAGTCTATGAAAGATTCCGGTGTAGTTGCAAATTTACTTCCTGCAACCGCATTCAGTCTTAGAGAAGAGTATGCCAGTGCTAGAAAAATGATAGATAGAGGTCTTGCGGTATCAATTGCAACAGATTATAATCCCGGTTCATCACCGACATACTCCATTCCTCTAATAATATCCCTTGCTACTTTAAATATGAATATGACAGTAGAGGAAACAATTACCGCTCTAACACTAAACGCAGCAGCAGCGCTCGACAGAGCTGAGAGAGTTGGAAGTATTGAAGAGGGGAAAAAGGCAGATATCCTTATTCACAGGGTGAAGACATACAGAGAGATTCCCTACAACATAGCTCTGACAACCGTTGAAGATGTATTTAAAAACGGGGAGTTAATAGTTAGAGATGGTGTAAGAATTTCTAAAAAATATGAGAGCTTATCCGATTATCCTATTAAGTCATTTATGAATGTACTCGCTTCGAAATCTCCAACACCAGGTGGAGGTTCAGCAGCAGCTCTTGGTGCTGTAACAGGAGCCGCACTTTTTGAGATGGTGATATCCCTTACTATAGGCAAGAAGAAGTATGCCGATGTAGAAGAAGATCTACAAAAGATGCTTCCACTTATTAAATCTCTGAGATATGAACTGACGACTTTAATAGATGAGGATGCTAAGAGTTTTGAGTCAGTTATGAGTGCTTTTAGACTGCCTAAAGAGGCAGAAAACAGAAAAGAAGAGATTGAAAAATCGCTTATAAATGCGATGAACGTTCCGCTTAAGATAGCTGAGAAATCTGTAGAATTAATTAGATTTTCTGTAGAACTCGCTGATAAGGGAAATGAAAATGCAGTTACTGATGTAGTAGTAGGGGCTATGAACATACGTACTGCTGTTATCTCTGCTATTTACAATGTGATTATTAATCTCAACTCATTGAGCAGTGATATGAGTGATGTGAAAGAAAAAATACAACTACTTGAACAAGAAGTGATTGATACTGAAAATAGGGTTAGAAGTATAGTGGATAAGAAACTGGAAATGTAGGAGGAAATGATGCTTAAGACCAAAGTGAAATTAAGGGAAAAAGAATCTCTTGTTGAGGTAAAAATAACCTCAAAAGACAAGAAAAAACCAGAGGGAGAAGTAAAAAAAGATTGGCAGAGAATGATTAATTTAGTTACAAAAATGGTAGGTGTTAGAGCAGGACTTATCATGGAAATAACTGAAGATAGCATGAGAGTTTTTCTTTCCAGTGAAAGTGAAAATAATCCTTACAGCGTAGGGGGAAATGATACTCTCTGTCATGGACTCTACTGCGAGACTGTAATAGGAACAGATTCTGAGCTTTCAGTTCCAGATGCCAGAAAAAGTGAATCTTGGAAGGGCAATCCAGATGTTAAACTAAATATGATTTCTTACTATGGTCTTCCTATTAAGTGGCCAGATGGTGAATTTTTTGGAACAATCTGTGTTCTAGATGATAAAGAAATGTATCTTGATGATACCACGAAAAATGTAATTAAAGAACTCAAATACTCACTTGAAAAAGATTTAGAGTATAGGTGTTAAAAGGAATGGTTTGTATGGAAAAATTACAGGAAAGATTTTTAAGATATGTCAGTTACGATACAAAGAGTGATGAAAAAAATGACAGTTGTCCATCTACAGAGGGACAACTTGTTTTAGGTAAAAAGTTAGTGGAAGAGCTTAAAGAAATAGGTGTTGAAGACGCTTTTCAAGATGAAAACGGGTACGTCTATGGAAGTATTAAAGGAAATGTGGAAGCTCCTACTATCGGTTTGATAGCTCACATGGATACCGCTCCTGATCTAGATGGTAAATGCGTTAATCCACAGATTATAGAAGATTATAAGGGTGGAGATATAAAGCTAAATGATGAGTATGCGATAACAGAAAAAGAGTTTCCTTTTTTAAAAGGATTAGTAGGTCATACCCTTATTACTACTGATGGTACAACTCTACTTGGAGCGGATGATAAGGCCGGCGTTTCTATCGTTATGGAAGTTGCAAAGTATTATCTTGATAATCCTGAGATTAGACACGGAGATATAAAAATTGGATTTACTCCTGATGAAGAAATTGGAAGGGGAGCTGACCTTTTTAATGTAAAAAAGTTTGGAGCTGATTTTGCGTATACAATTGATGGAGGACCTGAGGGAGAGCTGGAGTATGAAAATTTTAATGCTGCCTCTGTTTCTATTAAAATAAAAGGGAAAAATGTACATCCAGGATCGGCTAAGAACATAATGGTAAATTCTTTAAAGATTGCGATGGAACTTGAGAGCTTACTCCCTGCAGACGAAAAACCGGAGTATACCGAAAAGTACGAAGGGTTTTATCTATTAACGGGAGTTAGGGGAACGGTAGATTATTCGGAGATGGAGTATATCATCAGGGATCACTCCATGGAATTATTTAATAAGAAAAAGGAACTGATGGATACCATTATAGAGTTTCTGAATAAGAAATATGGAAATATTATAGAGTATACTATCAAAGACAGCTATTATAATATGAAAGAAAAGATAGAGCCTCATATGGAAATTATAGAATTGGCAAAAAAATCAATGGAAGAAGTTGGAATGAAGCCTATCATTAAACCTATAAGAGGTGGAACAGACGGGTCAAAGCTGTCCTACATGGGTCTACCCACTCCAAATATATTTACAGGTGGATACAATTACCATGGACGCTACGAGTTGGTTTCCTATGATTCTATGAAAAAATCGGTAGAGACAGTAATAAAAATAATTGAGAATAATGCGAAATAGGGAGGGCTTGATGTTAAATATAGAACCTAAAAGAGTATTTCATTACTTTGAGGAGATCAGTAAGATTCCTAGAGGAAGTGGTAATGAGAAGGCTATTTCTGATTATTTGAAAAACTTTGCAGAAGAAAATAATTTTGAAGTCATTCAAGATGATCTTCTAAATATCATTATCAAAAAAAATGCTTCCAAAGGTTACGAAAACGCTCCTACCGTAATATTACAAGGTCATATGGATATGGTATGTGAGAAGGGAACTGCTTCAACGCATGATTTTTTAAAAGATGGTATTGAGTTAGTATTCGAAGATGGCTTTTTAAGGGCAAATAATACCACTCTTGGAGCAGATGACGGCGTGGCCGTAGCCATGGTACTTGCTATACTAGAAGATAAATCCATTTCTCATCCTCCTCTTGAGATTTTAATTACTACTTCTGAAGAAACTGATATGAGTGGAGCGCTTGGATTATCGGGAGATGTACTAAATGGTAGACTCATGATAAATATTGATTCGGAAGAAGAGGGTATTCTAACTGTCGGTTCAGCTGGTGGAACTGGTATACTTGTGACGAGAGAGATAGCAACCGAGAACTTTGACGCTGACTTTTATGAAATCCAGTTCGACGGTCTTCTCGGGGGACACTCAGGGATGCAGATTCACGAAAATAGAGGAAATAGTATAAAAATAATGGCTTATTTTCTAAACGAGTTGAGGAAGACTTCAGACTACAGAATAAACTCCTTTAATGCAGGTACTGTCGACAATGCAATTCCTCGTTCTGGTAAGCTAGTTTTACAGATAAAGGATTTTTCTAAAAGAGTGGAGGATGACATTATTGAAGCTACTAAAAAGAAGTTCATTGATGTTTCAGGAGAGCTCACAATAAATGTGAAACGCATAGACGATTTTAGTAATAGAGCTTGGACGAAAAACTTATCGGATTCAGTAATAGATATGATAAGGGATATTCCGGTAGGAGTGAACTCCTTTGTTGGAAATACGAAATTAGTAGAGTCATCAGATAATTTAGCACTTATAAAAGAAAAGGATAATAAAATTCAGATTGATATATCAATCCGTTCATCAAACATAAGTGTTCAAGGAGAGCTAGTTGATAAATGTGTGAAAGTATTAGAGAAATTTGGTTTTGAATACCGAGTAGATTCTGGATATCCGGGATGGGAGTACAGTGAGGAGTCTTATTTAAGGGATACTGCTGAGAAAGTCTATAGAGACTTATATAGCAAAGACTGTGAGACATTAGTTGTTCATGCGGGTTTAGAGTGCGGAGCTATTGCTGAAAAATATCCGGGGATGGATATGATTTCACTTGGACCAAATATTCACGGTGCACATACCCCTAAAGAGAAACTCGAAATAGCTTCGACAAAGAGAGTTTATGATTATCTTTTAAAATTATTAGAGAGTATTCAATAATTATTAAATGCCTATCTAGATTAATAATCTGGATAGGCATTATTAATAAATCTGTAAATAGTTTTGTGTTTATTTTTTCTAATCCATGATGTAATTAATTTCAAATAATAAAGACTTAATTAGAATAGATATTAAAATGAAATAGAATGTGGTGTTTAAAATCAGATATTCTAAATATAACGATAAAAAAATTAGAAAAGCTCTGTAATGCCTAATGATGTTTTTCTTTTGATGATAATTATGGAGATAAGTAATGAGTAAATTACAAATAACTAATGAATATAAGAAATGGCTAGAAGAAATAAAAACTAAAATTTCTACTTCAAGAATCAGGATAGCTTTATCGGTGAATAATGAAGTAATACGATTTTATTATATGTTAGGAAAAGAAATAAGTATTGCAACCAAAAGATCCGAATGGGGTTCAAAATTAATAACTCAACTTTCAAAAGACTTAAAAAGAGAGTATCCTGATGTTAAAGGTTTTTCTACAAGAAATTTAAAGTACATGAGATTTTTCTATGAATTTTACTCGTGTGAAATTGGGCAACAGTGCGTTGCCCAATTAGAAAAAAATCATGTATTCGATAGCATATCGGTATTTGATAAGTATAAAATAGATCAAATACCTTGGGGACATAATATTAATATTTTCACAAAAGCAAAAGATATAGAGGAGGCTATATTTTATATAAACGAGACGATAGAAAATGGGTGGAGTAGAGATGTATTATCACTGCAAATAAAATTGGACTTATACAAAAGGAAAGGTAATTCCATTACAAATTTTGACACTACGTTACCAGCTCCTATGTCAGACCTAGCTAAGCAGACGCTTAAAGACTCTTATATATTTGATTTTATGGCGATGACAAAGCCTTACAATGAACTTGATGTAGAAAAGAAACTGGTAGATAATATATCTAAATTTCTATTGGAGTTAGGCAAAGGATTTGCATTTGTAGGCAGACAATATCATTTAGAAATAGATGGTTCAGATTATTATCTAGATCTGTTATTCTATCATACTAAATTAAAGTGTTATGTAGTTGTAGAACTTAAAAATACTGCTTTTAAACCTGAATATGCGGGTAAACTAAACTTTTATTTATCAGCAGTAGATAGTCTCATAAAAGTGGAAGATGATAATGAGACAATAGGAATTTTACTGTGTCGTGATAAGAAGAAAATAGAAACGGAATTTGCTTTAAGGGGAATGACTAAACCTATGGGAGTAAGCGAATTTAATCTTACGGAAATGTTACCTGATAACTTAAAAGCTTCAATGCCTACGGTTGAAGAAATAGAGCAAAATTTGACAGTTCATAGTTAGTAAATAAAGCGTACATATATAAACAATCTTCAAAAGAAATAAAAATAATTCATAACACCTAAATAGAAAAAGCTTACTTGTTTATAATCAAAGTGATAATCATACAAAAAGGCGATTATTTAAATTCTTCAAATTTCAGTATTATTAGATCTTCTGAATCCACGAAATAACTTCCTCCTTTTATGTAGTCATCTTCAAATTCTAAGTCTATTTTCCAAGTGTTTCTTCCTTCGTAATTAAATTTTTCTATTGAGATTTCACCGCTATGTTGTTCAAAGAAAGTTTGGTCCATGTTGTATTTAGAGAAAAAATCTTTTTTAGCAAATTCTAATGCTTGATCTTTAGAAACTAGATAGTCAGAAGAAGATTTAACATAGTTATTTCTGTTTCTTTGGTAGGAAATAAGATTCCCGTATTTATCTAATTCAATAACCACATAGCTGGGTTGTAAAATATCATTCAATCTTTCTTGATATTCTATTCTTATAGTATAGTCAGATTTTACAGCTTTTTTTTGACTTTGTTCTTTAGGAAATTCATCATTTATCTTAGCTAAATATTTATCGGAAAGATCAAATAATTGTTCTGTAGATTTTTCAACGTCGGGTTTTAGACTATCTAAGTTTTTTACATAAATAGTTTTTACTTCTTTTGTGTCATCATAGAAAGAGTAGTGGTAGTTCTTTCCCTCGTAGATTATTTCATCATCAAAATCTTTTAGTCTCTTTATATCTTCATCTTTAATCAAATTCAAATTGATTAATTTTTCAATCTTTTCGTCAATAGAATTTTTTGAGTAGTTTGAAGAACAAGAAGTAAAAATAACCACAAGTGAAAGCAAAATAACTATTACAAAATTTCTTTTCATAAGTAATTCTCCTTTCTTAATTAGCTGTTAAGGTTTTCTTTAAGCGGATTCTACTATCTGAATTATATCATTTAGCTCTTTAACCGTATATGTTGGTTTCAGTTCTGTTTCCTTTGACTTAGGATTGAACCAACAGGAATCTATTTCATAATCGATTGCACCCCTTATATCCGAGTCAAGTGAGTCGCCAATCATTAGTATCCTTTCTTTTTTTATTTCTGGATACTTATTTATGCAGAAGTCAAAAAATTCCCTTTTAGGTTTTGCGTGTCCTACTTCTTCTGATGTAACAACATAGTCGAAATATTTATCAAAGCCAGTTGACTTAAGTCTTGAGTGTTGAACGGTTTTTATACCATTTGTTGCAGCTATGATGGTGAATTTGCCATGTATTCTTTCTAAAAGTTCTTTTGAACCTTCAATTATGTCATCACAGACGGCTAGGTGATTTAGGAATATAAGATTTTCGTCTCTGTTCGTTTCAATATTTATAGATTTAAAGAAGTCTTTAAACCTGTTTTTCTTGAGGTATTCCTTATCTATTTCACCTCTTTCAAGTCTCTTCCAGTACTCCTTATTAATTCCTGTATATTTTTCATGATATTCACCTTTGTAATCCATTTCTATTTCTTCAAACATCTTTTTTAATGCTTTTGCTTCGGAATTTTTGAAGTCTAGAATGGTTCCGTCTAGATCAAGTAATAGTAGATCGTATTTCATTGTTACTCCTTAAATGTTTTATTTTAAGTAGAGTTGTATTATTTTTTATACTTGTTTAGATACTCAGCCAGATTTTTTTCGTCTTCTATTTCTAGGTCTTTTTCTCCAGCTCTGTATTCTAGATGATGTGTTAATTCGTGCAGAAGAGTTTCCCTAAGATTAGCCTCAATTTTTTCTCTTGAAGAGTTTATAAACATTTTTTTGAAAGATCCGTAGTACATAAAAATTTGGCATCCCAATTTTGATACTTGATACTGTCCTAGTATATATAGTGAATTATTAATGCTCTGTGGATGTTCTTTTAATTCTTCACTAAGTATTATTCCGAGATTTAATCCTTTAAAAAATTTTTCGGGAATCTCTGAGACAACTGCGTCAAGGATTTCCTGCACTTCATCGACTGATAAAAATTCGTTCATAATTCCTCCAAGTGTATTTAATATTCATAATAATTATAACACAATGTGATATAATAACTACTAGGAGAAGGTATGAAAACTTATGATCTAGTTATAGTAGGAGGAGGACCAGCTGGTTCAACTCTTGCGAGGTATATAAAGGATAAGAGGGTACTTCTTATAAATTCTATTAACAATAAGCCTTGTGGGGGATTATTATCTCCTGATGCTCAAAAATTTCTTGCTTCTGAGGACATAGTTCTTCCTAAGAGTGTTTTGGTAGATCCCCAGATTTTTAGTGTAAAAGTAATTGATTTAAACAGTAAAATGGAAAGGGATTATAGCAGATCTTATATCAACATGGATAGGAAGAGATTTGATGAGTGGCTGCTTACTTTTGTTTCAGATAATGTGGATATTGTTGAAGGAAGATGTATAAAGATTGAGGGTGGAGTAGTAACATACACTTCCAATAAGAAGACATATAAAGTGGCTACGGATACTATAGTAGGTGCTGACGGCGCCTCTTCATTTGTCAGAAGAAATATTTTTGACGATATCGACACGAGAAAATATACAGCTATTCAGCAGTGGTTTAAGAATAAAGAGTATTCTCCTATGTATTCATGTATATTTGACAGTGAGACCACGGACTGTTGTTCTTGGACCATAAATAAAGATGAATACATAATATTTGGTGGAGCATTCAGACCAAAAAAGGCAAGAGAAAATTTTGAAAGACAAAAAGAAAAGCTGATAGAATATGGTCTTCCACTTAGAGAACCTGTACTTACAGAAGGGTGTAGTGTATTTAGACCTAAGAGTATGAAAAGTTTTATTCTGGGTAAAGAGGAAAAGTACTTATCCGTTTATTTAATAGGAGAGGCAGCTGGGTTTATAAGTCCTACATCACTTGAGGGTTTTACCCCTGCATTTAAGAGTGCAAAGGCTTTGAGTGAGAGTTTACAACAGAAAACAGTTCTCTCTTCATACAATAAAAAAACAATGGGCTTAAGAATTTCTCTACTATCTAAAAACATAAAAGCGCCTTTTATGTTTCATAAGAGTTTGAGAAAACAGGTTATGAAGAGTGAAATAACTAGTATAAAAAAAGACATGACTTATAAAAGGAGGTCAGATTAATGCAGAGAAATATAGTTCTTTCGGTAGTACTTTCGTTGCTTACTTTAGGGATATACGGTATATATTGGTTTATAAAAGTAAATAATGAAGCTAATGAGATGGGAAAAGGCGATTACAAGACTGGCGGAGGAATGGTTATATTATTTATTATAATTACTTTTGGTATATACGCACTGTACTGGTGCTATAAACAAGGGGAAAACTATGATTATATAAGCGGTAAAACTAATTCTGATTCCTCATTATTATTTTTAATAATAGGACTTATTTCGAGTACTTTAATACCACTTATACTACTTCAGAATGAAATTAATAAGTCTTTAGAAAATTCTTCTGCAGCTTATTAAAAATATGTCTACATACATACTGTATGTAGTTTTTTATAGGAGACATTATGGTTTATAAAATTTATCTTTCCGGTATTTGTTATTCGAAATTATATTTTGAAAATGAAAAAATCTTTCATTCAGCTTATGATTTTAGGGATAAAAAGTTTTTAACTAAAGTTGAAGTGGAAGAGGATTTAAAGGAGTATTATTTCAGGGTTTTCCGATTAGATGTTGATGAGTTTTTCGAACTTGTCAAGTTAAAGGAGTCTGAAATTAATTTAAAAGGAGATTTCTCATATGAAGATGGTGTTTGGTATATGAGAAATCGAAAATTTCCTCTGGACATAAGATTTGAAGATGACAGATTAGTTTCATGTGTAATATGCTCAAGAGAAAGAGTATCTGTTATGTGCATAGAGGGTTTTGAAGATAAAACTCCTATAAAAAAATGGATAGACTATGAAGGAAAAAGGGAGTATTTAGCCTTAGCTAAAGAATATGATACACCGGTAGAAATGAGAGATGGCATTAATTTAGCTACACATATAATGCTTCCAGATAAAGAAGAAAAAACTCCAACTATTCTCGTGAGGACACCTTATGGTAAAGAGTCACTGTATGAATACTATGAACCCTATGTTCAGCGGGGATACAGTGTGGTAATTCAGGATGTTAGAGGAAGAAATTTTTCAGAGGGTAAATTTGAGTTTTTAGTAAACGAAATGGATGATGGCGATGACACCTTAACATTTATAAAAAATTCTGAATGGTCAAATGGACTAGTTGGTACAGTTGGGGGTTCCTATCTTGGATTTGTACAGTGGGCGGCTGCAGCTTCTGGGAATAATTCTCTAAAAGCTATAGCTAGTTTTGTTACTGCAGGGAGTACATTTGTAGATGTAAAGAGAAAAGGAGGTACATTTAGTTCCGCTTCTTTTCCCCTTGCGTTTGGTCTTAGTGAAAAGGTGTTTATGCCCGAAAAAATAGCTAGAGATGACTGGGATGAACTGATAAAAATAAGACCAATTGACGAAATCGCAGTTAAAGGACTTGGTGAAAAAATTGAGTATATGCAGCCTTTTATCGATAATTATGAGAACAACGAATTTTTTGATAGGACGGATTTCACTTTACACAAAGGAAACATAAAAGCACCTGCACTCATAGTCTCTGGTTGGTATGATGATAACGGCATGGGAACGACACAGGCTATTGATGTTACATCAAATTATGGAACTGGAAAGAGAAAGATAATACTTGGACCTTGGTTTCACAGTGGAAATTCAAAGAGAGATTTACCGTCAGTGAGTCTGGGAAATAATGCGCTTATGGATGATATTGATCTTATTGTTCAAAAGTGGTTTGATCACAATCTTAAGGGTGAGAAAAATGATGTCTTAGAGATGCCCGAACTAATTTACTATACCGTTGGAGACAACAAGTGGAAAACTTCGTCATCTTGGCCTCCTGCAAATACCTATGAGAAAACTTTTTTCTTAGGTGATGGAACACTAGAGGATAATAAAACGAAAAATGGCAGTATTTCTTATCAGTATGACCCAGAAGACGAAGCACCTTACTTGATCGACTTATCTGAAAATGAACTTGCAATGCCAGCAAACTATAAAGAGGTAGATAGAAGAAATGATGTTATTACATTTGACACGGAGGAGTTTGAAGGGGACATTGTTATAACGGGTGATATGTATGTTGAGTTCTATGCTTCTAGCGATGCACCTGATACTGACTGGGTTATAAAAACTGAGGAAGTTGATAAAAAGGGTAATGCTATAAAGTTAACTGACGCATTTTTAAGTGCTAGATTTAGAAATACTTTTTACAAGTCCGAGTTTATGGAAAAAGGAAAAGTTTATAAATTTAAACTCAGAACCGGAAAGATATCCAGTACTATAAAAAAAGGGAATAAATTTAGACTTACAATCACTTCAAGCGCAAAGGGACTGATCTTCCCAAACAGCAATACAAAAGAAGGATTTAATAGTAAGGTAAATAGAGTAGCAAATAATACGATATACTTCGGAGAAGAATATCCCTCAAGTATTAGAGTATTTATTGAGAAATAAAAATATAAATGTCAAAACTTTAATTTTGACATTTTTTATGCTAAAATGATAATATCATTATCGATAATCGAATTATCAGTGGAGGAGCTATGTCTAATAGAGATACAAGTTTAGATTCTAAAATATTAGAAAGTGCTAAAAATGAATTTTTGGAAAAGGGTTTTATTGGCGCTTCTTTAAAGGAAATTTCTGAAAATGCAGGTGTAACTACAGGCGCAATATACAAAAGGTATAGTGGGAAAGAAGAACTTTTTATCGATGTAGTAAAGCCTGCGGTAAAAATATTTGATGAGGTAATAGAATATTATTTTAAAATTAATGAAAAGAGAAAATCGGAAAATAGAATGAAAGAAAGTTTTTCGGAATCTTTACGAAATCTTGAGTTAATCATTAAGAAAGTATATGAAAAAAAAGAGTTAGCTATGATTCTCCTTGCGAAATCAGATGGTACAATTTACTCTAATTTTATTCATGATTTTATAGAGAATAATTTTTCCAGTACATATGAATTTATGGAAGAACTTGAGAAGGAAGGGATGTGTGAGTTAAAAATTTCATATATGGAGTATCATATTCTTCTTACTTCTTATTGGATGTCAATATTTGAAATAATTATTCATGATTTTTCACTTGATGAGGCACTCGATTTTGCTGAGAAAATTGATGTTTTCTTTTCATGGGACAAATTAGTTGAGTTTGGAAATAGGGAGAATTAATTATGGATAGAGATTATCCTAGAAATTTTAAAGACCTTGTGAGACCGATAAGAAAGGAATTATTTATAATTGTGGTTCTTTCTGTAATAGGTGCTATTTCCATTTTAGTGGCACCGGTTGCACTGACGGTCGCTCTTAGTAAGATAATGAGTGGAAATAACACTGCTTTTATTGTCTGGATTACTATTGCTGCACTTGGAATCGTATTTAGGCAGATTTTTAATGTTTCAAGTCTTGGTTATGCACATGTAGTTGAGGCAAAGTTTAGGTACGCTTTAAGAAAAGATTTTTCAGATAAACTAGGAAGACTTCCTCTGGGATTTTTTAGTGATAATTCATCTGGTGCTATAAGAAAGTATATTTCTGAAGACACAATAAAGATTCACACATTAATTGCACATGGGTTTAGTGAATTATCTGCTTCTATAGCACTGCCTGTGGGATGCATACTAGTTATGCTTGTTTTTGACTGGATTGCTGCTCTTATAATTATCGGATCAATACTATTAATTCTTATTATTGGATTTATGTGGATGAGCATAAGTTCAAGAAATATGGGTGATATTAATTTGAGATACGAAGATGCTCAAAGGGAAATGTCACATTCTGCCGTTGAGATGGTAGATGGAATCAAAGAAATAAAAAACTTTGGACTGTCTGGTTCTCTATTTAAGAGATTTGATGAAGCTTTAAATAAATTTTCGAAAACTTCATTTGAGTGGTTAGGCTCATCATCAAAGGCAATTGCCTTTATGATTTCAGCTGTTCAGCCCAGTTTTACTCTTTTTATGTCCCTTGTAATTTGTGTTCTACTTGCTCAAAACAATTTAATGTCACCAGAGAATATCATCCTGTTTATACTTCTTGCTATGGTGCTTCCTTCATCCTTATTAACACTAATGCAGATTGGAAATAATATAAGGGATGGAAAGCACTCGCTTGAGACAATATTGAGTGTATACGATAAAAAAGATCAAACCTACAAAGAAGAAGCAAAAGAATTCATAAGTGGAGATATTGAATTCAATAATGTTTCATTTAGTTATGATGAGGAAAATTATGTATTAAAGAATATAAATTGTTTAATGGGAAAAGGGAAACTAACTGCATTAGTAGGACCTTCTGGTGGTGGAAAGACAACGATGGCTAGAATGATAGCTAGATTTTGGGATGTAAGTGAGGGAACTGTAAGAATTGGAGGAGTTGACGTAAGGGATTTATCGGAACAAGATTTGTTATCTCATATTTCACTTGTCTTTCAGGATATTTCTTTAATGCACGCAAGTATACGAGAAAACATATCTCTTTCGAATCCAGAAGCTAGTATGGAAGAGATAATATCAGCTGCAAAATCTGCAATGATACACGAAAAAATAATGGAACTACCAGGAGGATATGATTCTATCTATGGAGATGAAAATATATTTTTGTCAGGTGGAGAGAGACAGAGGCTTACAATAGCTAGAGCGTTTTTAGCCGATTCTCCCATCTTGATACTTGATGAGGCTACCGCTCATGCAGATGCAGAGTCAGAACTTGAGATTCAAAAGGCCTTAAGTCTACTTAGCAAGGAAAAGACTGTAATTATGATAGCTCATAAGCTTGAGAGTGTTGTAAGCGCTGATCAAATACTTGTGATTGATGGTGGTGAAATTAAAGAGAGAGGAAGACATGAAGAGTTAATTCATTTTGAAGGCATATACTCTCGCATGTGGAATTCCCAGAATAATATAAGAGGAGGAGTTTAATGGATATTTTTAATAAAGACATTAAAACAAAGAGAATGTTCTTAACACTTAAGATAGTATTTATCGTAAGTGGTCTACTTCAAGGTATCTCTGTCATATTGACAATTCCTCTTTTTAAAGAATTATTATCAGGAAACTATAATGGCATGTGGATATGGCTGTTATACATTGGGATATCAGCACTACTGTGTTTTGTACTGAATTATACTGGCTACAATATGGGGAATCATATGTCGGTATGGGAGGCATGTGATACTCAGATACATAGAATTGGAAGTTCTATTACAAAGCTTCCACTTGGATGGTTTGATGCTTCTTCAAAGGGGAAAATATCCAAAGCGATTTCAACGGATGTGAACACTGTTGCACATTATCCTTCTATTGTTTTACCTGAAATCCTTCTTACTGTTTCGGCTTCAATAGTGATAGCGATATCACTTCTTCTTATATCTGTTAAATATGGACTAATAATACTCGTGATGGGGATAGTTCTGGCATATTTTTGGAAGAAGAATATGAATGTGCTATCTGAGATTAGTGAAGAAACTGCGATTAAAAATAGAAAAATGGAATCAGTGGTAGTTGAGTTTGCTCAGCTTCAAAGTGTGTTAAGAGCTTCCGGTTCGCTTGCTACTGGATGGAATAGATTAAACACTGCTTTAATTGACGATAGAGAAGCCACTTTAACGACACTTAGAAAAAAATCAAAAAATACTTCTAAGTACATGTTCACTGTTAATTTAGGTGCAATTCTTATAGTAATTTTTTCCGCTTTTGAGTTAAATAGTGGAAATATAGAAATTTATACCTTTATTGGGGTAATCGTTGCTCTCATAAGATTTACTAGTCCACTCGCTGGACTTCTACCATATTTTTCTGAAGTTCATAGTGTATCAGCTTCTATCGATAGAATAAATTCTATAGTGGGAGCTAAAGTACTTCCTGAACCTACTGAACCTGTAAATATAGAGAATATTCAGCCTTGCGATATTGAATTTAGGAAGGTGAATTTTAGTTACATAGAGGGAAAAAGAGTTATAAAGAATATGAATTTATCAGTGCCAGCTGGCAAAATAACTGCTCTTGTTGGACCTTCAGGCAGTGGTAAATCCACTATAAATAGGCTTATTGCAAGATTCTGGGATGTTGATAATGGGGAAATATTAATTAATGGAGTAAATATAAAGGATATTAAAACTGAGAATCTTATGAGTTTAGTTTCGATGGTATTTCAGGAAGTCTATCTATTTAATACAAGTATAAGAGAAAATGTTGCGATTGCAAATTCTAATGCCACAGAAGAGGAAATACTGGAAGCTGCTAAAAAAGCTAGACTTGATGAAGTCGTTGAAAGGTTACCTAATGGATGGGATACAAAAGTAGGAGAAGGTGGAAGCTCACTTTCTGGCGGAGAGAAACAGAGAGTTAGCATTGCAAGAGCGTTTTTAAAAGACGCTCCAATTCTTCTTCTAGATGAGATAACTTCTGCTCTAGATAGTATTAATGAAGAAGCAGTGGTCAAGTCACTCGAAGAACTATCTAAAAATAGAACAGTTCTTGTAATAGCTCACAGACTATATTCTATAAAAAATGCTGATTCTATTGCAGTAGTGGATGATGGGGAGATAAAAGGATTTGGAACACACAGTGAACTTTTAGAAAACAGCGCTAAATACTTGAATCTTTACCACGCAATATCAGAAAGTGAAAAATGGAGGTTAACATAATGGCTACAATCGTAATTATTTTGGTAGTAGTTTCTGGTATTACAAACATGGTAGCAGATGTGTTTCTTGTTTCAGGGAAGGATCACAAGATAAATAATCAACCTATGATTGATGTTGCCAGAAACACGCCGGACAAACATATAAAATTATCAGGGATGATAGGACTGATATCACTTTCTTTTTGGCTTAGTGTACTATACTATTTATCCTATCTAAAAGGAAATATAGGAATTATAACCATGATATCTTATGCAGTGTATATTGGTTGTATTATGGTTTTTCATGTGGTTTGCTCTTATATCTTTTTACTTGGAAAACACACAGAAATGAGTGAAAAGAGTTTAAATAAAATATTCATTTTTTACGCAGGGGCATGTGTGGTATCATCTACCTTGTATTCAGGACTTATGCTTTATTTAGGTATTAGTGGTATACTTAAGATTAATTTCATTCAGTATATAACGCTACCTTTATTTTCTACTATTATTGTGCAGTTTATACTTGGTAATCTTATAAAAATAAAGTACTTTAGTTCCGTTTCTGGTACGCTTGGGATGATAATATCCATGCTATCTACTATTAGTATTATAGCTGGTAATTTTAATGTTTTTTAGAGGATGATTTATGAAAAAGAGAGAAGAAATTATTAGATTATGGTTTGATATGTGGCTGAAGAAAAAAGATCTGGGGATATCGGAAATTTTTTCTAAGGATATAGTATACATTGAGAGTTGGGGACCTAGGTACGAAGGTATTTATTATTTGAAATATTGGTTTGATGATTGGAATAAAAGAGGCAGTGTTATTAAATGGCAGATTAAAGATATCTTCCATAAAGATGAGAAGAGTGTAGTAGAATGGTTTTTTAACTGTCTTGTTGAGGGAGAAGAACATTCCTTTGATGGTGTGTCTCTTATCAAATGGACAGAGAATAACAAAATACACTTTCTTCAGGAATTTGCCTGTGATTTATACTGGTATAATCCTTATGAGGATGAATCAGAGTAAGTTTTTAAATACTTCTCCAATAGGTTCGCGTATTATTAATTTTGCTAGTGCGTCTCTTGATGTACTGGCTTTATTAATTAGAACGATGTTGTCACCTTTGAAGTAATCTATAAAAGAAGCAGCTGGGTATACCACTAGGGAAGTTCCACCTATTATAAGTAAGTCCGCTTCTGATATGTACTTTACTGCGAGATTAATAGCTCTAGAATCTAAACTCTCTCCATAGAGGACAACATCTGGTTTTATTAAACCACCACATTTTGTGCACTTAGGAACAGATTCACTATTTCTTATATAGTCAATGGAATAGTCTTTACCGCAATTTGTACAGAAATTTCTAAGTGATGAACCGTGTAGTTCAATTACATTTTTACTTCCTGCTATTTGGTGTAAACCATCTATATTTTGTGTTATTACAGCACTCAGTTTATGTTCTTTTTCAAGTTTTGCAAGGGCTATATGCGCACTATTTGGTTTAGCGTCGTAGGATATCACCCTGTTCTTGTAGAAGTCAAAAAACAAATCGGTCTTGTTGTAGAAAAAAGTTGAGCTCAGCATAGCCTCAGGTGGATATTTATATTTGAGATTATATAGTCCGTCTTCACTCCTGAAGTCAGGAATTCCACTCTCGGTTGAAACTCCAGCGCCACCAAAAAAGACTGTATTTTTTGAAGAATCGATTAGAGTTTTTAAAATATTAATTTTTTCCATATTTATTCTCCTTATACTAAAATTATAGTCCTTATTTATCGATATATCAAATAAGTTTTTACTGTTTAATGATTTTATGTATTCTACTTTTCTCAATAAAATGATAAAATATAACTGTGATCATTAGGGATCACAAGAAAGGAGGTTTCAATGTATTCTATCATTTTACTCGTAGTTAGTGTTGTCGTATTATTTTCGGGAATCCGGTTTATCAGTACTAGGAGTTTATCAATTGAGCCCTCTGAATCAATAATTCCAGATGTTGAAGTTGATGAAGAGCCTTGCAGTACATGAATGCCGGTTGATGACTAAACAGTTTGTTTAGGAAATTAAGAAATAGGAGGTAGATTTGAATTCAGTTTTATTAGAAATAGTGTTTATACTGATTTTCTGTTTAGGGCTGTACTTTCTATATGGCTTAAAAAAGAAAAAAGTTAATTTCACAAAGAGAGTTTTTACAGCTCTGGGACTTTCAGTAATATTTGGTTTAATACTAAAGTTTGGGGCAAAACCGAGTCTAATAGAAGAAAGTTTTGCTGATTTAACAAATTGGATTGCACTGGTGGGAAGTAGTTATACCACACTTCTTAAGATGATAGTTGTTCCATTAATAATGGTTTCTATTATTTCAGCCGTTGTAAACCTAGACAAGAATAAAAAGCTTGCTAAGATTGTGGGAACAATAATAGCAATACTTATAATGACAACTGTTGTTTCAGCTTTTGTTGGAGTGTCTATATCAAATTTATTTAACTTAGATGCTACTGAAATAGTGCAAACTGAAGATATCGCTTCAAGGGCTGAGTCGATTCAGGGGAAGGCCGAGACAGTAAATGTCTCCATACAGGATAAATTACTTGCGTTTCTTCCTAAAAACCCTTTTGCTGATATGACTGGGGCAAGGAGTACATCGATTATAGCGGTGGTTATATTTTCGGGTTTAATTGGTCTAGGAGCTCTGTCTTTAAAAAATAAAGAAGCGCTTGATAAATTTAGAAGTGGTATAAATAATTTAAACTCGGTTGTTTTAAGGGTAGTTGGTATGATTCTAAGACTAACCCCTTATGGAGTTTTTGCACTATTATCAAGAACGATTGCACTTACTAATTACGATGCAATAGTTGAGCTCGGTAAATTTGTAGTTGCTTCATATCTTGCACTTATTATAATGTTCATCATTCAGATTCTATCGGTACAGATGTCAGGTGTAAGCTATAAGAAGTATGTTAAAAAGGTTTGGCCGGTACTCACATTTGCTTTTGTTTCTCGATCTAGTGCCGCAACAATACCACTCAACTCAAAGACTCAAAGTGATTCACTCGGAGTTGACAAGGGAATTGCTTCTATGTCAGCATCTCTTGGAGCGACGATAGGCCAAAATGGCTGAGCGGGCATATATCCTGCAATGCTAGCGGTGATGATTGCACCTTCAGTTGGGATAGATCCTAGTGGACTTGGATTCTTATTACAACTTGCAGCAATTATTGCGATTACATCGTTTGGTGTTGCCGGTGTTGGTGGCGGAGCCACCTTCGCAGCGATTATGGTTCTTAGCGCAATGGGACTTCCGATTGAACTTGCAGCAGTTCTTATAGCAGTAGAGCCACTTATAGATATGGGTCGTACTATGATCAATGTCAATGGCGCGATGGCAGCTGGAACAATAACTGCAAAGTCAAATGGGCTACTAGATAGTGAGATACTAGATTCTGACACAGTTGTAGAGGTTAATTAAGGAGTTGGTAACAACTCCTTTTTTTTTATGATATCGTTTTATCATTAAAATATTTCCATATATTATGCGATTTTAAGTTTACAAAATGGAGATAATAGTATATAATCATTCCAATATATTAAAAAAAATTAATAAATTAGGAGTTACTATGGAAAAAAGATTTGGAATATTTGTAGCCATATCCCTTGTTGTTGGTATTGTTATTGGTTCTGGAATATTTTTTAAAGCAGACGATACAATTATATACACCAATGGTGATGTAAAAATGGCTATATTGGCTTGGGTAATAGGTGGTCTTGCAATGATATTTGCAGCACTTACATTAGCAGAATTTTCGGGAAGAATAGAAAAGTGTAATGGTTTGGTTGACTATTTTGAGAAGGCTTATGGAAGGTTTGCTGCTTACTTAATGGGTTGGTTTCAACTTAATGTTTACTATACTGCTTTAGCTGCAATACTCGCATATGTATCTTCGGTATATACATTGGCATTATTTTCTCATCCAAACCCAGGAAACTCAATTTCAACTTGGTCTACAGCGTTTATATATCTAGTACTGGGATTTGCACTAAATTATTTTTCTCCAAAACTCGCTGCAAGATTTCAGGTTTCAGCTACTGTTATTAAACTAATACCACTAGTAGCAATTGGAGTAGTAGGTACTATATCAGGAGTAATTAATGGAGTTACGACAAGTACTCTTTCAGAAGCGACCAGACAGACTTTAGGTGGTGGTGGTTTTGCAGCTGCCGTGGTGGCTTGTTCATTTGCCTATGAAGGATGGCAAATTGCAGTTACGGTAAACGCGGAGATAAAAGATGCCAAGAAAACCTTACCTAGAGCACTTATATTTGGTTCCTTAGTAATAATGGTTGTATACATACTATTTTTAGTGGGCGTCAACTCCGTTTGTACAACGGAAGAAATATTAGCACAAGGTGATAACGCGGTAACATTTGCTGCTACAAATCTATTTGGCAGTGTGTTTGCTTCTCTTATAACAGGTTTCGTTGTGATTTCTTGTCTTGGAACTTTTAATGGACTTACAATGACTGCGATAAGGATTCCTTATTCACTTGCTATAAGAAATAATGGAATAATGCCTAAGAAAATGGCTAAACTAAATGAAAAGACAAAAATGCCACCTAACTCTGCACTATATGCATTCATAATAACGCTTATATACTTCGGTATTTGGTATGGGTCTTTAAACAATGTATTTGGTCAGTACATAGGTTTAGATGAGATTCCCATCGTAATGGCATATGTGTCTTATGTATTCTTATATGTTTACTACATAAAAGAATTCAAGGATTTAAGTTTGGTGAAGAGATATGTTATACCGATACTAGCACTTATTGGAACTGGTATAATTATATATGGTGGAGTTACAAATCCTAACATAGGAATGTATATGGGTGTTTCAGTAGTTATAATTCTATTTGGGCTTATATTCTACAGGAAGGAAGAAGCAGATGATAGTACTCTCGCCTAGTAAGACGATGAAGAAAATAAAAGTGGATTTTAAAATGAAAAATCCACTTTTTCTTAGTAAAACAAAATACCTTTTAAAAGAAATATCCAATCTAAATCCTGATGAAATTAAAAAGAGAATGGGAGTAAGTGAAAAACTAGCTAAAGAGACATTCGATAAATACAATAACTTTAGTTTTGAAAACAATCTATCTCCTGCAATCTTAACGTATACAGGGCTTCAGTATCGATATGCTGATTTAGATACAAAGTATGATGAATTCACAGCTGAAAATGTGAAGATTTTGAGCGCTTTTTATGGGCTACTTAGAGCGTATGATGGTATTGATGAATATAGGCTTGATTTTAAAATAAAAGGTATAAACTTGTATGAATTTTGGGGTGAAGAAATCAAACGTGAGTTAAAAGGTCATAGGATAATAAATCTCGCTTCCAATGAATATTCTAAAATATTTCATTCACAAGAACTGGACATACTTGACATAGAATTTAAAAGTCTAAAGAAAGGTAAACTCGTTAGTGTTGCGACTAATTCTAAAATTGCCAGAGGACTTATGCTTAAACATCTTGTTGATAAAAAAAGTGAGTCTGAAGAGAATATGAAGCAGTTTAGAGGTTATGGATATGAACATTCTGACTTGCTTTCAAGTGACAATAAAATTATTTTTGTTAGGAAAAAATAAAACCTATTTATAAATAGGTTTTATTTATTTAGGGGAAATTATGAATGAGATGTTAGAAAAAGCAATAGAACTTGCAAATACGATTCATAAAGGTCAGTATGATAGAGGTGGTACTGATTACATTAAGCATCTGGAATATGTTGCCTCAGGTTTTGACTCAGTTGATGAAAAAATTGTAGCTTATCTTCATGATGCTATTGAGGATACAGATTTAACAGTGGATTATCTTTTTAGTTTAGGGTTTGAAAAATTTATTGTGGAAGCTATATTAGCTATCACGAAGGTAAAAGATGAGTCATATTTTGATTATTTATTAAGAGTAAAGAACAATGAATTAGCTAGGAAAGTTAAGATATCGGATATAAAGCACAATATGAATCTTTCGAGACTTAAAAGTGTGAGTGAAGAGGATATTAAGAGAGTGGAGAAGTATAAAAATGCACTTCGCTTTTTGACGTCAGATTAGTGTTAATCCCATTACTTTTTTTGTTCTTTTATGATAAGATATATAGAGTAATAAAGACATGTGTTAAGTTAACATATTGGAGGTGAAAGTTGAAAAAACCGCTGATTATTGGTATAACAGGTGGAACTAGCTCTGGTAAGTCGACGGTATCTAGAAAGATATCGGATTCAATACCTGAAAAAAAAATACTTGTTATACAGCAGGATTCCTATTACAAAGATCAAAGTGATATACCTTATGAGAAGAGAATTAAAGAAAATTATGATCACCCTTTTGCATTTGATAATGAATTACTGATAAGTCACTTACAGGATTTAATTGATGGTAAAGATATCGACATTCCTATATATGATTTTGAGCAGTACAATAGAAAAAAAGAAGTGAATCACGTAAGTCCAAAAGAAATCATAATACTTGAAGGTTTACTTATTCTAAATGAAGAGAAGATAAGAGAATTTTTAGATATAAAAATATTTGTTGATACAGATGCTGATGTCAGAATACTCAGAAGGATAGTTAGAGACATAGAAAAAAGAGGCAGAACTCTCGAGTCTGTAGTTGAGCAATACTTGGGTACTGTTAGACCTTCACATCTTCAGTTTGTTGAACCGTCTAAAAGATATGCGGATATCATAATCCCAGAAGGTGGGTATAATAGTGTTGCAATTGACATACTGACATCTAAAGTTAAAAGTATAGTGGAAGGAAAGGAAAAATAATGGATATTTTAAAAATGTTAAAAGATAGTCCGGCAATTGAACAAATAGGCGAAAAACTTGGGTTAGATACTTCTTCTGTTGATAATGTTTTAAAGAACTCGATTCCAGAAATTGGGAAAGCGATAACCAAAAACACTTCTTCTGAAGATGGTCTTTCTTCGTTTATTGGAGCACTAAAGGATCATGATTCTGATGATGTAGATTCAATGATTAAAAACATAGGAAATGTAGATACAGAAGATGGATCAAAAATTATAAGCCATATATTAGGTGGTGAACAGGAATCTATACTCAGTGGAATATCAAATAAAACAGGTGTTTCATCTGGAGGAATAAGTAGTATTTGGTCTATGATTGCTCCGATTCTTATGGGATTCTTGGGTAAACAATCTAAATCTTCAGGTGGAGGTTTTGATATTTCATCAATACTTAGCGGTGTGCTAGGTTCTCCCAAAGGTTTGGTAGGTATGTTAGATAAGGACAATGATGGTAGTGTTCTTGATGATCTTGGAGACATGGCTGGAAAACTGTTCGGAAAATAATGGAAACGGATAGATTAATAATTAGACGTTTTAATGAAGAAGACCTTGATGACTTTTTTGAGTATGCTAGTGTAGAAGGCTTAGGTGAAATGGCGGGATGGCCTCATCATAAAAATAAGCAGATAAGCAAACTAATACTTTATAGTTTCATAGAGTCTGAAGAAGTGTATGCAATTGAATACAAAGAGAATAATAAACTCATTGGTTCTATAGGCCTTCATAAAAGAAGGCCTGTAGATGACTTTGAGGAGGACGATCAAAGAGAGATTGGCTACGCCATCAGTAAAGATTACTGGGGAATGGGAATAACTGTAGAAGCGGTTAAAAGGTTACTCACCTATGCATTTGATGACTTAGATGTTGATATCGTATGGTGCTGTTGTTATGACTTCAATCTTCAGTCTAAACGAGTTATCGAAAAATCAGGGTTTAAGTATTACTCTAACATTTTGAAGAAAAATGAGATGTTACATAAATCGTTCAACTCTTTTGTGCATTACATGAATAAGGAGGATTATTATGAGTTCTATGAGAAGAAAAGACAGAATGGTAACTGACCCGAATGAGATAGAGAGTATCATAAAAAAATGTAAAGTTCTAAGAATGGCACTAAAAGATTCTGAGGGACTATACATAGTACCTCTTAATTTCGGATATGAGTTTGAAGGAGAAGAACTCAAGTTCTATTTTCATGGTGCAAAAGAAGGAAGAAAAGCTCGTTTCTTAAAAGGTGATAATAGAAATGTTGCCTTTGAACTTGATTGTAATCACGCGTTAGATGATAATGAAATTGCATGTGAGGTTGGTTTTTTCTATTCCAGTATAGTAGGTGCTGGTAAAGCTAACATAATTGAAGGCGAAAAAGAAAAAGTCCATGCGGCAGAAAAACTGATGATTCATCAGACGGGTAGAGAATATACAATGACCGGTGAAATGCTTAAGAATGTAATAATATTTGAAATAGTTTCAGATGAGTTTACATGTAAACAGCGCATACAAATATAACGGAGGAAAAATGAAAAATGAATATGGAAATTGGATGCCAAAGTGGATGGTTGTATCTTTAAAGGTATTTTCTTTTATTTCGCTTTTTATTAGTGCTCTCTTTGGTGCTTTATCTTTTATATATAGACCAAATAAAGAGAAATTCAACACTTTGCTATTGGTAATATCGATAGTTTTTTTACCTGTAACACTAATACTATATGTTATGTATAGAAAGTTTGATCTTATGATGAGAACCTTTGATTATGGGAATGACGAAGGAGTTTCATGGAAGATAATAAATTATGTTGCGGATAAAGTTGAATTAGATGGCAAAGAAAAGAAAATTCTAGATGTTGGCTGTGGCAGTGGTGCACTTACTATTGCATGTGCGAAGAGAAATCCAGATTCCATAGTTTTTGGAGTTGATGTGTGGTCGATGCCAAAGTATTTTTCGAAAGAAATGTGTGAGAAAAATGCTGATTTTGAAGGTGTAAGTAACGTTGAGTTTGTTAAATCAAGTGCAGTATCACTTGACTTTGAAGATGAGTACTTTGACGCAGTTGTTTCAAACTATGTTTATCACAATATTCCGGGAGATAAATGGAAATATTTATTAGAAACATTTAGGGTATTAAAAAAAGGTGGGACTTTCGCGATTCATGACTTGTTTAGCAAGACGAGATACGGTGATATGAATAAGTTTATTGAAAAGTTAAAAAATATGGGATTTGAAAAAGTTGAACTCGTAGATACCACTGATGGATATCCACTAACTGCTGAGATGGCTAAAAAGACCTTTTTAAAAGGGTCTGCCTTACTCATCGGAATAAAATAATATTTATAAGGCCATTATATTGGTCTTATTTTTTTAGGAGTTATTATGGATAGAGGAATACTTCATTGTGATTTAAATAGTTTTTATGCATCTGTTGAGATACTCTATAGGCCTGAACTTAAGGGAAAGGCAGTAGCTGTTGGAGGTAGGGAAGAAAACAGACAAGGTGTTATTCTAGCGAAGACCTATTTGGCAAAAAAGCTAGGAGTAAAAAGCGGAGAGACTATTAGGGAAGCAAAAAGAAAATGCCCAGAACTTATCATTATTCATCCCAATTATAATAGATATTTTAAGTATTCAAAATTGGTTAGAGAAATATATTATAAATATACTGACAGAGTAGAAAGCTACGGCCTTGATGAGTGCTGGTTGGATATTACAGAGAGTAGGAATTTGTTTGGTACAGATTATGAAATTGCAGATAAAATAAGAAAACATGTGAAAAAAAAGACAGGACTTACAATTTCTGTTGGAGTTAGCTTTAACAAAATATTCGCAAAAATGGGAAGCGATATTGCAAAGCCAGATTCTATAAATGTCATAAATAGAGATTCTTTTAAAGAAAAATTATGGCATTTAAACGTCATAGATTTATTTGGAGTTGGAGCAAGCTCTGCTAAAACACTTAATAAAAATAATATATTTAAAATATCTGATCTAGCAAATTCGAGTGATGAGCTTCTTAGAAAAATATTGGGGAAAAGTGGTTTGGTTTTTAAAAACTGGGCTAATGGTTCTTGCAATTCTGAGGTCAGAAAGTATTATGAAGTCTCTGATACTAAAAGTATAGGAAGAGGTCGTACTACAAGTAAAGATTTAGTTAACTATAAAGAGGTCAGACATGTGCTTAGATCGTTATCAGAGAGCGTGGCTGACAACTTGAGGAAAAAAGGACTTTTTGCACTTGGCGTTCAAATTGTCGTTAAAAACAATAAGTATAAAAGTTTTCAGTTTCAAAGTAAGTTAAATTATTTGACTCAAAATTCAACGGAGATACTGGAAAAAGCTTTTGAATTATTCAGAAAAAAATATAATTTTGACAATAATGTAAGAGCGCTCAGTGTAAGGGCGATTAATTTAAAAAGCATTAATGCGCATGAACAAATTTTGTTTTTTGAAAATTATGAAAAACATAAAAAGCTTGAAGATATAGATAGAACTATTATGGAAATAAGAGACAAATATGGTAAAGAGATAATAAAATACGCGAGCGAAATAGAAAAATAATTATTATTTTTATAAAAGTACTTTACAGAGTAAATAAACTGTGTTATTGTACTATTGTATTAAACACTTAATACAATAGTACAAATAGGAGGAGGTATGACATATAAATTTGATAATTATAGTCCGATATATTTGCAGTTAATGGATATATTTTTGATTAATATACTTTCTGAAAAATGGAAAATAGGAGAAAAAATCCCCAGTGTAAGGGATATTGCTATTGAATTCTCTGTTAATCCAAATACTGTACAAAAAGCTTTGCAAGAGCTGGAGAGGAGAGAGATACTTCATTCTGAAAGAACCAGTGGAAGATTTGTCAGTGATGACAAAAAGCTTCTTGAAAAGATACGGAATGAATATACTTCTTCAAAAATAAACGACTTTGTAAGTGAAATGAAAAATTTCTCTTACAAATTAAGTGAACTAATAGTAATGATTGAAAAGGCTTGGGAGGGAAAATGATCAGTATAAATAATTTATCGAAAAGTTATGGAAGCAATCTTGTCTTAGATAATATAAATTTTAAGGTTTATAAAAATAATATTGTGGGATTACTTGGTCCAAATGGTTCCGGAAAGACAACACTCCTTAAAATATTAGCTGGTTTACTTCAGGATTTTGAAGGAGAGGTTTTATTAGAGAACGAAGCGTTAGATTACAGTGCAAAGGCAAAGATATCTTTTGTTGCCGAAACTGCAGTACTTAATAGCTGGTGGAAAATATCAAACGCAATAAAATTCTATAGAGATTTTTTTGAAGATTTTGATGAGGAAAAAGCGAAAAATATGCTTGATTTCTTTAAAATAAACGTAAATAGCCAGTTTAAGTCTCTATCAAAAGGTGAAAAACAAAAGGCAAATATTGCGCTTACACTTTCTAGAAAAGCTGAAGTTTACCTTTTAGACGAACCCCTTGGAGGGATAGACCCTGCAGCAAGAGGAATAATACTCGAAAATATAATTAGAAATTATAATAAGAATTCGGTGCTGATTCTATCTACACATCTAATAAGTGATGTTGAACCTGTATTAGACAGAGCGATATTCCTTAAAGACAAAAGGGTACTAGTTGATGATGAAGTTGATCACATAAGAGAAACTCATTCAATGAGTTTGAATGACTATTTTAGAAAAGTCTATACAGAAGCTTAGGAGGTATAAATATGTTTGGAAAATTATTAAAATGGGAATTCAAATTGCATAGGAAAATACTCTTTTTATATATAATAGTTGCTCTAAGTATCTTTTCACTCTATGTTTTTACTAGGTTTGATTTGACTATACTTACTGCTATTTCTACGATTATGACGATTCTCTCGATACCGACAGTAGCTGTAGGTACAGGAATCATACTAATGATAAATTATTACAAAACACTATATGGAAAAGAATGTTATGTAAATCATATGATACCGGTTAAAAGCAGTAAGATATACTATGTAAAGCTTTTGGTTTCAACACTATATACTATTTTTACAATTATAGTAATTGCAATTGCTATACTATTTATCGTTTCAATATTTGAAAGAATTCCAGTAGGTGATTTACTTGGAGATATAGGATATTTTATTTCTAACTTAAATTATTCAATAGATAATTTTACGGTATATTACTCTGCAGTATTTTGGGTTATTATGATAATTATAGCACTATTTAGCATTATATTTTCACAACTGAATTATATGGGAATAATAACTTTGGCTATGAATAAGAGATTTCAAAAGTTTGGTGTTCCAGGAATAATAGTTGGTTTTATAGTAGTGGGAATAATAATTCAAATACTTTCATTTATACTTATTTCTATCATTCCTTATGTACTGGAACTACATTTAGATCCGAACACCGATTTATATAGACTGCGTCTTGCTAATGTTCATTTTGCGGATTATAATTCGACTTATCCTGCAGGAGCTATAGGAAAACCGGTTAGAATGATGTTTATGCCAATTGGCGTATTAATTACTCCTCTGATATCGGTATTTTGGTTCTTCTTTACTAGGAATCAACTTAATAAACATAAGAATATTATATAGTAGAACGCGATATGACCTTGAATATATAAATTCAAGGTCTTTTTTTGTTTACAAATTAAAATTATAGGTTAATAATTATAGTGTATAAAGATTTTAGATTGGAGGGTAATATTTATGAAAAAATTATATATGTATTCAAGTGATTCTTGAGTTCACTGCAGAAACGCAAAGGTCTTTTTGCGAAATGAAGGAATACCTTTCATAGAGAAAGATGTTCAAAATGATCCGTCAGCAAGGATGGAATTCAGTAAACTGGGAGTAAGGGGAGTACCGACATTTGTAGTTGGAGAAGATATCATAGCAGGTTTTGACAAAGAAGCAATATATAAGAAACTCGATTTTTTTGTTGTGACATGCGAGAAATGTAAAAAGAAAATGATTCTACCGAAAAATAAGGGTAACGTAAAGGCTACCTGTCCAGGTTGCTCAAATGTAGAATTAGTAGATACTAATAGATAAATTTTAAACTAAGGTCTATTTTTCTTGAAATATAAGCTGATTTATTGTAAAATTTGATTGTTAGGTTTACTTTAAGTTAATCAAGGTAATTTTTTGAAAGATGGGAATAAAATGATGTTTAGTGAAACGCTTACAAGAAAAAAGATTAGTTCAATTTTACTCAGTATCCTTTTTATAATGTTGATGACTCTATCATCTATATCAACAAGTTTCGCAGCAGAAGTTGTACCAGATGAAAACTTGAGAAGAGTGATTAATGAGAAGCTTGGAAATGGAGCTGTTACAACACCGATTTCGATTTCCGATTTGCAAGGTCTCACAGGTACTCTGAATGCCAGTGATAAGGATATTAGCTCTGTTGAAGGGCTCCAGCATGCAACAGGTCTTAGTAAATTAAAATTAAGTAAAAATAATATCAGTGATATATCGCAATTAAGCGCTTTAACAAGTTTAACGGAATTAAGTCTAGGTTTTAATAATATATCAGACATATCACACCTATCTGCTCTTACCTCGTTAAAAAAACTGACAATGAGTAGGAATGAAATAGCTGATATATCAAGTCTTAACAATTTAAAAAATCTAACGAAATTAACTTTGAGTTATAACAAAATAACAAATATAGATACGTTAGCAGGATTACCTAAACTAAAAGAGTTATATCTAGGAAGCAACGATATATCAAACTTTTCACCATTATCAAATCTTACAACGCTTACTAAACTAAGTCTGTTTAGTTCTAAAATTGATGACCTATCATTTTTAACTGAACTAAAGTCACTTACTTATCTTAAACTCAATGATAATAATATTAGTGATTTATCGAATCTTAGTGGATTAAAAAACATAAAGAAATTATATTTAAATAACAATAAAATAAGCGATGTATCTAATTTATCGGGACTTACTAATCTAGTAGATTTAAATTTAAATGAAAATCAAATAATGGATATATCATCACTTTCTTCTATTACTCCAAATAAGTTTACATGTAAGGACCAAATAGTTGAAAAAGAGATTTCTTCTCCTTATATTTTTACTAGCCCTATTATTGATCGAGATAGTTCCTCAGTTGGTCTAAATCCTACAGATTCGGGTTCTGTAGATAATGGAGACGGAACATATACTCTTAACGCTCAAAGTAGTATTCTATCTTGGGATAATAATTCGAAGTTTACTGGGAAGTTAAAAGTAAAAAGAATATTGACAATAGAATCCAGTGCAGGTCCAAACGGAAGTATAGATCCATTAGGCAGTGTAGTTGTGGCAGTGGGTGATAATCAAACATTTACGATAACCCCAGATGCTGGTTACCACATAAAAGATGTACTGGTAGATGGAGTTAGTGTTGGAAATGGAGATACTTATACATTTAAAGATATTAATGCTAATCACAAGATAGAGGCATTGTTTGAGAAAGACGCAGCTAATTACATCATAGAATCCAGTGCAGGAGACAACGGTAGTATTAGTCCAAGTGGAAATGTGACAGTTACTGAGGGAGATAGTAAGACATTTACGATAACTCCAGACACTGGTTACCACATAAAAGATGTACTGGTAGATGGAGTTAGTGTTGGAAGTGGAGATACTTATACATTTGAAGATATA
>PDWI01001916.1_pt1 | contig 33697 bp, 10 predicted proteins | sample 1430891 | NCBI WGS metagenome assembly PDWI01 (sample SAMN01162508, study PRJNA174530) | Oral metagenome, whole genome shotgun sequencing project. | biome: Marine environment; feature: Marine mammal; material: Swab sample of the gingival sulcus; isolation source: swab sample of gingival sulcus... | reverse complement strand
TCTGAAAAAAAGCAGAATGTCAAACGGGTTGTAAACATTATCCCCCAGGAAATTATAGCCGTCATACCATTTTCTCAGCTCCGCCATATCCACACCCGGCAGGTAATCGGCAAAACCGGTTTCCAGTTCCTTTTGTGTATAGCCGCAGATGGCGGAAAATTGCGGAACAAGGCTGATGTCTTCCAGATTGTTCAGCCCGGAAAAGATGGACACCCGTGAAAACTTGCTGACCCCGGTCAGAAAGACAAAGCGGATGACAGGATCATTGCCTTTAAGCGTTCCATAAACGGCACGCAGCGTTTTTCTGGAAACGAAGGGCCGGGATCGTTTCTTCTTCCGGCAGACCCAGCCGTTTTTCATTGACGGCCATTTGAACGGCAAGGCTTTGCTGTAAATTCTCTTCGGTAAAAAAATCACCCTCGGCAAAAGAGAGCAGGATTACAGGATATGTTTTCGACCAGTCGTGCAGTTTGTCGGCGGCAAGCCCGGAAAAAAGTGCCCGGTTTCCCTCAAACAATTCTTTCAGGGTGTCCAGAAAAAGGCTTTTGCCAAACCGCCGGGGACGGGCCAGGAAAACATATTTATAGTTTTGCACCAGATTCGCGGCAATGCCGGTTTTATCAATATAAACATGGTTCTCGGTGCGGATTTCACGAAAGGTCTGAATGCCGATGGGCAGCCGCTTCATATTTTGTCCCTCCTGAATATTGTTGTCCCTGCATATGCGCCAGGATGTCATTCATTTTGTGCAGGGGCAGCCCCCTGTGGCGGCCCCCGTTGGGGCCTGCCAAACCTGCTGACCTATGGGAAGCACGAGCCGGAACCCGATATCGTAGTACCGGTCGGACGGGCTGTTGCTGCCGCGGCTGGCAGACCGGCAGTTCCCGGCGTAGTCGTGCCAGCCGCCGCCGCGTATAACCCGGTGCGAGCACCAGCACCATCAGGATAAGCTCCATACCGGCCTTGGCGCCACTCCCAGACATTGCCGATCATATCATACAACCCCCAGGTGTTGGTTTTTTTTTGTCCCACGGGATGGGTCGTACGGAAGCCCGGCATGCTTTTCGCCGGGCTGGAGCCCGAGGAGACAGACGCTGCCCAGAGTTCGTAATTACTCTGACATTATTTACAGAATCGTAAAATCCTGTGGTTCCTGGTTTTGTTGTAAACTTAGTGCCGGTTTGGATAGTATTATCTATGACAGTTTGATGAAAAAAGGGCTTTTAAATGGAAGGATATGCAGGTGGACGCGGTTGATCTGGATGATGTGCAGCAAGTTTAAAAAGGAAAACGCAGCCAAAGCCCACAGCTCAGGTCTGGAGCTTGAGGCGGGAATGCTTCTGGCACGCGGCCTGACAGTTTTTTTCAATGCCGGATAAAGGTTAAATGACGAAATAAAGGAGAACAGGGGACACACCTGAAAAAGTGTGTCCCCTGCAATATAACAGCAAGAACCTTACCCGTCCTTATCCCCTTCCGTCGAACGCAATCCGTCTCCGGTCAGAAGGGCTTCAATGGCACATCGCAATCCGGGCACGGCTCATCGGGATCCGGGCGCGGCTCATCGGGAGCAGCCGGCCGGTAAAACCCGAAATCCACCGTCAGATTGCCGTCAGCGTCGTCGCGCCCGTCTTCACTGATGCCCGGTTCATTGTCCGAGACAGGCTCGTCGCCGCAGTCGAGGCGGACGGCGTGGGCCACGGCGCCGTATCCTTCGAGCAGATAGCCGTTGTCGTCGGAGTTGCGGTTATCGTCCGGGTCGGAGGCGCCGTCCAGAGAGAGCAGGCCGTGGAGGGGGCCATCCTTCTCAAAGGCGGACGGATCCAGCTGGACGATGTACGCGCCGGGGGTCAGGCCGTCAAACAGGTAGCGGCCGCCCCGCCCGTCGATCACGCCGGTGAAGGTGGATTCCAGAAGCAGGTCCACGCCGGGGGTGAAGGAATTATTGCCGTCGGTGTCGGCATAGAGATTCACCCTGACGCCGTTGGGGAATTCATCCAGATCCCCGGCGCAGTCGCCCGAGGCGTCCAGATCCACCCATACCTGATCGCCCAGACGAATCTCGCAGTCCGGACCGGGCGTTTCGATTTCCGCTTCCTGGCAGACGGGGCCGATCTCGTTCTGGGCCTCGTCACGCCAGTCGTTGCTGCCGTTTTCATCCCAGTAAACGCAGATGCGGTTTTTCCGCCGGGCAATCTCCTCTTTCGTCTCGTTTTCCCTGTAACGGACGGAAAAAGAGAAGGAAATCCGGCCGCCGCCGGGGATCACGCCTTCCCATACCACAGAATGGGCCTCGGCGTCGTACCAGACCTGTCCGGCGCTTGATTCCAGACTGCCGGCGATCCAGACAGCGTCTTCCGGCAGGGGATCCTCCGCGTGGGCCAGCATGGCGCCCGCGTTGCGGTCGTTGTCCAGGGTCACAGTCCAGCGGGCCTCCGGCCATTGCCACTGGCCGGATTTTCCCGGTGTGGGCGGCAGAAAGCCGCGATCTGTCACCACGACCACGGTGGGATCATTCTTTTCCTCAGTGGCGGGATCGTCCGTGGGAATTTCCGGCAGGCCGTCCGCGTTCACCCGGCCCTGATTGGGAACAACGGCTCCGTCCGCAGCCGTGGACGGAATTTCGGCCTGAAAACGGATCTGGAGACGCCCGCCGGGGGCCAGGGCGTCCAGTTCCACAACCACGCGGTCATCGCCCGCACCGTTGCCCCGGATCACCTGCCCGGCGCTGTTGCTCACCGTACCCGGCACAAGGGAAAGGGAGGCCGCAGGCGCGTCGGTCACCCGCAGGCCCGTCGCGGTCGCGGTCCCGTTGTTTTCCACGGTGATCACGTATTCCAGCAGATCGCCCGGGGCCACGGCTTCGCCGTTCAGATCCTGGACGGTCTTCCACGCAGTGATGGCGGGATCCCCCCCGCCAACCGGGTTCACCGTGGGATCTTCGCCGCCGGTCGCGCCTGCATCGCCGGTGGAAATCAGGATGCCGCAATCGGCCGTGACCACGCCCTGGTTCAGGATGAGCGCTCCGGCGGTCAGGTCGTCGTCCAGTTTCACGTCAAAGCGGACGGTCACGGATTCGCCGGAACCCAGGCGGTCCAGGGCCAGGCGCACGACCGGACCCAGCTCCGTGAACGTACCTGCGTTGGCAGCGGCGGAGCTGTCCACCAGTGTCGTTCCCGACGGAATCCGGTCCTCAAAGACCAGGTTCTTCACTGCGTCCGGCCCCGCGTTTTCGATCTGAATTTTATATCGCAGCGTATCGCCGGGTTCCAGCGATCCGCCGTTGAGATCTTCGGAACTTTTCCGGGCCGTGACCCGGGCGTTGGAATATTCGCCGTCCAGAGGGCCGGCCACGGTCGGGTCGTCCGGAGCCGGGGTGTCCGGAAAATCCGTGGGAACCGCAGATCCGCCCTCGGGCCGGGCCCATCCCTGGTTTTCGATGCGGGCGCAGGGCGGCGCGGCGTCGCTCACGCGGACGTCATAGGTGATGCGCGCTGTTTCGCCCGGCGCCATATCGCCCAACTGCACGATCACGGCCTGTTCTCCGCCGGAAACCACCGTGCCCAAGGTCGTCATAACAGATCCGGACACCAGCCCGGTATACGGATCAGGATCATCCGTGAACACCAGGTTTTCGGCCGGAGCCGCGCCCGCGTTATAGAGCGTGACCGTATAGCGGATCACGTCGCCGCGCTCCAGGGGCGGACCGTTCAGATCCACGGCCGTTTTCGTGGCGCTGAGATCGGATTCCGGATTGACGGGCCGATAGCCGAAATCCGCATCCAGATAGTCGGAGGTCAGCCCCGGCAGGTTCACGGCCCCGTCCCGGATGCCGTCCGGATCATAAGACATGACCAGACCCGGCGGCAGGGTGGCGGGATCCACCACCACGCGCCAGTCGCCCGGCGGCAGGTCGGGGAAGAGATACCGGCCCTGGGCGTCGGTTTGGGTTTCCGCCGTCAGCGTGTTCGTTCCGTTAAAGAGCAGCAGGCGGACGCCGGGGATGCCCTCGCCCGGATCGGCGACGCCGTTGCCGTTTTCGTCCCGGAAGACCAGATCCCCGATGTCGATGAGGCGGGGCGGATAGACGCCCGCATCCACGGTGAGGTTCCACTGGCCGGCGGCCAGAGAAATGACCGGCGAACGGCCGGTGGACGGGTTGGCGTCGCTGTCTTTTGTGTCGCCGCCTGCGTCGGGAGGCGAGATCGTCCAGCCGTCGAACGGGTGGAAGACCACCACATAGGCGCCGGGGTTCAGCCCGGCAAAGCGGTAATAGCCCTGGGCGTCGGTCAGGGTTTCGCCCAGCACGGTCGTGCCGTCGCCGGCGCAGAGCTGCACCGGCACGCCGGAGACGCCCGGCTCACCGGGATCCTGCACGCCGTCCTGATTCCGGTCCTCCCAGACGCGGTCGCCCAGAACGGCCAGGGGAGAACCGCCGCCGCCACCGCTGGAGGGACGATAGCCGAAATCCAGATCCATATTGTCCGTGTGCTGGTTTACGGCCGTGGCAGTGTGATCATTACCGCCGTCGTAGTCGGTAAAGGGCGTCAGGTCCGCAGGCAGGGTGGCGGGATCCACCGCCACGGTCCAGTCGCCGGACGCCAGACCGGAAAAGACGTACCGGCCGTCGGCGTCGGTGAGGATCTCGTCCACGGGAACACCCGCGCCGTTTTTCAGCACCAGGCGGACGCCGGGGATGCCTTCGCCCGCGTCAGGGCTGCCGTTATTGTTCTTGTCTTCCCAGACCTGATCGCCGATGGAAATAATGTCCACGGCCCGGAGTCCGAAATCCAGATCCAGGTTGTTGCCGGTCTGGTTCCAGACGTCGGTCCGGCCGTCCATGACGCCGTCCGGGTCCACAAAGACCGCCGTGCCGTCCGGGAAGGTGCCGGGATTCAGTTCCACGCGCCAGCTGCGGCCCGGGGGCAGGTCCGGAAATTCGTAATGGCCGTTCGCGTCGGTGATATCCGTGCGCACGACCAGCCCGGTGTCCGCGTCGTACAGGCGGACCTCCACGCCGGAAAGGCCTTCGCCCGGATCGGCCACGCCGTTGTTGTCGCCGTCCAGCCAGACCAGATCACCCAGACGAATGGTTTCGGCGGCCGGGGCCGTGAGTCCGGCGTCCACGTCGGTGCGGTTCTCACCGGCGGCAAGGGAGACCAGAACCCGGCCCGTAACCGGGTCCGCGTCGGAATCCAGGGCCGCGTCGCCGCCCTGGAAGCGGTCCACAAATTCCAGACCGGCGGGAGTCACAAATTCCACCACATAATCGCCCGCGCTCAGGCCGGAGAACAGATAGCGGCCTTCGGAATCCGTTGTCGTCCCGGCCAGCAGGGTCAGTCCATCGGCGGAGAGCAGGCGCACGGTCACGCCGGGAACGCCTTCTTCCCCGGCGCTCTGGACCTTGTCGCCGTTCAGATCGTGCCAGACAAAATCACCCAGGGAGGCGGGGCTGGCACCTTCCGTGTGGTAAAGTCCGGCGTCCACATCAAGGCGGCGTTCGCCGTCACTCAGGGATACGACCGGGCTCCGGTTGTCGGCGGGGCTGATGTCGCTGTCCGCCTCGTCGCTTCCGGCGGCAGGCGCATCCGCCGGGGACAGGGCCATATCCGCGGGCAGTTCGATTTCAATGCGGTAATCGCCGGCGGGCAGGCCCTCAAACAGGTACTGGCCGAGGCCGTCGGTGGTGTCGGTGGAAATGCGGCTGCCGGCGGCATCCAGCAGATGGACGGTCACGCCGGAAAGGCCGGGTTCGCTCCCGTCCTGTACGCCGTCTTTGTTCACGTCCCACCAGACCTTGTCGCCCAGAGCAGCGGATTTGCCCGGCTGCCCGGGCTGGTGCAGACCGGCGTCCATATTGCGGTTGTCTTCGCCTTCCGCCAGCGTGACCACAGGGGTGCGGCCGTTGGCGTCGGCGTCGGAATCAAAGGCGTCGGCGCCCCCGGCGTCCGCCGGGCCAAAGACCCAGCCATCGGGTGCCGCAAAGACCACGCGGTAATCGCCCGGCGTGAGATTCTCAAACAGGTAATTGCCGTCAGCGTTGGTGTACTGTTCGGCCAGCAGATTGCCCCCGCCGTCTTCCAGCCGCACCAGAACGCCGGCCATGCCGGTTTCTCCGGCATCCTGTATGCCGTCGGCGTTGACATCGTGCCAGACCGTATCGCCCAGAGCGGCCGATCCGCCGGTGACCGGCGTATAAACGGGCTGTTCGCCCGGCTCGTCCGGATCGCCGTCAGTGTCCGCATGGGCGTTGTTGACGCCGTCGCCGCTGGAATCGTAATACACCGTTCCCTGGTTTTCGATTTCCGTGACCCCGGCGGGCAGGGGATTGTCAATGGTCACCCGGAAGGAGAGATGCACATCCGTGCCCGCAGGCAGGGAAATTCCCGTAATCCGGATTTCCGGACTTTCGGACAGCACGGCCGCCCCGGCGGGCGGGATCAGGCTGCCCTGCACAAAGGTGGTGTGGCAGGGAATGAAATCCCGGAATTCGGCGTTCATCACCCGAAAATTGCCGGGGTTGCGCAGGGTGATTTCATAGAGAATTTCTTCTCCGGCCCGGGCCGGCTCCCCGTTTTCTGCGGTGTCGGTCTTGGTCGCCGTCACGGTCTGGGCTTCGTATTCGTAGCCGAAATCGGCGTCGGTATAATGTTCGCCCCTGGCCAGCGTGACCGGGTGGGGATTGGCAATGCCGCCGGAAAGAACATACTGCCCGGCAATCAGCTCCGCGCTGGGCGTCACCTGCACGAGGTATGCGCCTTCGGGCAGGCCGTCGAACTGGTAGAAGCCGTTGGCGTCCGTGATGGTGGTGGCGATTTCCGGGTCGGAACCGGCGTCAAGCACGCCATCGGCGTTGGTGTCGCGGTACAGGGTCAGGGTGACGTTGGGCACGCCGGTTTCCGAAGCGTCCGGAACCGCATCGCCATTGGTGTCATACCAGACATAATCGCCGATGGCGGCGTTTTCCTGACGGTAGCCGTCGTCGCCTCCGTGGGTGACGGAACCGGCGGGGACATCCACAGTCTGCGGATCGGTCCCTGCGGTCTGGACCATTCCCGGCGGCAGCATGGATTCCTTTACATCAATCCCTGTGGCGCCGGCGGGAATATCGACCCGCCAGTCACCGTTTTCATCCGTGGTCAGCACATGCACATGGCCCAGGCTGTCGGTCACCTCCACCGTAACGCCGGTCAGGGGCGGTTCCCCCGGATCCTGGACGCCGTTGCCGTTTTCATCCTCAAACACCCGCCCGTAAACCTCGGCGCGGGGCTGGTAGCCGAAATCGGCGAGGAGGTAGCGCTCGTCGTCACTGAGATTGACCCGGTAGGGATCATTGGCCGTGGTAAGGATGAATCCCTCCGGAACGGTGGATTCCGTGACATCCACAATATAATTCCCGGCGGGCAGTTCTTCGAACAGATAGGCGCCGTCATTGCCGGTATTCATCCGGGCCACTTCCGTGTCCCCGGAATCCACAATCCCGTTCACGTTAAGGTCATTGTACAAAACGACCTCGACGCCAGAAATGCCGGGCTCAACGGCAGGATCGTCCTGAATGCGGTCGGCGTTGGTGTCCTGCCAGATCCGGTCGCCGATGGCGCCGGTTTCGGGTTCGACCACATAGCCGAAATCAAGACCGGTGATATTGGCGTCGCCCACGTCGATTTTGTATTCATTGGGCTGCTGGCCGGACGAAGGGCCGTTTCCCCAGGGGCCGGTTCCGTCGCCGGTCAGTTCATAGCCGTCCAGAACGCCGTCGTCGTCGGTGACGTGGACAGTGTATCCGCCGGGCAGCACGCCGGGGAACTGATAATCGCCGTTTCCGTCGGTTACGGTTTTGGCCACGATCTCGCCGGAAGAATTCAGCAGGACCACGGTCACGCCGCTGATGGGTGTCTCGGGCGGGCCATTGTCAGTGCCCGAACGGTCGAGGTCGTTCCAGATGCTGCCGGATATGGACGGCAGCGGGCTGTCGGACTTGTACCCGAAATCACGGGTCAGATCCCGGCCAACGCAGGACTCAATTTCAGAAATCATCTGATCGCCGGCAATGCCCGGAATCTCGTCGCCAGTGGTGAGAGAAAGGCCGGCCGGAATCCCGCCGTCAATGGAAACATAATAGAGGCCTTTGCAGATGCCGGTGAACAGGTATTTTCCGTCGGGGCCCGTGATCGTTTCAAGGGCCTTCACGACGTCGCTGAAATTGCCGTCTCCGTTGGGGTCTTTCCAGAGCGTCACGGTGACGCCGCCAATGCCCGCTTCGCCGGGATCCTGGATGCCATCGCCGTCCGCATCAATGAACACGGTGTCGCCGATCATGCCGTTGCCGCGATAGCCGAAATTTTCCTCGTCGATATCGGCACCGTTCAGGGTGACATCCCGATACCCGGCCACGCCCGGAGGCGTGGTGCCAAAGACGGCGGTCAGCTCGTTGTGAATGTCTGTCACCACAATGCGGTAGTCGCCGTCGGGCAGGCCCTCAAAGCGCACGTCGCCGTTGGCGTCGGATGTGGTGGAGGCGACCACGGCGTCGTCGTCCGTGCCGAATTCGCCGTCCGGTCCCGGCGTGACGAGATCCACGGTCACGTTGGGAATGGGAAATTCCGTATCTTCCATGGTGCCGCTGCCGTCGGGATCGCGCCAGAAGGTGTCTTCAATGGAATGAAGGCCGGGTCCGGTGTTCTGATATCCGAAATCCGCCTTAAGATAGACGTCGCCGGCGGCCACTTCAATGGGCGTGGAAGGATCGGAGCCGCCGGTGAGGGTATAGCCGGCCAGGGCTCCCGTCCCGGAAAAATTGGCGTCGGCCACATCAACCCAATATTCGCCCGCCGGGACATCGGTGAAATAATAGATGCCCGAGGCGTTGGTGGTCGTGGCGGCCTCCACCACGTCGTCCTCAGTGCCGAGGATATTGTCCGGCCCCGGCGACACCAGATTCAGGACCACGCCGCCGATGCCGGGTTCGCCGGGATCTTCCACGCCGTCTCCGTCCACATCGTGCCAGACCGTATCGCCGATCATGGCGCCGGTGGGTTTGTAGCCGAAATCCACGTCCCGGATTTCCTGACCCGGGGTGATGGTCACGGCGGTGGCAGGCGTGTGGGAATTGGTGAGGCCGGGCGGGATGTCCTCCTCTACAATTTCCACGGTGTAATTGCCGGGGAAAACGCCGGTGAACAGATAGTCGCCGTTGGAGTTGGTCATTTCTTCGGCCACCAGACGACCGTCATCATCGTAGAGCCGCAGGCGGACATTGGGAATGCCGGTTTCGCCCACGTCCTGAATGCCGTCGCCGTTGGTGTCCAGCCAGACATGGTCGCCCACGGCACCGGGCAGGACGGGTACAAAACCGAAATCCACGGCCAGATGGGTGTTGTCGTCATCCAGCTCGCCGGGGCCGTCCGCATTTGTCGAGCCGGCCTGCACATCGGTTTCACCGGTCGGCTGGGCATCCGGGGTCAGTTCAACAACATCCGACACCACGCCGCCAATGGCGGGAGCTGTTCCGTCCAGGCCGTTGTCGTCCAGATCCACATTGGTATTCGGATCCGCCTCCGTGACCTGGGTGCTGATATAATTTTCCAGGATGCCGCCGGAGCCGAATGCCGCCGCCGGAATGGCCACAGTATAGCGGCCCGGAACAAGACGGTCGAAACGATAGTAGCCCTGTGCGTCCGTGACGGTCGTGACCGCGCTGCCGCCGATATCCAGCGCCGGGGTGCCATCCTCATTCTTCAGATGAACGGGAACGCCGGGAACGCCGGGTTCCGCACCATCCAGCAACCCGTTGAAATTATAGTCGAACCAGAGGCGGTTGCCCAGGGAGAGCGCGGGATAAAATCCGAAATCCAGACTCAGGTTGGTATTGGGATCGTCATCTCCGTCATCCGTCGGTTCACCATTGGATTTCAGGGTGACCGGGAGGCTGACCACGATGGCTTCCGTCCCCACTCCGTTGTCATCGGCATTGGAACTGTTGTCATCCGGATCAATGACCGTACCATCCTTTGTGGAATAATAATCCTCCGGCGGAGTCACGCGGACCACATAGTCGCCGGGCCGCAGATTGGGAAAAGAGTACCGGCCATCAGTCCCGGTAGTGACGGGACTTACCGGATTCCCGTCAGCGTCGGCTGCCGGGTTCAGGGTGGCTCCGTCCAGCAGTTCCACCTTCGCGCCCGGCAGGCCGCATTCCCCTTCCCCGACGTCCTGATGACCGTCGGCGTCTGTCGCATCCCGGACGCCATCTCCGTTGGTGTCTCTCCAGATAAAATCACCCAGGGTCAGTGGATAGAAAAGTCCGATATCCACCGTCCGGTTGCTGTTGGGACCGTCACCGTCCACATCCACATCCGGTTCTTCCCCGGAAGAAAGGAAGAAAGCCGGCGTTACCATACTGGTGCCGTCCATGACACCATTGGAATCCGTAGTGCTGGTATTGTCATCCGGATCTGCGCCGCCGGGAGACAGGCGGCAGCCGGCTGGCGGCGTGACTTCAATGCGGTATTCACCCGGCGGCAGATTGGTGAAAAGATAATTCTCCTCCAATGTTTGAGATGGAACGAGATCGCCGTTGACATCCGTGGCGGGTATCCATGTCAAACCGCCGTCTGTTGTCCGCATCAGTTTCACCTCCGCCTCGCCCGCACCGGATTCCCCCGGATCCTGCACGCCGTTGCCATTGGCATCCAGCCAGATGCGATGCCCCACGCTCAGGGGTTCGAAGAACCCGGCGTCCACAGTACGGTTGGTATTGGGATCGACGTCGCCGTCATTGACGGGTTCGTTATCGGATATCAGCGTGACAGGCAGGGTTTCGTACCGGAGACGGACGGCATGCTCTTCAATATTGGAATCGTCAGGCGCATCATTATCATCCGGATCCGCGATGGTTCCGGGGACAGGATATCCGACCGTGGGGATAAACGTTGCCGGTGTGTCCAGAACGACATCCACGATATAATCCCCCGGCGGCAGACCAGTAAAAAGAAAGGAACCGTCCGTTGATTCGATATCGTCAACATTATTGCCGTATATATCCTGAGCGGGGATGCGCGTCACGCCGTTGTCCTCGGTGCGATACAGGGTCAGTGTTGCGGCCAGCCCCGGCTCATCCGCCGGATCGTCCTGAAGGCCGTTTCCATTGACGTCGTGCCAGACGCGATCACCAAGGGACATGGGTTTGCAGAAACCAAAATCCAGGGTCAGGTTGGTGTCGCCGTCGCGATTTCCATTCGTGGGTTCGGTTCCGGAAATCAGGGTGATCACGCCGGAACTGACGCCGGCTGTGGCCGGAACACCGATATTCAAGCCGTTTTCATCGACGTTTTCATTGGCATTGTTATCGGGATCCGCCTCTGTGGGCACGGTGGAGAAATAACCGGCCAGCGGCCCTGTTCCGGTGAATTGACCGGCAGGAATGTGAACGAAATAATTGCCCGGTTCCAAGCCGGTGAACGTGTACTGGCCGTTATCGTGGGTGGTGGCTGTGGCGATGGGAGGAGTGGAAATAGCCTGCCCTTCCGCATACAGATTTACCGTCACACCGTCAATGCCGTTTTCGGGGGCGCCAGGATCGGACGACTCATAAATGCCGTCGTTATCCCGATCAAACCAGACCAGATTGCCCAGGGTCATGGGATCATAAAAACCGAAGTCAAGGGTCAGGTTGGTATTGGGATCGGTGTCGGTATCCGTGATGGGTTCTGTGCCGGACGCCAGGGTGATCACGCCGGAACGGACGCCTTCTGTGGCCGGAACAGTGTTATTCAAGCCGTTTTCATCGTCAGTGTCGTCCTCATCATTATCCGGATCATCGGCTGGGGGCGTCGAGGACATTTTATGCTCCAGGGCACCGCCAACATCGAAGTTCTCTTTAGGAATGTGAACGAAATAATTGCCCGGCAGCAGGCCGGTGAACTGATACAGGCCGCCGCCGTCACCGGGAGTAATGCTGGCAGTGGTGGTGGTCTGCAAGGGGGAATCGGCCCCGATGACAGCCCCTTCCGCATACAGATTTACCGTCACACCGTCAATGCCGTTTTCGGGGGCGTCAGGATCGGACGGATCATAAATGCCGTTGTCGTTTCGATCCCACCAGATGCGATTGCCCAGGGTCAAACGGCTGAAAAAGCCGAAGTCAATGGTCATGTCACTGGAAGTGCCATCGCCGTCTGTGTCGGTATCGGGTTCGGTCCCCTCCTGCAATGTCACTACCGGTGAGGATACCGGGCCTCCGGACGCCGCCTGTATTCCGTTATCGTCGTCGTTCTCTCCATCGTCCTGATCTTCACCCGTAACGGAGGAACTGCTTTCCGGATATCCGGCCGGCGGATTCGGGATGTAAACAAAATAACGTCCCGGATTCAGACCGGAGAACCGGTACGTGCCGTCTGTATCGGTGTTGACCGTGGCTTCGGCATTGGACAAATCACCGGCTGGAGTGACGCCTTCCCTGAAAAGGTAAACCGGTATGCCATCGCCCAAACTGGGTTCGCCCGTATCAACGAGGGCGTTATTGTTCTGATCCCGCCACAGGGTGCCGCCGAGACCGACGGGCATGTAAAAGCCGAAATCAAGGGTGCGGTTGGAGTTGGCGTCGGAGTCGCCGTCGTTGGTGGGTTCGGTCCCCAAAGCCAGGCTAATGGGCAGGGAGGTGATGCCATTCGCCGCCGGTGCCGCGTTGTCCACGCCGTTGTCGTCGTTGTTGGTGTTATTCTCCGGGTCGGCTCCTCCGGTGGTCGTATCATTAGAAGAAAGATGCCCTTCCAATGCGCCGCCGGCCGCAAACTGGGACGACGGAATATGGACCCGATAGCTGCCCGCCGTCAGTCCGGTGAAGAGATAGGCACCGCTGGCATCCGTGACTGCCGTGGCAATGGGCGTAGCCTGTCCGTCCGCATACAGTTCCACAGTCACACCGGGAATGCCGGGTTCGCTGCCGTCTTTTATGCCGTTGTTTGAGGTGCCGCCGGTTCCCTCGCCGTTATCCAGCCAGACCGTATCGCCCAGGCTCATGAGGGCGTAGTCTTCGACTTCGCCGCTTGCAGCCATCCCTGTGGGGCTGCCGCCTCCATCCGAATTTCCGGCGGTGTAGCGGAAGCGGGAATACAGGGTTGTGGGGAAGCTGCCCGCCGGGGCCGGCGGGGCCGTGAGAGACAGTGTATTGCCGCCAGCGTTCAGCGGCTGGTTGGTTACAATCCACTCGCCCGGCTCATCAAAATCGCCATCCCCGTTGAAATCAATCCAGGCGTTCAGCCAGCCGGCAGCCGAGGCGTTGACGGTAATGGTGTACGGCTGCCCCGGCATGATGGGGGTATTGAAGGTTACGCCGTCTTCCTCGGCTCCGTCGCCATCCGCAGCGGACGACGGCGCCCCATTGGCTTCTGTGTCCACCAGAGACCCCATCCGGCTGCCGTCCCCGGCGAAGGGGCGGATATGGCGGGGGCCGTTTTGGGTTAGAAGGGTGGGATAAGAATTGGGCAGATCGCCGAAATCGGCCATGTAGATTCCTGCATCCCAGGTGATGTCGTCTTCGCCGGGACCAAGTGTGGTGACACTGGTTTGGCCGGACGACGGATCGGCGTCGCTGTCCATTTCGTCCTGTGTCGTGCCGGACCCCTGGTCAATGCCCGTAATAATATATGGCGACGGCGGGCTGATCTGGATGTAATAGTCTCCCGGAATCAGCCCATCAAAGAGATATGCGCCGTTACTGGAAGTGTTAACGGTCTGAAGAGGTGTTGCTGGGCTGCCGGAGGCGTAGAGGTTTACCGTGACACCGTTTACGCCGAACGCGGCGGGAGCTTCATTCTGGATACCATCTCCATTCTGGTCGTACCAGACGAGGTTGCCGATGGAAGCGCAGAATTCAAATTCATTAACAGCACTGCCGCTTTGTGTCAGGTCGCAGCCTGTTCCGGTTTCATTGCTGCAGGGAGAGTTGTTCCATGTGGTATCCCATGAGGCGGGAACATCCGGGCAGTCGTAGTACGTTACCACCTCCAGCCGGGTATGATCATCATTACAATCGCTGCCCACCGCAGGCGGCGTGAAATTCACCTGGATCGTCGTGGACCATGTATCGCCGTTGTCCAGATCCTTGACGTCCCATACCAGCCAGGTATCGGATGCGTTTGCTGCGCAGCCGCAGGGCGGATCAATGTCAAGTTCAGGGTCGGCGACGCAGCCGTGCCCGGTGGATTCCGGCGCAACGGCTCCACTGTTGGAGTCTGTCAGAACGGGATCCGAAGCGGATTGCAGCTGCATCCACCCGGTCAGGTGAACGGCGATCCGTCCGTACATGGCGAAAGTGCCGTTATTGGTCACGGTCAGGGCATAGGAAAGAGGGCCAGGACCGGACGGTGGATCCGCAGGCGTTCTGGTGAGCGTCGTGATTTCCAGGGACGGATTGTCGGCCGCCACCCTCTGGCTGCTTGTGGCGGAATGATGGCCGCTATCTGGGGAGCCATTCTGACAGCAGTCCTGGAAGGTAAACTCAACATTTATATCACCCTCCCTGAAACAAGACGAATTGACCTGGAACTTCACAGTGATCGCGGTGTCCGGCTCCACCTGATCGGCGATAGCAAAGGCTGCCGTCATTGTTCCGGGAGCGATAGTGACGGAACCATTAATATTATCTGTAGAATTGGCCAAACCTGACGCATGATTGCCATCCCCCGGCGACACCGTTAGCGTACCTTCGCCGCCGACGAAGCGCAATATGCCGTTTTGCGGATCACCGCCCGGTGATTGATTGGGCAGGGTCACTGTGGCTTGCAGATTGTAAATGGTATTGGAGTTCGAATCTGTAGTGAATGTTGCGGTCACTTCCTTGTTCCGGTTGCAGTAACCGATAGTACCCGCTTCTATTGACGCACTGGCACTGACATTTGGTTCTACATCGGCAACCAGGGAGCGCGGGTCAGTATCCGCCGCTTGACAAGTACTTTCCGAGGGGTCCGAAGGGTCTTCATTTGCCTGTGTGGAGGTGCAGTGCCATCGGGCCACGACCTGAAGGGTGCGGCTGAGTTCGTCCAGACAGTTCGTGCTGTCCGCGCTTGTGATAATCCGGTATCGGCGGGAAGAGCCCTGGTTCAGATTGGCGATTTCCCAAGACATTTTTTTGGGGGTTACGCTGGAATCAAATAGAAAAAGCGGACTTCCGATCTGGGTTCCTGAAGCATCAACCTCGTAAAACTCAAGACTGGTATAGGCTGGTCCCGTACCAATGAGAGCGGGTGCGGTGAGGCCGCCTCCAAGAAATGCGTCCAGGGTGATCATTTTCGCATCAGCGGAGCCGGTATTTTCTACCGTGACGGTCCAGTTGATGTCTTCGCCGCAATCAAACGGTCCGCCGTTATTCGTGACGTCAACCGAAAGGGTCGGCGAATTCCAGGTTGGGGAGAGCGTCGTGTCGGCCGGTTCAATGCTGGTGCCGCAACAATCCTCAAAACTGGTATCTGCGGTAAAATTACCGCCTGCCGCGCACTGGACGTCAACGGGAAATGAAATCACCACGACATTATTATTGTTATTCGGATCATCGTCATCCGGCGGTATATTGGGAATGGTATTGGCCGGAGTCCCGGCACCATCACCGAAGTTCACAGGCCCGGCAGGGACGTCATCAATCGTCACCTCAACCGGCGTTCCTCCTCCAGGGGGGGTGATGAAGGCAGTTCCCCGATGGGTCACCCCGGACGGCAGGGTCAATGCCAAAGAGGGTTCGGAGATGGTCGCAAAAGTACTGGTGTTCGTCAGACGGATGGTAACGGTCTGGTCGTTCTGACAGGCGGACAAGGTGGTCTGGCCTAACGCAACTTCCAGGGTGGGGGGTTCGTTGGCTGCGGTGCCATTACTGTCAGGGCATTGCGGCTCATCCGGATCAGGCGGATCGCCTGAATCGCCGGCATTACAGATAAAACACGTCGGCCCGTCGGCGCTGTAACAGCCGCCCTTGGCAATGAATTGATTGGTAACATTCCCTGCACAGGCGCCATTTGTCAAAGTGGCGCGAATTTCGTAGCGCAATTCTTGTTGCGGTGCCAATGCAGGCAGATACACTTCAGGATTAGAAGGATCCGTTTGCGGCGTCACCTCCCATTCAATAGATTGGGGATTCCCATCCAAATCCAAATCCAGTACAGCAGTTGATTCGCCTTCAGGAAATATCTCCACACTTCCACCTGGGAAACCCGGCCCCAGGGTATCTTTCAGTCTCAGATAATCCGCATTCGCTCCGGAACCGGCTGGAGAATTATTTCTGACAACCAGCGTCCATATAAATTCCTTGTCACATGTTATTTCGGGATTGAGCGGCTCCATTTCCGCGACCAGAAGCGGTTTATTCTGGTTCATGCGGAAGGAGCCGGAAGTCGTCGTTACTCTTTCCTCACCACTGCATTCCGAAAATTCAGCGGTAGATTCCAGATCGCCGCCTCCGAATTCACAGTCGACAAAGGCGTCGAATTGAATCTCGATTTTCTCACCCGGCAGCAACAGGCCCAGCTTGTTTTTAAAAACCTCTGGACCTAGAGATGCTGAATCGTATGCCCAGGTTAAGGTGACAGGAGAACCAGAAGGAATATCCGGATTTGTGGCTGCAGTCCATAGCGGATTGGGACTGGATAAAGAAGTAATTCTGTATTCGGAGGTGTCGAGGATATAGTCCAGCTCATCGGGAAGTATCTGGTCCAGTCGGATATTTCGCACGGGTGTCAGACCGGCATTTTTGGCCGCCAATTTTATTTTCCGGAGGGCGCATGTCGTTCCTTTATTGTTAAATTCGGTGGTGACGACCAGATCTGTCGGGGGAAAGAGAACTTCAGATTCCTTGAAGACGGACTGGCATCCTTCCCCGTTGCAATAAATACGGGCAGTCACCGTGTTTGTTGACTCGTGGCAACCTAATATATCCGCTGTGAACGTCAGTGTCCGGACTTCTCCCGGCTCCATTTCAGCAATAATATAGGAGACGCCATGAAGTGTGGTTCCATCCGGATATGTCCCCTCAAAAGTGGTAACGTCGGACGACTTGTTCCATGTTCCTGACTGATAGGTTAAATCACTGTCCAGTTCTTCTATAATCTGCACATTATATGCAGAACCCGCCCCGGAGTTGACAACCGAAATGGTCCATTTCGCAGGGGTATAACCCGGCTGGCCCAGTATTCCATTGGCAAATATTTTTTCCGGGAACTTGTAAACAGACAGCTTCGGCTTTCGTATGGCAGATGAAATTTCTGCGTCACGCTGGCATGAACGGCTGGCATAATTCAAATCAGAATCGGGATCATTACACTTGCTGTTGAACCCCAGATGAACATTCAGCTCGGCAGTCTCTTCCACACAACGCGCCTGAAGAGCCGCATGAATTACGACTTCGTTATTCGATCCGCTGAACCAGCCGTCAAAATTCCATACATATCCGACTTTATCGTCTGGAGGATCGCCTGGAGACCATTCAAGCCAGGTGCCATTCTCTATCTTTACCGGAGTCGGTTCAGGGCCGCCCCCCCATCCACCGTCTATACTGGTGATCTCAATTTCTTCATAATCTTCCCGATCCATATATAAGATGGCGTCATACACTGGTGCTGTGGATTCCCGGTGAACCGTAATCTCCACATTGTAGTCACCACAAGGGCCAACGGTGGAAGGGGCGTCACCCTCCCAGTCAACGGAGACGGACATATCGCTGCCATTCAATTTAATGCTTTCCACGTCAACGATCCTGTTCGCAGAAGAAGTGCAGGCGGTGTCAAGAATGGCGGTATTCTGAAAAGTGGCGGTGTCTCCACATTGGGGGCTGGAGTCTTTAGTGCTGGACAAATTATACGAAATGGTCAATTGGGTGCCGTTCCCCACATTGGCACCGCAGGTGCCGTTTCCGGTGACGGTCAGAGTCGTCTGGCCTGTATCCGGATTAGCTGAAGCGAAAACAGGCTCACAGGTGTCATCGTCCGGAGGCAATTTCACGCTAACAACAATGTTAGAGAGCAGGGACAAATGATTATTTCTTTCCTGCGTGAAGACAATCCCTGCGTCGCTCCATAAGATGCTGTCCCAATCATTCCCGTTGAACTGGTATGTGTGCGAATAGAAAAGCTCCGAGCAGACTTCATATCCGGCGGGAGCGTCGGGCCATGTGGATGAAACTGCCGCAACGCTGCACCCGCTCGTGCCGGGATGCTGACAGTCAATTGTCGTTGTTACAGATGCGTTGGGCGTCGAATCCGGATTGATCTGACATCCACAACAGTCGGTTCCGGTTACCGTAATCGCATTGGTGCGTTCCTGCCCGCAGCTGGCGTCAATACCGCCACCGACCGGCGGGACAGTAAAACTGGCTGTGTATTCCCAGCTTGCAGAAGAAGACGGGTCCACCGTCCATACAGCGGGATTGGGGATTGGGGATGAAAGGCCGGGAGAAGACGTGCCATTTATACCGGAAAGGCTGGTCATGGTCCATTCCGCAGGGAATGCGTCTGAAATCGTAAGATCTCCTGATGCGCCGCTGCCGCATGAGACGGGGCCGGTATATGTGACGGAAACATTACATCTCACCTCTTGGGCGTCATTCCGCACTTCCAGAACAGGGCCGAGAGGATTCCAATTCACACCATCGGACGACACCTCGCACGTCTTTGTCACCTCAACGGCGGGTTTCGGGACGTTTGCGTTGTCTATCGTAAATGTGCTTTCCGCCATGGTTGGCTCATAGACAAGATCACAGGCATCGTTATATTCCGGTTCCCATAAAAACGTGCCGGACTTCCCGGCGTCTTCCGATTCACACCAATTGGAAGGAGGCGTGTACGTCAAATCAAAATGCAGCGAAATTGTACTCTCTCCGTTAATGTTACCTAATCCTGTAAAGCGAACGCCGTCATAGCTCACAGAAGAGGGGGTAATATTGGAGACGCTGAAATCAGAACCGAAACTGACTTTCAGTGCGACATTCTCCGCGATGCCTTCCCTGGTGTTCTCAATCTGCACCGTCACGGGTTGCGTTACATTGGAACTATGGCAGTAAGGCACAGAAAACCTCACATCATCAGGCGCAATGGCCAGTAACGGATATTTCTGGATCAGACTGACAGAGGCATTCGCGCTGACAGGTTTTTTGCAATCCGTCGTCAGATCACACCCCCACCTTGCCGAAACCGAGCTGGTCAAATCTTCACATGAAACCACCTGGGTGACCACAGTGATATCAGATTCACCGTCTTTAGGAATCTCGCCCACCGTATATGATGGACCGCCGGACGAAGTCTGGGTGAGACCAGCCCCAATGGTATCCGTCACAACAACATTGGAGACGCTGCCCAGTCCCGTGTTTTCTACACGAATCCGCCATGTTATCGTCTCTCCAAGTTCGGCTTCCGGCTCTGATACATAGGGGGAGAGTTCGCCTCCGTTCACATGCGTGGCGACCTTGGTAATGGTAATTGCTCCAGGGCCGACCGTAACGGCCAGGTCAGAGGGCAAAAGAGGGGGATACGTATTTCCCTCTTGATCTGAATAGGTGACACGCGTCTCCAGATCACCTGATCTGGCATCACATCCCGCGTGGTAAACAACCGCCCAGACATAGGGGATACCATCTGCGGGGACAGTCTGATTCTCTAATGATGGACTTGAGGACACAAATGTGAAGCCAGCCGCCAGCATTGTGCTGGTAATATCGACATCCACCGCATCATGCTCTCCGGAATTGGTGAGACGGATCTCAAAGCTGGCATTCTGGCAATTGCTGATAGGTGTGGAAGGGGGGGGATCGGTCTGAACGACCTCTATGGAAAGATTGGGAGCCGCCCATACCGGAATGGCCGTGGCGGCGCATATAACAGCAATCAAAAACAAGCATCGGGACAGCATTTTTTTCTGGAACATGGGATCACACTCCTCAGATCAAAACGGTTTTAATTTAAAAACCAGATTTTTTTATTCCGAATTTCTTTATGTATGACAGCCATCAGAAATTATTTCCACGTAATATATCACAAAAAAAACAGGAGAATACCTCCCTGGGGGAGACAACGCCGTCACAATGCCGCAGGAAGAACGGCATTCACACGAAGCGTATTCACAGGAAGGTTCCACAATATAACGGAATGAGCGGATCAGGGCAACGAAATAATACATGGAAGCCGGTTCGGGGAAAGAAGCCGGTTCGGGAAAACGGCGCGGGAAAAACGGGAGGCAAGCGGAAACGACGGGAAAAAATGGGGTGCCGGCGGATGCGGCGGCAAACAAAAAAACCGCCCGCCGCCAGTGACGGCGCCGGGTGGGATCAGGGTGGGATCAGGGTGGGATCCGGATGGGATCAGGGAAAAAGGCCGGAAACCATCAGTTTTCAGCGGAGCCGTTCCCGGAGCCGGCCTCGCCGGCCAGCTTCTGCCGGCAGCGCGCGTACCAGGCCATGGCGTCTTTATGGATACCCTCGTCCGGATAGCTCATCAATACGGTCCGGAAGCGTTCCATGGCGGCCTTGTATTCACCGGCCCTGTAATAATACCGCCCCACATAAAACTCGTGGCCGGCCAGGCGGAGATAGCAGTCGCGGATGCGCAGGCGGGCCCGGCGGGCGTATTCGTCATCCGGATGCTGGCGGACCAGGCGTTCATAGGCGTCCAGAGCGTTTCTGGCGGCGGTCTGATCCCGGTCAACGGCCTGCATGCGCTTAAAACAGCAGGAGCCGATCTGGTAAACGACATACGGGACAGCCTCGTTTTTTGGGTGCAGCCGCTCGAACTGCTCGTAGGCGGCCGCGGCTTCCTCGTATTCATCCAGACGGAAATGGGCGTCGGCGATCTTGAGTTCCGCCAGGATGGCGTATTTGCTGAAGGGATACCAGTCGCGCAGTTTCTGAAAGGCGTCAATTGCGTCCCTGTAGTCTCCTTTTTCGAATTCATACATGCCTTCGGATACCAGGACGTCGGCCGGCAGTTCTTCCCCGGTTTCAAACAGGGCGCAGCCGGCCAGGGAGAGCAGCAGGGAAAAACAGAGAATCCATGCGGACAGGTGAAGGAAAAACAGGGGAAACCGGTAACGGCGGCAAAAAGAATTCATAAAACGGACCTCTGGAAAAACGGAACCCGGGAATGCGCTCCGGCAAAAAAACGCACCCCGCCGGCGGCGTCCGGAAAAACGGACCGGTGAGGCCGCCGGCGCGGATGCTTACAGCAGTTTGTTAATGGTTTCCTCAAGCTTGCTTTTGGATATCATGCCGGTGATGCGTTCCACATCCTTTCCATCCCTGAAAAAAATCAGGGTTGGAATGGCGCGGATGCTGAATCTGGACGGCGTTATGGGGTTGTCGTCCACATTGCACTTCACAAATTTCATTTTTCCGGAAAAATCTTCGGCCAGTTTTTCAATGGTGGGACCGATGGCCTTGCACGGCCCGCACCAGGGAGCCCAGAAATCCACCAGAACCGGGATGTCCGCCTTGAGCACTTCTGCTTCAAATCCGCCGTCTTCTATATCCAGTACACCTTCCGCCATGACGTTTCGTCCTTTCCTTGCGCATAAACGATTGACCGGTCATCCATTGACCATGAAAAATAACCGTGACCATGAAAAATAACCGGCAGCGGCCGGATCTGTCCATGCCGTTTCGACGGCAGGGCCCGGCATTTCGCCGTAATTTTCGGATTATAAGGAGATCGCCGGCCCTTGTCAACCAGTTGTCCAAAAGGGAATAAAATAAATTATGCTGAAATATCAAATAGTTGAAATAAAGCCCATGATGTTCCGTCCCAGGGTTTTAACCCAGGGGCTTTAAATTGACAGGAGCGGAGGCTTCTGGTACCAGACGTCCATCTTTTTCCTTTCCCGACCCTGTTTCCGCACCAGAGGAGATCCCGTTTATGAGCCCCCCCCTCCGCATCGGCGCCCTGATTTCCGGCGGCGGCACCAATCTTCAGGCCATTATCGACGCCTGTGAATCCGGGGATCTGAACGCGCGGATGGTGTTCACCGGATCGGATAATCCGGATGCCGGGGGCCTGAAACGGGCCGCAGCCCATGGGATCCCGCAATTTGTGGTGGATTACCGGGAGATTCTGCGCCGCGCCCGGGAAGAAGAAGCGGAGCCGCCGGCAGACTTTGATTTTAATGAGATCCGCCGGCGTCAGCGTCTGCTGCCCGCAGACACCCCGGAAGACCGGCTTCGCCGGTATCTCGCGGGCCGGGCCCGGGCCGAGGCCGCCCTGCTGGCAAAAATGAAGGGCATTCCCTTTGATCTGCTGATTCTGGCCGGGTTCATGCGCACCCTGACCCCCTATTTCATCGACCGGGTGAACACGGATGCGGATCTGCCGCGCATCATGAATATCCACCCGGCCCTGCTCCCGGCCTTTCCCGGCGTGGACGGGTATGGCGACACCTTCCGCTACGGGTGCAAGGTGGGGGGCTGCACGGTCCATTTCATTGACTACGGGGAAGATACCGGCCCCATTATCGGGCAGATGGCCTATGCCGTTAAACCGGGGGAAGAACTGGCGGATATCAAAAAAAAGGGGCTTGCGCTGGAATGGCAGCTCTACCCGGCCTGCATCCGGTTATACGAACAGAAACGGCTGCGGATCGACACCATGCGGCACGAAGCCGGCGGCAGGATCATACAGCGCCGGGTGGTGCGGATTCTGCCGGCCCCGCCGGTCTGAAACCCCATCGAACCGCGCACGTCAGAACGCCTCGAACCCGCCATCATCGTCATCATCGGGAAGCGGCAGCAATATCATTTTTTCCTCACCGTCAATCACGGGAAATTCCGATCCGCCGTCGTGGTCCCGGGCCTTGTCAGCGGCGGAAAAGGGGTTTTCCTCTGTGACGGCCTCCCCTTCTTCATCTCCTGCGGAATGGTCCGGAGCCCCGGCCCTGGCTTCGTCGATCCGGAAATACCGGATCATATCCCGTAATTGTCCGGCCTGTCCGGTCAGCTGCTCCGTGGTGGCGCTGGTTTCCTCCACGGCGGATACGGAATTCTGGAGTCCGTCCTCCAGTTCCAGGATGGCGTCGCGCACCTGGGAGATGCCCTGGGCCTGCTCCTCGCTGGCCACGCTGATATCCTGCACCAGCTCCCCGGTTTTCTCGACCCGCAGCACCAGACGATTGATGCTGGCTTCCGCGTTTTCGGCCACGGAAACGGATTCATCGGCAATTTCATAAATTTCCCTGGCCGACTGGCGGCTGCTGTCGGCCAGCTTCCGGATGGCGTCGGCCACCACGGAAAATCCCCGGCCGGCATCCCCGGCCCTTGCCGCCTCAATGGCCGCGTTAAGGGCCAGTATATTGGTCTGGCGGGCGATATCGTCCACCACCTGAATCCGCCGGGCGATATCTTTCATGGCGGATACCGCAGCGGCGACGGCCTCTCCGCCTTCGCTGGCTTCCTTGATTGCATGGCCGGCAATATCGTTGGTTTCACTCGCATTATCCGCGTTGCGGGCGGTGGTGGCGGCCATTTCTTCCATCAGGCTGGAAATCTGCTCCACCCCGGCCGACTGATTTGAAGCATTGGCGCTCAGATGGTCCATGGCCACAGCAATCTGTCCGGCGCCGGTATCCACCTGTTCGGCCGCTTCCTGTATCCTGACGGAAAAAGAGGTCAGATCCCGCACCATTTTGCGCAGGGAATACATGAGCCGGTCTTTGGAGGACCGGGGAATGAGCTGGACGCCCAGATTTCCCGCCGCGATTTCCCCGGCCATGGTGGTGATGGCATTGATGGCGTCCACCATCCGGTTGATATTGCGGGCCATGAACTCGAAATCGCCCAGATAGGAATGGGCCAGATGCTCCACAGGCTCCCCCCGGCTGATGCGGTCGATGACCCTGGCCGCGTCTTTCAGGGGGCCCACCACGGCATCCATGGTATCGTTCATGCCCCGGACCACGCGGGCGTATTCTCCCTTGTGGAGTTCGATATCGGCCCTGACGGAAAGATGCCCCACGGTGGCGGCCGCAGACATGCGCACCGCGTCGCGCACCAGGGAGTCCACTGCGTCCACGGTCTGTTTAAGGCCGGCATTGATCTCACGGAACCCGGCAGCCACGCTTTCCGTATCCTCGTCCGTTTCCGGATCCGCGAAGCGGATATCCAGATCACCGGCGGCGATGCGGTTCAGATTTTCCACCAGGCGGGATACGGCCGCCTGCTGAAAATCCGATCGTTTGCGCGCCTGACGGGCCGAGTGCCTGATTTCGGTCTGATCGGTCATGATTTCCAGCGCCCCGGTGACCGCCCCGTCCACATTGCGCAGGGGAGTGGCGGCGCACTGGACATACAGATCTTTTCCGTTTTCCAGCCGGACCCGGGTCTCCGCGCTTTGCCTGTACCCGAGCTGCATACAGCGCTCAGTGGCGCAGACTTCGGACTCACACTGCACCATCCTGAAATACTGGTGGCAGAGGGATCCCAGCATATCTGCGGGCTGGCAGCCGGCCAGTTGAGCGGCGGCCTGGTTCACATAACGGAGGACAAAGCCTTCATCCACAATATAACAGGGAACGGGGATGGCGTTCAGATGCCCGGAAAGGACGTCGATAATATGGTTGATGCCCTTCATGAGAAGTCCGTAATCGCCGGGATAGCCGGCCGTATCGGCGCGGCGGGACAGATGGCCCTCCATGGTGGCTGCGGCCAGGTCTTCCACGTCCCGGATCAGGGAACGAAGACGATCGCCGAGCACCGCCACATCGGCGGCCACGCCGACCAGCCCCCCCCTTTTTTCTGCGCGGCCGGCGGTTTCTCCCAGGGTCAGGCGGTGAATCATCCGGTGGATACGGGCGGGATCACCGCCCAATACCCGGTGCAGATTACGGGTCAGTACGAGAAAAACCACCACGCTGAAAGCAAGCATCGCGGCCCCCAGCAGCAGAATGCGGAAAATCGCGGCGCGGACTTTCTCTTTCAGGCGGGATCCAAGGGTGTTTTGCCGGACCAGAAGATCCCTGCGGATTTCATCAATATGGCGATGAAACCCGCTGGAAATGACCGTCAGTTCTTCCTGGATGATGCGGTTGCGTTCAAAGGTATTGTCCTTTATGGCGGTGAACGTGCGGATGTAGAAATCCCGGATGGTTTCGAGGTTCTCCAGTATATCGTTTTTTTCCTCATTGATCTCAATCTCGCCCAGAGCTGCGAGCTCCCGCGTCATATCTTCCAGCTCTTCGGCCACCATCCTTGCCTGGCCCGGGGTCTGGACCTGAAGAAAATACAGGACGTTAATCCAGCCCGTGAGCATATGGTTCATCGCCATCCCCGTATGATAGGCGCTGCCGGGGCTCTGGAAATCGCGGGAGATTTCCAGCAGGCGGATCATCAGGCTGGCGGCCCGGTTTCCTTCCCGCTCCAGCACATCGTCTACCAGGCTGCAGCGGTCGGTATCCTTTTTCACCACTTTCGTGAACGCGGCGCGGTACGCCCGGACCTTGCGCGTCATTTCCTGAATATGTCCGGCGATGTTCCGGTCATGGATGGCGCCGGCCGCCTCTTCCAGACGGGAAACGCTCTGATCAAACGCGTTGCGGAACCGGGTCAGGTCGTGCTGGTCGCCGGCGGCCCGAAAAGAGGTTTCGTACAGATTGGCTTTCAGTAACCAGGCCTGAAGATCGGCCATGCGGACCGAGTCCTGGGCCATGTCCAGATAGGCGGTATATCCGTCAGCCGCAGCCATGAGATGCGTATAGGAGAAATAGATGATGGTGAGCAGCAACCCGCCGACAATGGTGAAGGAAAAAAAAAGTTTTCCGGCAAGAGAAAGAGACGTGACATTTTTCATGGCCTTTTCCTATTTCATGGTCTTTTCCTATGGGGACAGGATTATGGATGGAAGAAAGGACGGCCCGTCAATTTCATCCACCGTCACTCCGTGGTCACCTTTACCGCAGGACACTGCCAGATCTCGTCATTATATTCGCGGATGGTGCGGTCCGAGGAAAATTTTCCGGACCGGGCCACATTGAGGATGGCCTTTCTGCTCCATTCGCCGGAGGTGCGGTACAGACTGTCCATGGCCATCTGGGCCTGGTGATAGGATTCAAAATCCGCCAGCACCATATAGGCATCATGGTGTTCGAGGGAATCCACCAGGGGCTTGAAGGCATGGGGATCGCCGGGAGAAAAGAATCCGGAGCGGATCAGGTTCAGGGTTTCCGCCAGCAGGGGATCCTGGTCGATATAATGGCGCGGATTATATTCCGGCCGCAGGCGGTTCACCTCGTCGGCGTTCAGGCCGAAAATAAAGAGATTTTCTTCCCCCACCTCTTCCTGAATTTCGATATTGGCCCCGTCCAGCGTGCCCAGGGTCAGGGCGCCGTTCATGGCGAATTTCATATTGGAAGTGCCCGAGGCCTCAAACCCGGCCGTGGATATCTGCTGGGAAATATCCGCCGCCGGGAAAATTTTTTCCGCCAGGGAAACCCGATAATTGGGCAGAAACAGCACCCGCAGACGGGAGCGGGTGGCGCTGTCCCGGTTGATGGCGGCCGCCACCTGGCAGATGAAGCGGATGATGAGCTTGGCCATATAATAGCCGGGCGCGGCCTTGCCGCCAAAGAAAATGGCGCGGGGCACGATATCGAACTGGGGATCCCGTTTCAGCCGCAGCCAGAGATAGACCGCATGCAGGATATTGAGCGTCTGGCGCTTGTATTCATGGATGCGTTTCACCTGGAAATCAAAGATGGATTCCGGATCCACGCTGATGCGGGTCAGGCTGTGGGCCAGTTTTGCCATGACTTCCTTGTTCTGCAGCTTGATGATATGCCATTTTTCCTGAAACGCGGCGTCATCCGCCAGGGGTTCGAGCTGGCGCAGCCGGATCATGTCCAGCTCCCATCCATCGCCGATATGACCGGTGATCAGATCCGACAGACCCGGATTGCATCCCAGAAGCCAGCGGCGGGGCGTCACCCCGTTGGTCTTATTGTTGAAACGTTCCGGAAAAATTTCGTACAGGCTCTTTAATGCCTGCTCTTTTATGAGCCGGCTGTGCAGCCTGGCGACCCCATTGACGGAATGACTGCCCACCACGCAGAGATTGGCCATGCGGACCTGCTTTTCCCCGCCTTCTTCGATCAGGGAGATTTCCGGAATACAATCGGGGCGGCTTACGGCCAGTCCGGATACATCTCGCAGAAACCGCCGGTTGATCTCGTAGATAATCTGCAAATGACGGGGCAGCACATGATTCATCATGGGGACCGGCCATTTTTCCAGGGCTTCCGACAGGAGCGTATGATTGGTATAGGCGCATGTACTCGTGGTAATCTCCCACGCCGTTTTCCAGGGGACATTGTATTCATCCACCAGAATGCGCATGAGTTCCACCACTGCCAGCCCTGGATGGGTATCGTTCAGCTGGATCGCGGCCTTTTCGGGCAGGAGTTCAAACCTGTTTTGATGATGCCGGCGAAATCGGCGCAAAATATCCTGGATGGTGCAGGAAACGAAAAAATACTGCTGTTTCAGCCGCAGTTCCCGGCCTTCATAAATACTGTCATTGGGGTAGAGAACCTTGGAAATATTCTCCGAGATATTTTTTTCCTCCACGGCCCTGAGATAATCGCCCCCCTGGAAAAAGCCCAGGTCGAATTCGTTGGAGGCCCGGGCCGACCAGAGCCGCAGGGTATTGACCGTATTGACGTCATACCCGGCAATGGGGGTATCGTAGGCCACACCGATAATTTCGTCCGTATCCACCCATTCCATGTGGGTGCGGCCGGATAAGTCCTTGCGGGCATCCACCCGCCCGTAAAATCTCACCGGGAAATTGTATTCCGGGCGCGCCACCTCCCAGGGATTGCCGTATTTCAGCCAGTTTTCCGGCAACTCGGTCTGGCCCCTGCCATCAATTTTCTGGTCGAAAATACCGAATTCATACCGGATGCCATATCCATAGGCCGGAATCTCCAGGGTGGCCATGGAATCCAGGAAACAGGCGGCAAGGCGGCCGAGACCGCCATTACCCAGGCCCATGTCCGGTTCTTTTTCAAAGAGCGCCGTGATGTCCACGGAAACATCATCCATGGCCTGCACCGTGGATTCGTACATATCAAGATTGATGAGGTTATTGAGCAGCACCCGGCCCATCAGGTATTCTGCTGAAAGATAATATACCCGCTTGGCGAGCTTCTCATGGTATAACTGCTGGGTGCGGATCCAGCGTTCGATGAGCCGGTCCCGAGCCGTGAGGGCCAGGGCGGTGTAGAGATCCCGCATGGTGGCGGTGAATTCGTCCTTGGCCAGGGAGTATTCCAGGTGGCTGGCAAAGGAAAGCTGGATGCCCATGGGATCCATGCCTTTTTTGAATAATCCCCAGTTTTTGAACATTTTATTATTTTTCATGAAAGGCGCCTCCTCGCTGCATCAGGTATCGGATTGATCATGACAGGCTGGAATCCGGGGTAGTATAGACAGGGAAGGAAGGCTTTGGCAAGATCGAATGATTGTTTCCGGCCAGCCGGTTCAGTTCACAGACGAACGACCGCATTTTCACGGCCTGGGCTCTCAATTCTTCGGAGGTCGAGGCGGTTTCTTCCGAACCGGCCGCCATCCGCTGACCGGCGGTGTTGATGACGCCGGCGGCCTCCGAGATCTGCCGGATGCGGTTTTCCTGCTCCTGCCCCGCCTGGGCCACGGCGGCGGTCGTCTCGCTGATGGAATCGACCGATGCCGCGAACTCCCTGAAATCGACGTGCATTTCCTGTATGGACCGGGCCGTCCGGTCGATGGCCTGTATGGTGTTGTGCAGCAGTTCTTCCGTGCGTTTTGCGGCCTCGGTCGTTCTTGCGGCCAGCCCTTTCACTTCACCCGCCACCACGGAAAAACCGGCCCCGGCGTCTCCGGCCCGGGCCGACTCCACGGCAGCGTTCAGGGAAAGCAGATTGGTCTGAAAGGCAATGCCGTCAATATCGCCTACAATGTCCCGGATGCGCCCGTTGTCCGCCTCGATCCGGGCCATATCGTCGGAGAGCCGCGAAAGCGCGGCCATGAAATTTTGGGATTTTTCCGTACTCCGGCGCACCATGCGCTCGGAATTCTGCGTCAGCTGCGAGGTGTGGCGGCTGATGGCGGTCATCTCCTCCAGCGAAGAGGTGGTTTCCTGCACGGAAGCCGCCTGGGAAGATACGTCTTCGGCGAGTTGCTGGCTTGCCCCGGCCATTTCACGGGAGGCCGAAGCGATGCAGGCGGACATGCGGACGAGATCCCCGGCCATCCGCTCAATGGGCCTTGCGGCAAGTTTGACCAGAAAAAAGACCGTGACCACGGCCAGAAGAAGCAGAACAGCGCCGACAGCGGCGTTGACGCGAAAAAGAGCGGCCACCGGCGCCAGAAAGTCCGCATTGTCTGCGGACACGGCGATGATCCAGCCGGTTTCCGGATTTTTCTCAAAAGCCGCCGTCTTTTCCGCCCCTTCATAAACATAGCCGGTCATGCCGGCTCCCCGGGACAGCATTTCCTGTAAGAATTCATATTCCCCCGCAGTTTCCTTCAGAATTTTGGACTGCCTGGGATGCCCGATTATAACCCCCTTTTCGTCGAGCATCCAGGCGTATCCCTTCCGGGCCACTTTTATCGGTTCAATACAGGTCCGCAGAAAATACTTCAATTCCACTGTTCCGTACAGAACGCCGATGATCTTGTCCTTTTTCCGGACGGGTGCCGAGACGATGAACGCGGGATCCCCGTTTTTCCCGCCGGCAAAGACACTGGACATGCCTTCCTTCCCCTTCACCGCATCCTGGAAAAAGGGCCGGCCGGACATATTTTGCTGCTCCGCCGTTTCCCCTGAATCCGAAGACGACAGAATCTCTCCCGCCGTGTCGGCGAACCGGAGGGACGCATAAAACGGGCGCTTGTTTTTTTCCCGGTCCAGATAGGCGCCGCCGGATTTCCGGGATGCCGTGCCGATGAAGGTGTCCAGCACCGCCATCCGGAAAAATCGCTGGTCCGCCCACCGGGCCATATCCGACCGGATGATGGCGATCCACGAGGAGAGCTGTTTTGAGCCCGCATCCGCATTCAGCAGCATCTGCGTTTGCATGGCCTGGGTGAGGGCGTCGCTTGAAACGCGGTGGCTCACCAGGGTTGAGGCGCTCAAGCCCGTCGTCAGCAGGACGATCATCGGCAGCAGGAACCTGTTTTTGAGACTCATACTTGTTTTTTCCAAGGTGAAACCTCCGCTTGTGCGCCTTTTGAAACAAACCCCCGCATCCGTTATTCCGCAGACGACCGCAGCGGGCCGTCTCTGGAATAACGGATGCGGGGCGAATTATTTCTCGATTTTTTCGTACACCACGTCCGCTGTGGAAGAGAGGAAATCAAAGGCGTCCGGATCCAGACCGATTTCCAGGGCCGTCGCCGCATTGAACACGAATTTGACGGGCTCTTCATAGATCATGCTCAGATCCCGGGCCTTGGCGCCGTTGAAGATCCGGGCCACGGCTTCCGCGTGAAATTTTCCGACGCCGGAGTAGTCCAGGGAGGCAATGCCCATCAGAACCCCTTTTCTGACGAATTCAGGGCCGGGCTGGGCGAAGCTGGGAATTTTACGGGCTTTCAGAACGGCCATAATATCGGGGACACTCCTGGCGGTCACGCCGTAGCCATGAGCCAGGCAGTAGGCGTCGATTTGCGGCGCCAGCTTCCGGGCACATTCCAGCTGCTCGGCTTCGGATTCCCCGACCGGCGCGTTGTGCTCTTTTTCCAGATGGCAGCTGACGATTTCAAAACCACGTTCTTTTGCCACATTTTCAATGCCCGCCATGCCGATATAACTTCTGCCGGTCAGCGTGTCCTCAAAGGAAATGCCCAGCCGTTTGAATCCGATGACGTCGTGAAAAGCACGGATCTGGCGGGCGTATTGCGTGGGGTCCACCACCGCGTGAATGTGATCATAGCCGGAATCTTCCGCGCTCTTGATGATTTTGGCCTGGATGGGGGCGGAGGTCGAGCAGACGACGGTGGGAACCGAATGCGCGTTGTTCGCCAGATCCGTTCCCGCCCAGGTGCCGAAGGCGAACATGAGATCAATGTCCCCCTTCTGGTTCAGCCGGTCGATCAGTTCTTTTTTGATCTCTTCCCGGCGCTTATCGTCCCAGTTGGCCGAATACCAGGCGTCCTTTACGAATTCCATGTGGCCGCTCTGGGCGTTTTCCGCCAGCCAGGCCCAGAGTTCGCCGGTGTCCGGGTTTTTCTTCATGGGCGGCAGCGCGGGGATTTTCACCCAGCCGAGTTCCGCAAGGGCCTTGAGCGTTTCCGTGAAGACGGCCTGATAATCCTTGTACGGACCGCCTTCCAGATAGCCGGCGCGCCATTTTTTGGCGGCTTTCTGCGGCGGCGTCACGGGATGCGCCGTTTCGTCGGCGGCAAACGCGGCAGAGAGCGAAAGGGCAAAGGTCAGGAGTACAAAAGCGGGAAGAATGCGGTGGAAGAATTTCATTTTGATCTCCTTGATAAAGATAACAGGTATCTGTTGATAAAGATAACAGGTATCTGTTGATTTCCAATATTTCGAAAAAATTCAGATAATATTCTGCGGTTTTCCATCAAGAAATGCCTTGATATTGGCAAATGCTATCTTTGCCCTTTTTATCATTGATTCATCGGTGGCATAGGCGACATGTGGGGAAAGCACTGTGTTTTTTGCCGTTATCAGCGGATAATCGGCTGGTATCGGCGGCTCCATATCAAAGACATCAATGCCGCAGCCGGCAATCTGCCCGGTGTTGAGCGCGGCAGCCAGCGCATCGGTATCAATTATCGGGCCTCTGGCCACATTGATCAGTACCGCGCTTTTTTTCATCAGCGACAATTCTCGGGCGCCGATCATTCCCCGGGTCTGCTCTGTTACCGGCACGTGCAGAGAGACCACATCGGCCTTTTCGAGCAGCTCATCAAGCTCCATATATTGCAGGCCATTATCGTACCGGGTTCTGCTGTAGGCGATAATATTCATGCCAAAGGCCCGGGCAAGTTCTGCCGTATGTCCGCCAATGGCGCCGGTACCGATAATACCGATGGTTTTTCCTGCCAGCTCAAAGCCGGTAATACCCTCTTTTGTTTTTCCGGCGCGGGTTGCCGCATCACAAAGAACAATCCGCCGATAGACGGCAAGAAGAAGGCCGATTGCCAGTTCAGCGGTGGCTATTGTCGCATAGCCGGAACAGTTGCTGACAAGAATATTGTTAGCATGGCAGTAGTCCACATCAACATGGTCATAGCCGGTAAAAGCGATTGCCAGCATTTTCAGCTCCGGGCAATTCTCCAGGACATTTCTGCGGAAAGGAATATTGCCGATAACCACAATATCCGCGTCCTTACTGCGGGTGATAAGTCTGGCCTCATCGCTGGTACGCTCTGTAAAATGTTCGATGGTAACATCGTTTATCGCCTCTCCCAGCGCCTCGGCAATAATGTTATTCAAACACCCGGCTTCAACGGCCAACGGCTCTGCAATGGCAATCTTCATAGCCAGCTCCTTTTGGTGTGTGCAGAGTTCAACGGTGAGCAGTCATGCTCTGGTTGTCGAATCTCAGCGTTGTTGTAAAAAAATGAGTAAGAAATGGATTGATTCCGGAAGGTATCACAGAGATTGTGGCATTGCCAGTATTATATTGCCCGGCCTCCCCCAAATACAGTATTCGTCTCGTGGACGGGGCTTTTTTTTGGGGGGGGGGAGCCAATGTCATAAAGTGAACGGCAAGGCTTATAATTCATATGGAACTCTCGTTTATTGACCTTGTGTTCTTGTTTGAATTTACGCCCCGGCCTGACCGGTTCGGCTGCCGCGGGAAATTTTTGTTTATCAGTTAAGGATGTTATAAGAACTTCTGTTTCACCGGTCTCAAGTTCAACTCGTATAAGGCGCAATCGTAACGGGTGAGGATCAGGTTCCGTCTCTTCACATTTTTTTCGACCGGTATGATGCATGAAGATCAATTACGATTTCTTCAGCTCCTGATTCAGTAAAATTCTGAATAATGATCCAATATTTTGAAATTCTGGCACAAAAATTGCTTTCAAAATCCAGAATCAAATAGAACCAGAATCAAATAGAATCAGAATCAAATAGAATCAGATTGAAAATCCAATACGCCGGATAACCACGGTCCAATAAAAGACGATCTGCCTGAATCAGTCCGCAGATATACTCATGTGCTCTGACGGTATTATCTTTCCTGTGGCAGATAAACATCGCCCTGAAATCCTCTGTATATTTTTGAAGCTCCCTTGCAGGACCGGTCAGCGCGGCAGATGTGTTAAAAAAATCTCTTCAGATTGTCTCATCATAACACCTCATTATTATTTCATAATTTGTAAATCCATCTTATATCAAACTGCGGGGAGATTGTAAATTCTTATCTTGACAAAGCAGTAATAGAAAAACAGCTTGACGTTATACTATAAATATGAGCATAGTCACTTCAATGTATCTGCGAAGGACGACATTTACATCCAGAAGGAAAGCGGAATCGGGGATGAGATGATCGGGCTGGAAGAAGCGGTTTACGGGCTTCAGACGATCAGTGGAAATTGAAGGAAATTTAAAAAAACGAATTGACGCTGGAGAACCATATGAAACGCCTGCCAAGCACAATTTATTTCATTTTCATCTGTTTTTGCGTCATATTTCCCAATTCACTGTTGTTCGCTGAAAAAATAATTCTTGAATGC
>PDWI01001764.1_pt1 | contig 33697 bp, 31 predicted proteins | sample 1430891 | NCBI WGS metagenome assembly PDWI01 (sample SAMN01162508, study PRJNA174530) | Oral metagenome, whole genome shotgun sequencing project. | biome: Marine environment; feature: Marine mammal; material: Swab sample of the gingival sulcus; isolation source: swab sample of gingival sulcus... | reverse complement strand
ATAACCCATTTCTTATTTCCATCAATCATAATAACCTCCAAACCAAAAATAATATTAATCGTATAAATATAGTCATTTATATTAGAATAGACCCCCCCCATTTTAGTTTTCGAACTAAAATGGGAGAAGTCTCAAACGTCAAACATATTTATAGGTCTTTCTATTTATTATATCGGTAAGGTCTTTGCATTATTTAAGGGAAAATAAAGTTAAAGACAAATAAAAATCTCATCAAAACTAAAGTACATTAATCTTGATGAGATTTTTTATGAATATATATTTTCTCTACATCATTGGCATGCCACCAGGCATTCCAGCCATGCCAGCTGACTCTTCTTCTACATCTACAACTGCAGCTTCAGTAGTAAGGAACATAGCAGCAATTGACGCAGCATTTTGTAGGGCTGTTCTTGTCACTTTTGTAGGGTCTACAATTCCTGCTTCCTTCATGTTTACAAACTTGTTGTTATAAGCATCATATCCTACGCCCTCTTCACTTCTAATCACCTTGTCAGCTATTACAGAACCTTCTACACCAGCATTGATAGCAATCTGTCTTACAGGTTCTTCCACAGCACGTCTGATGATTTCAGCACCTGTCTTTTCATCACCTTCAAGTGTTTCAATTAGGGCATCAATCTTCTTAGCAGCAGCAATTAGAGCACAACCACCACCTGATACTATGCCTTCTTCTACAGCAGCTCTAGTAGAGTTTAGCGCATCTTCAATCCTGAGTTTCTTCTCTTTGATTTCCACTTCTGTTGCTGCACCAACTCGTATAACAGCGACGCCACCAGAAAGTTTTGCAAGTCTCTCCTGTAGCCCATCTCTCTCATAATCACTAGACGCGTCTTCTATCTGAGCTTTAATTGAGTTAATTCTATCGTTTATTCTCTCATTGTCGCCTTCACCATTTACGATTGTAGTGCTGTCTTTATCTACCTTTACTAACTGTGCAAGACCAAGCATATCCACTGTAACATCTTTTAGTTCGTGACCAAAGTCCTCAGTGATGACAACACCACCTGTAAGAGCTGCTATATCTTGAAGCATCGCCTTTCTCTTATCACCAAAACCAGGTGCTTTAACTGCTACCACATCAAATGTTCCTCTAATCTTATTGACGATTAATGTAGCTAGAGCCTCACCTTCAATATCTTCAGCAATGATTAAGAGCTTTTTACCAGACTGAACAATGCTCTCTAAAACTGGAAGGATGTCTTGGATATTTGTAATCTTTTTGTCTGTAATGAGGATGTAAGGATTTTCTAGTGAGGCAACCATCTTCTCTGTATCACTTACCATATACGATGAGAGGTAACCCTTGTCAAACTGCATACCCTCTACAACTTCTAAATCAGTAGTCATCGTCTTAGACTCTTCTACTGTTATTACCCCTTCATTGCCCACTTTTTCCATGGCATTTGAGATAAGTTCACCTATGACTGGATCTCCAGCTGAAATTGCAGCAACATTTGCAATAGACTCTTTTGTCTCTATCACAGTGGAACCCTCTTGGATTGATTTTACTGCTTCCTCTACAGCAAGCTCAATACCCTTTCTAATGACCATAGGATTTGCTCCAGCAGCAACGTTCTTTAGTCCTTCTCTTATAATTGCCTGAGCAAGAAGTGTGGCAGTAGTTGTACCATCACCTGCTACATCATTTGTCTTTGTTGCAACTTCCTTTACAAGTTGAGCACCCATGTTCTCATACTTGTCTTCAAGTTCAATCTCTCTAGCTATTGTCACACCATCATTTGTTATTAGTGGTGAAGCAAATTTCTTGTCTAGTATTACATTTCTACCCTTAGGTCCTAATGTCACTTTAACAGCATCAGCAAGTTTATTGACACCATTTTCTAATAGCTTTCTAGCTTCTTCATTAAATTTTATTTCCTTTGCCATGTTAATCACCTCGTTTTATTATTTTACCACTGCAAGTATATTTTCTAAGTCAATCACTATGTAAGCATTCTCATCTAACTTCACTTCAGTACCAGAATACTGCTTGTATATCACCTTATCACCTAACTTTACAACACCATCATGGTCTTCTGGCACTTCTACGACTTCTGCAAGCTGTGGAAGCTCTTTTGCTGCTCCAGGTATTACAATGCCACTAGCTGTTTTTTTATCAGCTTCTATTTTCTTTATTACAACTCTTTCTCCAATTGGAATAATTTTCATATTGTACCTCCTTTTTTTGGCACTCATCTACTTTAAGTGCTAACAAAGTTATTCTAAACTAAAACTCCTTAAAAATCAAGGAGTTTTATCAAAAATTTATTCACTACTTAATGTTCTTCTTGTGACTGACGTGCTCTGTTCCAATCTCAAAAATCTGCTTCACATGGTCATCATCTAGCGAATAATACACCATTTTTCCATCTTTTCTCTGCTTGACAAGCCTTGCATTTTTGAGAAGTCTCATTTGGTGAGAAATTGCTGATTGCTTCATGTCAAGGACATTTGCCAAATCATTTACACAGAGTTCCGTCTCAGAGAGCAGCGCTATAATCTTCAATCTAGTCTCATCGCCAAAGGTCTTAAAAAAGACACTCATGTGTTCATATATATCAGAATTATCCAAAAAACTCTCTGCTTTTTTAACTAATTCAGGGTCATGCACCTTGTCCCTATCAATCATTTTTTGCCGTCCTCCCTCATATAGAAAAACATATACTGCTGAACAAGAGCTCTGTTATCATCAAACAGTTCACGCGCCTTTTTACTTAGCTCCTTGTCACTTAATCCATCCAGATTATAAAAGTGTTTAAGCGCTTTTTTCATCCAAGTGTCTATTGGAAAAACTTCAAATCGACCATAGGCAAACAGTGCAATGCACTCAGCAACTTTTCTACCAACACCTTTATAGGAGCTTAACTCTTCAATAAGCGCATCAGTCTCTAGCTTTTCCATATCATCAACAGCTTTTTCCGTTAATTGTGAAATGGTATCATATAGATAATTCGCTCGATAACCTGCTCCAAAATTCTTAAAGTCACCTTCATTAAGCTCCTTTAGGTTTGCCAATCTAGGAAAGCTATAGTACGATATTCCTTCATAGCTTCCAATATAGTCACCTTTTGATTTAGATAGTAAGTCAACAGTATTTCTAATCCTCTTTATATTGTTGTTGGCAGAAAGTATGAAAGTGATAATCATCTCAAGGTAATCTTGACGAAGTATTCTTATACCTCTTCCATACTCAACAGCTTCCCTTAGCCTATTATGTTCACGAATAATAGTTGCGTTTATTTTATCATAATTTCTGTCATTGTCAAAATATCTTTTTACATCAACTTCTTCTCCAGCTAAGCGTGCTATCCTTACCTTTAAATTAGACAGGTCTTCAAATAAATATAGAGAGCTGTCAATAACGGCTACATAGCCATTTTGTGTTCTATACCACCTGAAGACCTGACCACTGTCATAGTTTTTATCTAAATCAATATTTTCTAGTATAATAATTTCCATTACATCATGCCAGTAAGAACTGGAAGTGCATATTTCAAAATAAAGAATAAAGCTAATACCATGGTAGAAACCTTCACTTCATCTTTCTTACCGCTAAGTAGAGAAATAATGACAAATGATACAACACCAAACGAGATACCTTCAGCAATAGAGTATGTGAAAGGCATAAGCGCTAATGTCAAAAATGCAGGCATAGCGTGAGCGTAATTATTCCAGTCAATCTTAGTAATAGGCGCCATCATAAACATACCAACAATTACTAGAGCAGATGATGTAGCAATTGCAGGGATGAGCAAAAATACTCCTGAGAAGAACAGTGCTAGCACAAACATAATACTTGTCACAAGTGATGCAAGACCAGTTCTACCACCTTCAGAAACACCTGAAGCAGACTCAACATATGTTGTAACGGTAGAAGTACCTAGCATAGCACCTACTGTAGTACCAATCGCATCTGCAAATAACGCCTTCTTAGCATTTGGCACTTTGCCATCTTCTGTTAACATTTCAGCTTTGTTGCAAACACCAATCAATGTACCAATTGTATCAAACATATCGACAAATAATAGCGTAAATAATACAGCAAACATCTCAAAAGAGAAAATGCTAGAAAAATCAAATTTAAAGGCAATTGGCGCTATTGAAGGTGGCATCTGCACTAATGTACCAACTTCTGGCATTGAAACAACACCAAAGACTAGTGCAACAACTGTAGTGGTAAGCATACCTATGAGCATACCACCCTTTACTTTTCTAACAACTAAAATCGCTGTAAATATAATACCAAAAATCGCGATAAGTGTTGGCTTTGAATGAATTTCACCTAGTGCAACCACTGTGCCATCAAGAGTTCCAGCTGGAGTTATTGACATACCAGTCTTTACAACACCTGCTGCAACTAGACCAATAAGAGCTATGAATAAACCAATACCTACAGATATAGCATGCTTAACTGGCTCAGGTATACAGTTTATTATTGCCTCTCTGACGTTGAACACTGTTAGTAAAATAAAAATGATACCTTCTAAAAATACAGCTGTAATAGCTACTTGCCAGCTTATACCAAGAACGCCACACACATAAAACGCTAAATACGCATTAAGACCCATACCTGGCGCAAGAGCAAAAGGTAGGTTGGCAAAGTATCCCATGATAAAAGTTGCAAAAGCTGCTGAGATCGCTGTTGCTGTAAATACTGCAGTACCATCCATACCAGCTATAGATAGTATCATAGGATTAACAGCTAAGATATACGCCATAGTGATAAACGTAGTAATACCTGCTGTTACCTCTGTCCTAACGTTTGTGCCATTCTCTGCAAGTTTAAATTTCCTCTCCAGGAATCCTGTGTTATTCATATTATACTCCTTTTCTGTTCCCTAGACGAAAATTATAACACAAAAAAAAAGAAAGCACTATAGAAACACTTATAAGTTTTGAATATAAATTTATTAACTAAACTTATAAATGCTAGCTTTCTCTTTTGTGTTTTTTTCTACCAATTATTTTTATCTAATTCTTCACCATTTCTATAGATTTTCTTTATCCTCTTTTCTAGTGAAGACCTCTTTATCCATATCTCCTTATGACAGCCTTGACATTCAAGTCTAAAATCCATACCCGCTCTATGGACAACAAAGACTTTAGAACCACAAGGATGCTGTTTTTTAACGTGAATTTCATCACCGACTTCTATCTTATAAGGCATAAAACCTCCACTTAGAACTTATAAAATCAACCTATTTCAAAAGCATCAGTATTGGATTGTATTTAATCAGCAAGTACTTACATAAATAGGAACTGTTCATCAACTGATCAAGTGCTTCAAATTTATTGAGTGATAAGAATGATACCAAAAACAAGAACAACACATTCAATACCAAGAGTGCCCCTAACACTGAAAATACAATGCCACCAAGTTTATTAAACTGTTTTAACACTGGCAATTCAACAACAACATTAAGTACTTTGGCAAGTATTTTTATCACTATCACTGCTAGAAAGAACAAAATTGCATAGGAGATAACACTGACCAATAAATTGGTCAATGTCTGCGCTGTGGTATTCATAACGGCAGCTGTCCTATTAGCTAAATACGTATTGATGGTATCTCTTACAGAATCAGGTATTGGCAAAGATGCAATATTATAACCACTTTCTTCAAAAGTACCTGTGCTTGGAATACTTGCTGCTACATGCTTTAAATTATTAACCACTTTTTCAAAAATTACTTTATCAATATAGAAGGTGTCAACTAACATCACTTTAAAAACACCACCAAACAAATATGCTATGATAGCTGCAAATATCGTTCCTACAAAACTTATAAGCATATTAATAAGTCCTTTTTTATACCCCTCTAATATTGCAAAAAATATAATAACCAATAATATGATATCAACCAAAATATTCACCTCTAATAAACCTTGTATATATTCACTTTCTTGTTATCTGTTATATAAAAATACTCCTCTGAAATCCACTTTAAATTTTCAACTTTAATGCTAGTATTTACTGTATTACTATCATCTAATTCATAGTCTAGAACTGTTATCTTATCATCTGAATACACTAAAATTTTGTCTTCACCTGCTTCAATACCCTTGGCATTATTTGGAATGTCAATTGATCTCTCTTCTTTCAGCATTTCATCTAGCAGCTTTAAACTTCTCTTAAACTCTGCTGTAGTCCCCTTTGAAAAGATGCCATATAACTTAGAGCCCTTTGCTATTACATCATCTACAGAACCACTGTACTTAAATTCAGATATAGGGTTTGCATCTTTGGTAAACGTGATGAGTTTATCATCACAAATAATATTTATATTGTCCTCAATAATCATATCAAAGACAAGAGAACTCTCTATATCAGAACTGCCAATTAATTCAGCATTTTGATTATACACATATAAAAAGGACTTTAGTTTTTCCTCCCTTATGCTCACAGTGTATATAAGAAGCTCTGAACTCTCTGCATCCACTACAAAGTCAATGAGGCTACCATAGTCATCATCTATCCTTGCCACTTTCTCAAGTTCAAGGCTGTAAACATCTATAATATTTTCACCAAGGAGTTTTACAAAGAGTTTCTCATTTGAAACCTTTACCTTTTCCACTTGCCCTATATCACTTACACTCTTGACAACTAAGTTCTCAGTGTTTATGACAACAACATCTCCCCTAAACTTATCAACAATCACCGTCTTGTCATTCCACTTAAGGATATCAGCTTTATCAGACCTTATATCCCTATTCCATATATTTTTACCAGTCTTATCAAAGGCAAGTAACCTTCCTGAAGCATGTATAAGGATATTATCGTCGATCCGAAAGACATCTTTAGCAAGTTTAGCCGTTTGCACAGACTCAGCATCACCCAATGCTTCTGGATTTTCAAAAGAAACATAATCTGAAATATCGACTTCTGCGACTTTTGTTACATTGGTTCCACCAGAAACTACTAGAGATACCAGTCCTCTTGCTACACCAAACACTGCACTAAAAATATAAGAGCTAGAAAAAACAACTATAGTTATAAATACAAGTGCTAACCACTCTCTACCAAATATTTTAAACTTCTGCTCCATCTAATATCTCCACCCAACTATGTATTGATAGTAATAACACTTGATATTTCCATTGTACAGCTTCCTATTCCTATCTGCCTTTTCACCAAAGGCATTTTCAAAATCTTCATTGGCAGTGAGCACATAGCATGACCAGTTTTCCAACGAAAACACTTCATCACCCAGTGCCTCATAGATATCTAACACTTCATTTCTATTACTAAGTCTCATACCATATGGTGGGTTTGTTATAATCGTTCCAACCACATCATCAAGCTCAAGGTTTCTCACATCTTGAACACTAAAATCAATGCACTCAAAAACACCAGCTTCTTTGGCGTTTTCCTTTGCTATCTGAATTGCTGCACTATCTATGTCCATAGCCTTTATGCTTAACGTCTTATCCTTCTTAATTTTTGAGAGCGCCTCTGCCCTCTTGTTTTTAAAGAGGTCATAAGGTACAAATATAAAGTCTTCTGCTGCAAATTTTCTGTTTAATCCAGGCGCAATATCAAGGGCTAGCATAGCAGCTTCAATAACAATAGTACCTGAACCACACATAGGGTCTACAAGCTCCTTCTTGTAATTCCAATCAGACAAAAGCACAAGACCTGCTGCAAGCGTTTCCTTCATAGGTGCTTCTGTCTGCTTTACCCTATATCCACGCTTATTCAGAGCTTCTCCACTGGTATTGAGTAGAACTGAAACTTCATCATGATATATATTGACACTTATGGTGCAGTTTTCTCCTGTTTCAGGAAACTCATCAATACCATAGTCATCTGAGAGCCTTTTTACAATGGCTTTTTTACTGATTCTCTGTATATCAGCCTTACTGTATAGAGTAGACTTTACACTTTTTGTCACTACAGGAAAAGCAGCTTCTTCAGAGAGATATTCTTCAAAAGGAGCACTGTAAATTCCATCAAATAATTCATCAAAAGTCACAGCCTTAAATTTTGTGATAAGGAGATAAACCCGATCTGCTGTCCTCAAATTTATATTCAAATCAGCAATGGAATTGATATTTCCTGTCACCGTAATAGCACCATTTTCTACACTATCAATTTCATAACCTAGTCTAATGAGTTCATTTTTTGTAATTTTTTCTAAACCAAATGTACTTGTCACAACATATTTCATAATAACTGTCTCCATGTTCTCTTCTCTGTTAAAAATTATATCACAATTTTACTTGAAGCAAAACAAAATAATAAAAATATAATAAAACTATCATTTAATTGTTGAGAGTTTTTTGCTATACTTAAACTATGAGAAAAAAACTACTAAACAAACAGGAAATTGCTGAAGTGACTAGCATTTTGATGAAGACCTATCCAGAGGCAAAAGCTGAACTTGACTTCACCTCGCCTTTTGAACTCTTGATAGCAACTATTCTATCTGCCCAGTGCACTGACAAAAGAGTCAACGAGACGACAAAAGTCCTCTTTAAGAAGCTCTCAAAACCAACTGACATATACAAGATAGAGCTAAGTGAACTTGAAAGTATCATAAAAAAATGTGGACTTTATCGAAATAAAGCAAAAAACATCAGCTCATGTTGCACAGACTTAGTGACAATACATGATGGCATTGTGCCAAGTGATAAAAAAGAGCTTGTAAAACTAGCAGGCGTTGGACGAAAGACAGCAAATGTTGTTGTGTCCAATGCATTTGGCGTACCAGCTATTGCTGTGGATACTCATGTAAAGAGAGTGTCTAACCGCTTGGGATTTATAAAAAATGACAACGTCGACAAAATTGAAGAACGGCTAATGAAAATAATTGAAAAGGAAAAGTGGACAAAGATGCACCATGTCCTCATATTTCACGGAAGGAGAATCTGCAAGGCAAGGAATCCGCTTTGTAATGAATGTCCAGTAAATCATTTATGCATATCTGCAAAGAATTAGGAGAATAAGATGAAGAAAAAACTACACTTTCTTACCTTAGTTATAATTATAGCCCTGATGACTTCAGGCTGTGAAAGCACAACAGCTAACTATGTATACAAAAGTATTACAGGAAACGATACCTGCCCTACTTTAACTTTAATAGAAAAAACAGCAGAAAACTTGGGCTTTCAAACAAAGGATAAAACAAAATCAGAAGATATCATCTCTCTAGAAGAAGCAATCGAAAATGCCAAACCCAAGGGCTTTACCCTAATAGCAGCTGGCGATATATTATTTCATACACCACAGGTAAAAGCAGCTACAAAAAAAGACGGACACTACGACTTTAAACCTTGCTTTAGTGAACTACCTCCAATAGTGGAAAAAGGTGTCTCAATAGCGTGTTATGAAACAACTGTTACAAAGGGAAAAGCAACAGGATACCCTATGTTCAAAACACCTGCCGCCTCGCTTGATGGCGTGCGATTTGCTGGCTTTGACCTACTAACACTAGCTAATAACCACTCAGCAGATGGTGGAATTGATGGTCTAATACGAACGTACAACGCAGTAAAAGAGAGGGGAATGATACCCCTTGGCACATATCTTGACAACGACACAAGACCTGTCATCATCAACATAAACGGCAGAGACATCGCCTTTCTAAACTACACCTATGCTATCAATGGCATGGACAGTGTGCTAGGCAATAAACAGTACATGGTAAACAGAATAAACGAGAAAAAGATACTGGAAGATATTGCCTATGCCAAAGAACGCACCCAAGGTATCATTGCCATGATGCACTGGGGTACGGAGTACAGGACAACGCCAAACAGAGAGCAGAAGAGATTGGCTAAACTAATGGCTGAAAAAGGTGTTGACATCATACTGGGAAGCCACCCTCACGTCATAGAGCCAGACTGTTTCATAGAAACAGAAGGACACAAGACTTACTGCATTTTTTCCATGGGAAACTTCCTATCCAATCAACGACGTGAGTACTTTGAAGGAAGAGCTACCAGCGAAGATGGTATGATGGTAGAATTAAAGGTTAAATTTAGAGATGATAATAGAATAGAAGTGGAAGAAGTGACACACCACCCTATTTGGGTCAAAAAAACACAAAATCCTCTAAGCTATAAAATTATCCCTATAAATAGAGCCTTAGAAGGACTGGTAAACGGCATAACAGAAAGCGATAAAAAACAACTTCAGCAGTCAAAAGACAGGACCATGAAGATCATGAATCAAGAAGTTAAATTTGACTAAAGTTGAAAATACATTATACCTAGTAATGGATAAAGGCAGAAGACAACAATAATTGTATGGAATAAATAGATGAAGATATTACAAATAGGCGATATGCACCTAGGCGCAAAGCTTTCAGGTGTAGAAAAAAAAGAAGCAAGAAAGTGCATTAGAAAGCACATTATCCAAACAGTGGACAACATTGAAAATAAGCTCAAAACAGAGGAATATGATGGTCTTATACTGACAGGAGACATTTTTGACTCTGAGAATATCAGTTACTACTGGCTCAATAGGGTGTCAAATATCATTGCCACTGTGCTAGAGAGAAATGGCTTTGTAGTCTATGCAACTGGAAACCACGACTATTTTGTAAGTGAGAGTACGTTTAAAAACTTACCAAATTCTGGTGTATTCAAAATCTTTCAGAAAGAAGAGTTTGAGTACATTGATATTACAGTAAATGAAGAAAAATGGCGCATACATGGCATAGGCTATGAGACGTATCACCCTAAACTAAATATATCAAAATTTCTACCAAACAAAAAAGAAGAAAGAAAAAATATTCTAGTATTCCATGGAGAAGTAATTAATCAAAGTACTGTAAATGCAGAAAAGACCTACCTGTATACTGATGTACACAGCCTAAAAAATAAAGGCTATGACTATGTAGCAGTAGGTCATGTTCATGTACACGAAATTTTCGAAAACAACATTTCATACAGTGGTTGCACCTTCCCTCAAGGCTTTGATGAAAAAGGTCAAAAAGGCATCCTCTCTGTCACATTAGATCGATCAGCAGAAGTAAAATTTAACGCCATAGCACCCTATCAACTAGAGAGACTTGACATTAGTGTTGACGCAGAGCATAGGGAAGCTCTATCTTCAAAAATAAACAGGATTGTCAGAGACTATAAGTCTACACGAATAGGCGAAGTATTCTTTAAAATAAATATCACTATTTCAACTATTTTTATTGATAAAATGACAATCCTCGAAATAGAAGAAGAGATATTTGGAAGAGATAAAAACAAAAACTCAATCTCCTTTATCCAAGCAGAAAATAAAAAGGAAGTAATCCTCCCAGAGGAAATCCTAACAGCAGTTGAGTCTTCAGCTACTACATTAAAAGATGCTCTGATAAGTGGTACACACGAGCTTAAATTAATAAGCACCAGCACAAGTTCAGAAGATATAGCTGACAATATGGCAAATATAATAAGTGAAGTAAAATCAATATTAAAAGGGGAACGATATGTGGATTAGAAAAATAACAGTATCTTCCTTTGGCGCATTAAAGGACAGAGAATTTGAATTTGAAAAGGGTTTTAACTACATCAAAGAGGACAATGAATTTGGAAAGACCACACTTATCAACCTTATCCATTCAGGTTTTTATGGTTTTACATCACCTAGCAAATATCCCTACAAACCCCTAAACGAAGAAGCGACAAAATTTGATATTGATATGGATATCAGTGGACAAGAAGTATATTTACACCGAGAACTCAAGAAAAACGGCAAGGGAAGTATAAACTGCTTAGACCAAAAAGTAGAAATAAAAAACAAAACCTTTACAAGTGGACTTGATGACCTAGGATTTCTTAGCGTGCCAAATACTTCAGCAAGCTCATTTATCATTGATTCAGACTCTATCGAAGAAATGAAGCGCTTTACAAAGTCCTTAGAAAAAATTGACATCACCTCATACCAAGCTCTTGACTACAATGGACTAAGCATAGAGGATGCCATAAAAGTCCTCTCAGATAGAGCAAAAAAACTCTACACCAAAACAAGCACTTCTGTTTCTCTTTACCGAAAAGTAATGGATGAATTTGAAATTCAGCTTGAGATAAAAAAGCAAATTACTGAATTTAACCAAAGGACAAAAGACAAGCGTGATGAACTTAGTAATAAGTTATATCATTTAAGCAAGATAAACAGCGACATAGCAAACTGTAGATATGAACAACAGATTGTTGAAGCCATAAAGACAAAGGAGACCCTAACAAAAAAGCAGAAAGAAATTAAGACACAACTGCTAGACTATTCTTTCGACGAAAATACTGCTTTAAAAGCGTTAATGGACTATGAAACATTAAAACTGGAAGAAAAAGACCTAAGGGATAAAATAGATAGCGTAAAGACAACATTAAAACATAGAATAGAAGCAGATCTATCTGATAGAGAACGCCTCATTATACAAAGCGAAAACGAAAATGCTAGCACCATTAATAGCCTAGAAAAACGCCTAGAATTAAAAGTTCTGGAGAAGAATCTCTATCAAAAAAAACTTGACATTGAACAACATACAAATTTTAATGACAACATAAGACTGATTGACAAAGACAAGGTAACAAGAGAATTAAACAGATATCACAAGCTACTTTCTGACACAGAAGAGCTGAGAAACCAGATAAATAAGAACTTCCAAATTTCAGCAAAAAAACTGCTCCTCATGCTACTACCACTGTGTATTGCCATAATTATGGAACTAATTACGAAGCACTCCATGCTTAACAACATGATCTGGGGCACAACTACTCTATTTTACCTCCTAGTCGTACTTCTTCCCTTTTTGAACCACAAGAGTAGAAACGCTAAACTCAGAGATAAACTACAAAAACTGGAGGATGAACTAGGGAGTTTTCAAAATAGTTCTGATTTAGAAGTAGCCATTCTAAATACCGCAAAGAGTAGAATGATGTTACGAAATAAGTTCAGCAAAGAAGACCTATCTGAACTCTATCACACTATAGACAGCATTGACCAATACTTTAGCTTAAAGCAAGACTACAAGGTAAAGAAAGATACAAATTTAGCCACTCCTCACGCTGACCTTTCCTTTATAGACAACATGAGCGAAGAAGAGCTATCTAAACTGATTACAAGCGCAAAAATAAAACTTAAAGTTTACAACAGACATGACAGAGAAAAAGAAATACTGCAATCAACGATAATTGAACTTGAATTATCACTGGAAGAGAAGATTAAAGAGCTAAACGAAGTCAAGTCAATGCTAATCACCTACTTTGGCACAGAAGAACCCTCTGCCATAAGGGAATTAATTAATAAAAAACAAAAACTCATTGCTGTACTTCAGGACAGGGAACAAGAACAAAACGCATTTATAGAAAATAACGCCCATTTACTCAATAGCAGCATGGATGACCTAAAATATTTCAACCTTTCAGAGCTAAACAACGAAAAAGAACAGCTCATCGACGAAATTGCCAGACTAGAAGAGGCGCTAAAGACCCCACCTGAATACGAGATTAGTGATGTACAGTCAGAACTAGAACGATTGCGACTAGAGGGCGATGAAATTTTAAAGGAATATGACAGAACAACTGTCATGATAAAAATACTTGAAGAAACAAGGCAAACTATCAAGAATCTCATCCAGCCAAGCTATATCAAAAGAGCAAATGACATGATAAATAAGCTCATAGAAGGCAATGTACTTGAGATAACCAGTGATAGCTCAAAGAATATCAGCTTCTACAACCATAAGTATGGGAAAGAGATATCATTTTCTCAGCTTTCCTCTGCCACAAAAGCTCAGTGCATCCTAGCACTAAAACTATCCTATCTTGATGAAATAGATCAAGATAAATTCTACCCTCTCATCATTGATGATGCCTTTATGTCATATGATAGTAAAAGACACTATAAAGTGATTGACTTTATAAGGGAAATAGCAGAAGAACGACAAGTAATCCTATTTTCAAGGACATAAAATGTACTTGTCATTTTCGAACATCTAGTAATGAGCCATCCCCACCAGAAAGAACCGCCCCACGTTGTCATTCAGAGGAACGACGCAAGGAGTGACGTAGGAATCTAACGTGGCATAATTATTCTTTCTGGAAGGGTCGGACTGCCGTTATTAGACAAGTAATGAGCAACACCCCACGGTCGATAAATCGACCGAAGGGTCGGACTGCCGTCCTAAATAGCAAAAGGTATGGTTATTTTTAATTTCAAGCGAGCTTGATTTATTATAACCATACCTTTTTCTACTCATTACTTGATCTTCGAAAAATCCTTTATCACTGCAACACCAAGCTCATAAGCTGAAATATAGTCATCTAGCTTTGAAATCGCTGTATGAGAGTGAATATACCTAGCAGGCACACCAAATACAGTACTTGGACTAGCAGACTTATTTAGATGATAAGCCCCAGCATTTGTACCACCACCTCTTCTAACAGCAACTTGGTGGTTGATGTTTTCTCTCTCTGCAATACTAATACAGTCATTAGCAAGCTTAGGATTCATGATAGAAGTACCGTCTCTTAACCTTATCTGAACACCTTTACCAAGTACACCTTGTGCTAAATCAGGTTCTATGACAGTATCATCTGCTGGTGTTCCCTCAAAGCACACAACAAACTCTGGTGTATATCTCTGAGCAAGAACTCTAGCACCTCTTAAGCCAACTTCTTCTTGTGAAGCCAAAAATCCGATGACCTGAGTGCAGTTTTCCTTTGCTACATAGTTCATGATTGCTACAACAACAGCTAGACCCATTCTGTCATCAAATGCCTTACCCATCATTGTCCTGTTCTTTTCATTGTAGTAAAACACTGTATTAGGCACTATTGGCGCACCAAGTTTAATACCCATATCCAGCACTTCTTCTTTTGAACTTGCCCCTACATCAAACAGTATTTCATCTTCTGATAGTTCTCCACCACCCTTTTTAAAGTGAGGAGGCACTGATGCAATAATTCCCTTTACATAGTCACCATTCGATGTTCTTACCATAAATGACTGCGTAATTAGATTTTCAAGCTGCCAACCACCAATTGTAACAATCTTTATCAGACCATTTTTCTTTATAGACTGCACCATGAGACCTACTTCATCAAGGTGTGCATCAATTGCTACATATGGCTTTGACGGGTCAAAGTCGGTATGCGTTACAACAGTGTTATTCATTGAGTCTACTGTAATATTTAAACTCTTGTCAAGATGAGATTTTACAACATCTAAAACTTTTTCCTCATGACCAGAAACGCCATATACATTTGATAAGTCTTCTATAATTTTAAGAAGCCTTAATTCCATTTTTAAGTCCATTACTTCCTCCTATTTATTCCTTAAAATTCATAACTATAAATAATTCCCTTATCTCTACCAACATCTATCCTATACTGTCTATCTAGTCCATCTAAAACAATAGAGTTGTTTTGTAGCTCTATATTTAAAACCTTTTCATTCGTTGAAATTTTGGTCTGAAACTTCATTTCAAATTCATGTAAGCTAAAAGGCAGTATATTTAGTGCGTCCATCTTCCACAAAGTACATTTTTTCTCATCAATCAGTTTGTTTTCAAGATTTACAGCATTCTTCACTTCATAGTCAATCTCATTATCATCTTCTCCCATTATACTCACCATCCTACTTGTAAAAGGGAGCATGGTAAATGTCTTAGGATAAGCTGCTTCAACTAAAGAATCTCCACTAAAACCATGAGAAAGTTGGTAACTATAAATAGGTTTTTCAGAATTGAGCTTGACAACTGACTCAAAGACAAAGTTAAAGGTTTTATAAGAATTAGATGTGTACTCTCTTCTTATTGTATTCTCAATCTTTAATACCGTCCTACCCTTATCAAATAGATGAAGATAGTAAGGACTTGAAGAGTACTCACTCTCTGGTTTACCCTTTTTTACATATCTATAATCACTATACATAGTTTCAAGGGCAGAAATCGCTATATCTAATTCATCACCTTCTATATCACATAAGAGTGGTTTAAACTTATCTATACTATAGGCAATTAAATTGAATTTTCTCTCTTCAAAAGATGAATTAAACAATCTCAATGTTGCAGGTTTTACAATAAATTTTTCACCAAAACTCTTTATATCAACCCTTAGCTTATCAGCACCCAATATCTTATTTCTGTAGTCTTCTTCACATAAATCGCCATATACATAGACCCTAATACCATTTTTATAATACTGTATAAATTCTGTTGAATTGATTTTAGCATCATATGGCACTGCTACAGCACTACAAACGCCAATATTTTCACTGTCTAGCTCTGAGACTTTTAACACCTTGACTTCATCAGCTCTCTTAAAATGACGCATAAGCTCATCATAAAACTCGTCCTTTACAACAAAAAGACATTCTTTTTTTTCTTCAGTATCAGAGTAGACATAGCGTGCTAGTGCTGCAGGAAGTATCAATAATAGGACTAGAAATAATACTTTTTTCTGATTTCTATATCCACTAAACACTAATTGATAACCTCTAATCCATTCATATACGGTACAAGTGCTTTTGGTACTGTAACGCTGCCATCCTCATTTTGGTAATTTTCCAATATAGCAGCTAAACACCTACCAACTGCAAGACCAGAACCATTTAATGTATGGACAAATTTCACCTTGCCATCTGCTTCATCACGATATCTGATATTTGCCCTTCTAGCTTGGAAATCTTCAAAGTTTGAACAAGAAGAAATCTCCAAATACCTGTTATAACTAGGCATATAAACCTCAATATCATAAGTCTTTGCACTCGAAAAACCTAAATCTCCACCACAGAGAACCACTACTCTATATGGTAGCTCTAACTTCTGAAGGATTGTCTCAGCAGCGTTCAACAATGTCTTTAGTTCATCATAACTATTCTCAGGATGAGCGAACTTTACAAGCTCTACCTTATTAAACTGATGAAGTCTTATAACACCTCTTGTATCTCTACCAGCAGAACCAGCTTCTTTTCTAAAACAAGGTGTATATGCTGTGTGGTAGATAGGAAGGTCTGCTTCTTTTAGTATCTCATCTCTGTATATATTGGTTACAGGAACCTCTGCTGTTGGCGCCATAAAGAAGTCCTTTGATGGGATGTGAAACATATCATCTTCAAATTTAGGTAACTGACCTGTACCATACATAGAATCTCTATTTATCATAAATGGTGGAAAAACTTCTGTAAACCCATGCTCCTCTGTATGTGTATCAAGCATAAAGTTGATAAGAGCACGCTCTAATCTAGCACCAGCACCTTTATTTAAGACAAATCTTGCTCCTGTGATCTTTGTTGCTCTCTCAAAATCTAGAATGTTAAGGTCTTCGCCAATATCCCAGTGAGCTTTTGGCTCAAAGTCAAATGTCCTAGGATCTCCCCAGACCTTGACTTCTAAATTATCTTCATCACTTGAACCTATTGGTGTATCATCATGTGGTGTATTTGGAATTTGATAGAGTAACTCCTTTAACTTCTCATCAACTAAAGATATTTTTTCTTCTTCTGCTTTAATCTCATCAGATAAAACCTTTAGCTCCTGAAGAAACTCGCTGATATCCTCGCCATTCTTCTTTCGCATTGGTATCGTTTTAGAGGATTTTTTGTGCTCAGCTTTTTTAGCTTCTGTCGAAGTAATAAGCTCTCTTCTTAGTTTGTCCAGTTCTAAAACTTCAGCTATTGTGAAGCCTTTTCCCCTTAAATCCAAGAGTTCTTGTACTCTCTCAGGATTTTCTCTAATTCTCTTAATGCTTAACATCATATTCCTCCAATCAATTCACTACTATATAGTAAAAAAGCACGCCTTTCATCCACTAAAAGACGAATAGTCGTGCCTTCCTAATACACTAATTATACATACTTTTTTAGAAATGTAAATAGTTTACCATCAAGTTTTTCTATCTCTACCTTCACTCTCTTCATTGATGTATCATGTTCCTTCGCTATCAGTCTGACGTTGATATCCTTCTTTAAATCAATGTACTTTAACTTTAAAATCGCTCTTTGAACGTCATTTAATGATGGTTCATTGTAAAATTCCTCTATTTTATCAGACAAATTTTTCAGTTCAATTTCTGATACTATATTTCTATCTAACATATTGCTCCATCTTCTTTTCTACACCCTTTTGAGAGCTATATATACTCACCATACCAGTTCTGCACTCATCATTTAATAGACCCTTTTCTTCTAAACTCTTTTTAAGATGTCTAACGGTACCTTCATTGCCGTCCACTATTTTTACATCACCACCAAAATACCGATTAAAATTATCCTTTAAAAAGACATAGTGGGTACAGCCTAGTACAACGCTGTCAAGTGGATTATGGGGACACGACGATAGAATGTCATCAACGATAGCCTCAAACTCATTATAATCACCCTTGTCATTTTCGACATAATCCACAAGTTTTGGCGCAGGCATATTGTAAATAATCGCTTTATCACGCAGCTTATTCTCCAGCGTTCTAAACTTTTTTTCTCTAAGCGTTAGCTCTGTTGCAAATACCCCAATATTTTCATGCGAAAGATTGACAGCAAGGTTAACTGCTGGCTCCATGCCAATAATAATCATATCATAGGTACTTCTCAGTGCTGCTGCTGAAGCACTTGTGGCAGTATTACAGGCAATGACCACTGCTTTTACACCACTCTCTACCAAAAAATCAACTGCCTGAAAGGATAAGTTCTTTACTTCTTCTACACTTTTGACTCCATAAGGAGCATTCAATGTATCACCAAAATACACAACATCTTCATGTGGAAGCAGCTCTCTTATTGTATTTACTACACTAATCCCACCTACTCCTGAATCAAAGACACCAATAGGTGAGGTTTTAGTAATTAGACCCTTATCCATTTTTACTCCATTAATTATAAACAACTTATCAACTACTTATCCACAATTATTTATCATTTACTGTGGATAACTTTTTCATATCTTCTCTCAATCTTATCAAAAATAAACTCATAAAATCACAGGATAATTACTACTAAAAGATTAGAGCAAATTCCCTTAACTCTGTAGCAAACCAACCTGTGGATAACTTTGTGGATAACTTTTTGATAAATGCATATACCCAAGTATTTCCAATATCTTCAGAGATTTTTGACAAAATTGAAATTGTGTGTAAGTACTGATATAACTGGGTATCAGCAATTTTTTATCATGCAAAAATCTACTTGTTTTTTACTCTCTTTTTGGACTCATTATTAGCTGGTACTTGTCTCTCAATAAATATATCAAATCGATTGATATCAAAAATGTGATTTATGATATCCCACGCCTTGTACTTTCCTGTTTTTTTGACACTTGATATCGGTATTAAGAGCTCTAGAGTTTCAATACCTAGTTCTTCTTTGATCTTATTTAAATTCTTTTTCTTCTCATTTTGCTTTAGCTTGTCCATTTTAGTGCAAAATACATAACCACTAAATCCAGCAGAGCGTATAAAATCATACATCATCTTATCATCTGCTGTTGGTTTATGCCTTGCATCCACAAGAAGAAAGACCTCTAGTAACATCTCTCTCTCATTGAGGTACTCTTCGATATACTTTGCCCACTTTGCCTTTTCTGACTTAGACACTCTGGCAAAACCATATCCTGGTAGATCCACTACTCTAAATAATCCATCAATATCAAAAAAGTTAATAAGTCTTGTCTTCCCAGGGTTAGAGCTCGTCTTTGCAAGCGCTCTTCTACCCAGAAGCATGTTGATAAGACTTGACTTACCAACATTACTCCTACCTACAAAGGCAAGTTCTGGGATATATTCTTCAGGGTACTGCTCTTTCTTTACGGCACTGGTTATAAATGTACTGTTTTTTATCTTCATAATTTTTTCCTATAAAAACTACTTTAAAATAGCTTTCTTTACCACTTCATCCATGTGTTTAACAGGATAAAACTCTATCTTATCTCGAAGCATTTCTGGAATTTTTTCAATATCCTTGACATTGCTCTCTGGTATAATAACAGTTTTTACACCATATCTTATGGCAGCCAATACCTTCTCTCTAAGTCCACCAATCTGAAGAACTCTACCTCTTAGAGTTATCTCGCCAGTCATGGCAATCATTCGATCAACTGGTCTGCCTGTAAGTGCACTGATAAGCGCAGTAGTCATTGTAATACCCGCAGATGGTCCATCTTTTGGCACAGCACCTTCTGGAATATGGATATGAATATCCTTATTTTTATAAAATTCCTCATCTATGCCAAGCCGTTTTGCCTTAGACCTAATATAGCTGACACTTGTCTTTGCCGACTCCTTCATGACTTCGCCCATTTTTCCTGTAAGCTGCAGCTTGCCATTCCCTTGAACTACAGAGACTTCTATCTCCAGTGTTACGCCACCTACAGCTGTCCAAGCAAGTCCTGTTGCAACACCAACTTGATTTTTTGACGGTATTGCATCAAAGTCTTTTTTAGGAGAACCTAAAAACTCATCTAAGTTTTTCTTGGTCACTCTTACCTTTTCAGTTCCCTCTTCTACTACTGACAACACAGCCTTTCTCATGACTTTGGCTATGGTTCTCTCTAAATTTCGAACTCCTGATTCCCTCGTATAATCAGTGATGATTTTATTTAATGCAGCATCAGTTATACTGAACATTGAGCCCTTTAACCCGTGAGCTTTTTTTTGTTTTTTGACTAAGTAGCTCTTTGCTATCTCTAGCTTTTCAAAACTTGTATAGCTTGAGAGTTCAATGACTTCCATCCTATCTCTAAGCGCCCAAGGAATTTGGGATAAATTATTTGCAGTAGTAATAAAGATGACCTTTGATAAGTCAAAGGGGACTTCTATAAAACTATCCATAAATTCCACATTTTGAGCTGGATCAAGCACTTCAAGTAGTGCAGAAGCAGGATCACCCCTAAAATTACCATCTAATTTGTCAATCTCATCCAGTAGAAAAACAGGATTATTGGACTTAGCCTTTTTCATTGCAGCAATAATTCTACCTGGCATAGAAGAGACATAAGTTCTCCTATGTCCTCTTATTTCCGCTTCATCCTTGACGCCTCCAAGACTCATCTTGACAAAGTTTCTATTCATACTTCTGGCAATAGACTTTGCAATAGATGTTTTACCTACTCCAGGAGGACCCACAAGACAAATGATAGAACCAGCTGAATTATCCGTCATCTTCCTAGTAGCAAGGTATTCAATAATTCGATCCTTTACATCTTCAAGCCCATAGTGATCTTCCGCTAGGACAGCCCTCGTCTTGGAAATGTCCTTCTCATCATCAGTACTGTTATTCCAAGGAAGGCTAAACACCCAGTCAAGGTAGGTCTTTATATTTGCCTTTTCAGGAGATCTACTGTCTGTATTTCTATATCTGTCAATCTCTTCTTCGAGTTTTTCTACAATTTCATCTTTTAAATGAAGTCCATATAGTTCCTCAAGATACTTATCTGCCTTTTCATCGGAATCCTTATCAAGACCAAGTTTTTTCTTTATGACTTTTAGCTGTTCCCTTAAGTAATACTCTTCCTGATTTTTACTGATTCCAGATTTTACACGCTCTGTAATATCCTTTTCTATACCAAGAATTTTTATCTCCCTATGCAGAATTTCCAGTATTGTTCTAAGCCTCTCCTCGACATCATAAGTATCTAGAAGCATTTGAGCTTCCCTCTGTGATATCATTAAATTTGATGCAATGATATCAGCAAGCAGAGAACCATCTTCTAAGTCCACTAAAGAACTAATGGCATCAAATGAATTTGTGTTTGATACACTCACATAGGTTTCATAAGCAGAAAGAACGAGACGCTTCAGCGCCTCAACATTGTACTCTAAGCCCAGTTTTTCAACATCAGCAATCACTGATACTTCAAAATATGGACTTTCACTTATATAGTCTACTATTTCAGCTCTCTTAATGCCTTCAACAAGTATCCTGATACTCTCTCCTGGCATCTTGAGCATCTGCTTTACCTTTACTATTGTGCCCACTTCATGTATATCATGCCTAGTGGGCAGCTGTATATCCTTATCTCTCTGTGCTGAAACAAGGATATACTTATCTTCAAGCATTGCATTTTCAAGTGCTTTTATTGACTTACTTCTTCCCACATCAAAATGACTGACTGTACCAGGGAAAATGATTTTTTTCTTAATAGGTATAAGAGGCAGAATTAATGTACTCACCTTTTTATCCATATATATTTCTCCGTTCCTATGAAGCGTTTTCAGAACTATCCTCTTCTGGATGCAGCTCCACTTTTGGTGATATACTCTTTAGTATAGTGTCCTCTGTGACAATGCACTTCTTGATATTATCTTGGTCAGGAATTTCATACATAATGTCCATCATCAGCTCTTCTAGTATTGTTCTAAGACCTCTAGCACCAGTATTTTTTTCTATTGCCTTTTTCGCTACTGCTCTCAATGCTTCTTCTTCAAAATCAAGTTCCACATCATCAATTTCAAATAGCTTCTTGTACTGCTTTGTCAGAGCATTTTTAGGCTGAGTGAGGATAGATACTAAATCATCTTCATCTAACTCTTCAAGTGTTGCAATGATAGGCACCCTACCAACAAACTCTGGAATGAGTCCAAACTTCAGCAAGTCCTCTGTCTCAACCTGCTTAAATAGTTCACCTGTCTTCTTCTCTTCCTTTTTCTTAATATCAGCCCCAAAACCCATAGAGCTCTGACCAACTCTCTTGGAGATAATCCCCTCAAGACCAGAAAAAGCGCCACCTAAAATAAACAGTATATTTGTTGTATTCACTGACAAAAACTGCTGTTGAGGGTGTTTTCTCCCACCTTGTGGAGGTACACTTGCTATTGTGCCCTCAAGGGTTTTAAGTAGCGCCTGCTGTACACCTTCTCCAGAGACGTCTCTTGTAATTGATACATTTTCACCTTTTCTGCTGATTTTATCTACTTCATCTATGTATATAATGCCACGCTCTGCAAGTTCTATATCATAATTAGCTGCCTGTACTAATTTTAAAAGGATATTTTCAACGTCTTCACCGACATAACCAGCTTCTGTAAGCGTTGTTGCATCAGCAATCGCAAAGGGCACTCTAAGTATCTTTGCCAAAGTCTGTGCAATTAGGGTTTTACCAGAACCTGTTGGACCAATCATAAGCACATTGCTCTTTTTTAGCTCCACTTCATCATCGCCCTCAACATTGCCAGCAAAAATTCTCTTGTAATGATTGTACACTGCAACAGACAATAATCTCTTTGCCTTGTCCTGACCAATGATATACTGGTCTAGCATACCCTTTATTTCACTTGGTTTAGGTAGATCCGTTAGCTCAGGACTATCAACATAAGTCTGCTCTGAATCATGTATGATGTCATAGCATATCTCAATACACTCATTACAAATATACACATCTGGACCAGCTATCAATCGAACTACTTGGCTCTGCTCTTTATGACAAAAGGAACATTGCATTTCGTTTTCATTTAAACTCATCTACTTCTCCTATATTCTATTTTCTATAACTTCATCTACAAGTCCATATTCTTTTGCTTCAAATGCAGTCAGGAAGTTATCTCTATCTGTATCTTCTTCTATCTTCTTAATGTCTTGACCTGTTCTCTCGCTGAGAATAGTATTTAGTTTTTCCTTCATCTTGATAATTCTCTCAGCTTGAATTTTGATATCACTAGCCTGTCCTCTAGCTCCACCAAGAGGTTGGTGAATCATAACCTCTGAATTTGGAAGTGCATATCTCTTGCCTTTTTCTCCAGCAGCTAATAGAAATGCACCCATGCTAGCAGCCATACCAACACAGATTGTTGATACATCTGGCTTAATATACTGCATAGTGTCATAAATAGCCATCCCTGCAGTTATTGAGCCCCCTGGGCTATTGATGTAAAAACTAATGTCTTTATCAGGGTCATCTGCTTCTAAAAAAAGCATTTGAGCTACAATAAGACTAGCTGTTAAATCATTTACTTCGTCACTTAAAAATATGATTCTATCCTTGAGTAGTCTTGAGTAGATGTCATAAGAACGTTCTCCTCTACTCGTCTGTTCTACAACGTATGGTATTGATGCCATTTTTTTCTCCTACTTATCTATTATAGTGTTTCCTTAAAAGTTGCATGTTCAACTAATAAGTCCATTGCTTTATTCTTTGCCATATGAGACTTTAGATAACCATAGTTATCAGGCTTGTAAACTTTCTTTAGTTCTTTTAAGTCCACACCTTGCTCTGTTGCTACTTTTTCGATTTCTGCTTCTGCTTCTTCATCTGATATTTCGATGTTTTCAAGCTTAATAATCTTGTTTAAGATGTAGTCATTTTTAATTCTTGCTTCTGCACTTTCTCTCATCTCTGACTTAATTGACTCAATATCTCCACCAGTAAACTTAACATAAGTTTCTAAATCTAGTCCACTTCTTGATAGGTTTTGTTCAAACTCTCTAAGCATTTCTTCTACTTCTTCATCAATGGCTCTTTCATGGATGTCAATTACTGTAATATCAGCTAGGTGATTTAGAGCAGCACCTCTCTTTACATTTTCAGCTCTAGCCTGTTTTTCTTCTGTTATCTTTGTCTTTAGACTCTCTTTATACTCGTCAACTGTGTCAAATTCAGAAATATCCATAACAAAATCATCATCAAGTACTGGTACTTTTTCTTCCTTGATTTCATGAATTTTAACGTTAAATACAGCATCTTTTCCAGCCAAGTCTTCAGCGTGGTATTCATTAGGGAATGTCACATTCACATCAAACTCTTCACCACTGTTCTTGCCAATAATTTGCTCTTCAAATCCAGGTATGAAGCTATTTGAACCAAGTTTTAACGAGTAGTTATTTGCACTTGAACCATCAAAGACCTCTCCGTCAATCATGCCCTTGAAGTCAATGATTACAGTGTCATTAAGCTCTGCTGCTCTGTCTTCTACTTCAACAATTCTAGCATTCTTCTTAAGTTCTGCTTCTACCATGTTTTCAACATCTTCCTCTGTTGCAACAAGGCTTTCAATTTCCACTTCTACATCTTTGTAATCACCAAGTTCAAACTCTGGAATTACAGGTGCAGTAGCTTGTATAACTATAGAAGTCTTTGGCTCTAACTCTGTTATATCAATATCAGCTCTAGCAGCAAGTTTGATGTCAAGTTCTTTGATTGCCTTATCCATTTCTGCTGGAAGCATATCATTTAAAGCATCCTCATAGAAAATACCTTCACCATACTGTTTTTCTATTATACCTTTTGGCGCATGACCCTTTCTAAATCCAGGAACATTAAATCTGCCTTTCATTCTCTTATATACAGCATTAGTAGCTTTTCTAAAATCATCAGGTGCTATTTCAAATTCAAAAGTAACTAGATTATCTTCATTCTTAACAATTTTTGCCATTTTGGTACTCCTTTTATCAATATTTATGCGACTTAAAACGATCTACACTCTCTATGTAGATACCCATACAGGCTATATCATATAGTATTTTCAATCAATTGTAAACTGAATTTTTAAATTTCTACATAAATATAATATAAAGGGGCTAAATCTACTTTTTCTTTACAACATAAAAAAAGGCCCCGAAAGACCTTTAATTATATGTGTTTATACTGGGAGAGTATAACGCATGATGAGATAAGTTGAACTTTGAAAGGTAAGTTCAACTGTATATTAGCATATAATCCCTACCAAGTCAATAGGAATAAACAAGTTTTTTTGAAAAAAATCCAAAAATATCTATTTTGTTTAAAATTCTACTAAGCTGAACCTGTTGTAAAAACTACAGTTAAACGTTTAAAAAAACAAAAAATCTAATTGATATTTTTTATCATTTAAATTTGATTCCCCTACGAAATCTCTGAATTGATATCTCTGTCAATGAGGAATAAATTCATAAAATAAGACAGAAGAGCTGCACCAATTAATGGTATCATCAGGCTGACACCTGAAGACATCTCAACAGCAAGTATGACAGCTGACAATGGCGCTCTAGCAAAACCACTGAGCATAGCAGTCATAGAAATAAGCATGACAAACTCCAAACTAAAACCTGTAAAGCCAAGCAGTACTAACCCCTTATAAATTAAAGCCCCAAGCACTAATCCCAAATACAATCCTGGTTTGAAGTTGCCACCATGCACTCCAAACCCAAGTTGAAGAGAAGTGAGAAGAAGTTTAATAAGGACAAAGGCAAGTAAGTACATAAAGCTATTTTCACTCACAAAATCCACTGTGAGAACAGATAGATCTAGGTATAAAAAATGTCTGCTAAACAGCGCAAAAACAAAAGTGGCTGTTACTGCAATACAAACATAATGAAAGCTACTACCCTTTTTATAATAATATTTTTCTAAAAAGTGAAGCGTCTTTATGTAAGATATTGCCAGTGCACCAGAAAGTATTGAAATGACAAGAACTAAAGCTGTCAAGTCAAAATGTGACTTTGGAAACACAATACTGCTAACATTTGAAAAAACGCCACCAAAAAAGTCTAAGTGATGAGTTCCCAAAACAAACTTATCAATATTTACTGCCACAAAACTAGCTGTAAGCACAGGAAATAAATATTCAAATCGCCTCTCCATAAAAAAGAGTTCAAGCACTACCACAGCTGCAAATAAAGGTGTTCGCAGGACAGCAGAGAGGGCAGCAGCAACCCCTGTACCTATCAGTACTCTGATTTGGTGCTCATTTAGCTTTCTTCGATAAGCTACATTGGAGCCAATAAAACCTCCTATGTGAACAGTAGGGCCAAAAGTTCCAACAGAGAAGCCACCAACTATGCTAACAGCAGTCAAAATTATTTTTGAAATGGCATTTCTCGTCTTCATCATCCGCTTATCAATATAGGATAGTTCATATTTTACAGCTCTTACCCCATAACTGCCAGAGAGATGGAGTTTCTTATAAGCAAAGTAAAAAATTAGGAGAGCAGCAAATAAAACGACAAGGTAAAACGACGAGTACACAGAATTTATATATGAAACAACACTATAAGAATAATACACCAGCAGATTAAATACAATAGAGCTTAGGGCTGCAAAAACAGCAATCTCTATTGTATATAAGAGTAAACTGTATTCAAATCGATAAACTTTCTTTTCCCTAGTCTTTTTAATCATCACTACCCCTTAAACAACATATATTCCTTCTATCCGTCATTATACTGTAAAGAAGCCTCAAAGTAAATTAATTCTAAAAAATCCTCAAAAACGTCTATACTTAACATTATCGTATATGGTATAATAGTCCTATATAGTTCTAGGAGGTGAAGAATGGTTTTTACAGTTACATCTGCAGTTTTAGATGGCATAGACGCTAGAAAAATAGAAGTCGAAGTAGACCTTGCATTCGGCATGCCTGCTTACCATGTAGTTGGTTTAGCAGATACCATCATCAAAGAGGCAAGAGATAGGACAAGGTCTGCGATTATCAACTCAAATTATAAATTCCCTGAACGTCGAATAACGGTGAACTTTGTCCCTGCTGATTTAAAAAAAGCTGGTTCTCACCTTGACCTAGCAATTGGTGTAGCAGTGGTAAACGGCATGAACAAGGGCGCTTTCTACAAAAAAATCGGCATTGTAGGAGAGCTGGGACTAAATGGTCAAGTGATTGAAGTAAGCGGTATTATACCTATCCTCATTGCACTTCAAGAGTCTGGCATAGACAAAGTCATCATACCAAAAAACAACCTTCCACAGGCAAAACTCTTGAAAAACCTCACTGTCTATCCTGTAGAACACCTCAAAGAGGCAATCGAAATATACAACAACGAAAGTCTAGCTACACCTGTACAGTGCACAGCAGACTATAAGATACCACGAGAAAAAATGCTTGACTTTGCTGATGTCTCTGGTCAGCACGAAGCAAAGAGAGCCTTAGAAATAGCAGCTAGTGGAAACCACAATGCACTATTATTAGGTCCACCTGGTTCTGGTAAGACCATGCTTGCAAGGCGATTACCAAGTATACTACCCAACTTAAACTACGAAGAAATCCTAGAACTCACCAAGATATACAGCCTATCCAATATGAACACAAAGAACGACATCATAAGCCACAGACCCTTTAGAAGTCCACATCATACGAGTTCAGCTGTCTCACTTTGTGGCGGTGGAAACAAGATAAAACCAGGTGAAATAACACTTGCCAATAGGGGCGTTCTCTTTCTTGATGAATTCCCAGAATTTTCAAGACATGCCCTTGAAAGCATCAGACAACCACTAGAGGACAAAGTAGTACAAGTCACTAGGGCAAATGGTTCTGTCACCTACCCATCAAACTTTATACTTATAGCAGCTCTCAACCCTTGCCCTTGTGGTTACCATGGTGATGACAGCCATGAGTGCATCTGCACACCACAAGCCATCAATCGATATCGAGCTAAAATCTCTGGTCCAATCATAGACAGAATAGACCTACAAGTGGTATTAAAAAAAGTAGAATACGAGGATTTGAGAAAAACACCAAAAGAAGAAAGTTCAAGCACTATACTAGAACGCGTCAAAAGAGCAAGGGAAATACAAGCTAAGAGGTATGGAACACCACTATTTTTGAACGCAGACCTAAACAGTTCTCAAATAAAGAAGTATTGTAAAATTGATAGCAAAACAGAAGATATCCTTGAAAGAGCCTACAATCAACGGGGATTTTCAGCAAGAAGTCTAAACAACATACTAAAAGTTGCTCTTACCATAAAAGACCTAGAGAGCGCTGATAAGATTGAGCTTCACCACGTACTAGAAGCTCTAAACTATAGGAGAATAGATATAGAACTCAAAAAAGGAAACCTGATGTAATGAAAATTGATGACATGCTTTTACTCATATCAGCTATGGAAGACGAAAGTCTGATAGCACGAACTAGAGAACTGATAAACTCCTGCCCTGAAAATTTACTAGAAGAAATCTATGACATCATAGAGTACAAGGACAAAGAGAAAATTCTTGAAAATGCAAAGAAAATCATGAAAAGGGAGCACTTTGAGTATGTCAGCGTACTAGAAGATGACTACCCAAGGCTACTCAGAAAAATATACGACTATCCACTTGGCCTATTTATTAAGGGCAACCGAAAACTTCTGAATAAAAACCACGTCTCAATAGTGGGAACAAGAAAGATAACACACGATGGGAAGATAGTGTGCCAGAGAGTGATAAAGCACCTAGCAAAACAAAATGTGACCATTGTCAGTGGACTTGCCTTTGGTGTAGACATCACTGCCCACCGCTATGCACTAGAGTATAAAGTGCCAACTATATCAGTACTTCCATCTAGCGTAAACAGCCCTGTACCAAGGTCAAACATAAAAATAGCAAAGGAAATACTCAGTAATGACGGACTCCTCATCAGCGAAAAACCACCAGGGTATGAGGTCAGGCCACACTCCTTTGTCCAGCGAAACAGAATTATATCGGGAATGTCTGATAGAACACTGATTGTAGAAGCAGCTGAAAAAAGTGGAAGTCTTGTTACCGCAAAGTATGCCCTAGAGCAAAACAGGGAAATCTATGCAGTACCAGGTTCTATAACAAACCCAGTGGCAAAAGGCACAAACTTACTTTTAAAACAAGGCGCCATACCTGTCATAAATGGAGATGACTTCTACCCAGTAGAAGATGCCGAAAAGAACAAATCCAAAGAAGACGTCATAAAAGGTAGTAAAGTGGCAATGTATCTAGTAGAACATGGAGCAAGTGACTTAGACATCCTCTATGACAGCCTAGACATATCATTTACTGCCCTACAAGTAGAACTGATGGAGCTTGAACTAAGAGGCTATGTACATAGAAGTAATGGCAAGATATATATCAACGAATAAACTTGTCTATAACACATTACTTAAACAAGTTATAATCCATAATTTTGATACGTCTCTTGAAGCAGTTACTTTTTAAAGATATCTGAATGAGTGCCTGTATCAACTATTGTTAACGTTAAAATATCATCTTCAATTAGATAGACTAATAACCAATCTGGCTGTAGATGACATTCATGATAGCCCCTAAAATTACCTTTTAGAGCATGAGGTTTATATTTTTTATCAAGCGCTTTACCCTGACGTAAAGTATCGATAACTGATTCTAAAATAGAAATATCCAAACCCGTTTTACTGCCTTTTTATAGATTTTCTTGAAAGCAGTAGTAAATTTAACTTGATACATTATTCAGCGTCAAGCGCTTCCATTAAATCATGCATGTTAGTATAGCCTTTGACATCAGGATCACGGGCTATACGTTTAGCTTCCAGCATTGCATCTATGGTTTCTTGACTATATTCAGGTAGTGACACATTAAAAGGCAATCCATTTCTTAGCACACATTGTCTAAGAAATATATTAACTGCACTAGACATATCAAGACCAAGACTTGCAAAAAGTTCTGAAGAAAGCCTTTTTGTATCAGCATCTATACGAATTTGAGTCGGTATTGTTTTAGCCATAATTACAACCTCCTTTCACACAATTATAATACAATAAGTTTACATTGTCAATCAAATCGGCACAGATAAAAGCTGATACCTCTATAACCGATATATCAAAAAGAATAAATTATTGTCTAGGTCAAAGGAAATATATTACTTAAACATGTTAAAAAGTTAGTTCATATTATCTTGCCATTCTAATTTTCTTAAATAACTCATACTGTTTTTTAAAATGCTCTTCACTATTTAAATTAAGACCTTTTGCCTCTAAAAGTCTCTCAATAGCCTGCTCTGGAGCTAATGTATGATACGCCAAAAACATATCCCTAAGTTCTTTAGGAGCTATGGTTTTATATGCCCTTTTTGATGAAATCTCATAGGTATAAGCATAATATCTATAGATGTAACCCATCCAGTACAATTCATTCTTTGTGTATTTTACAGAGCCATAATTTGATACTCCATACTCTTCATTAACTCTATCTAATAAGTCTCTTTCTGAAATATTAAGCTCTAAAAAAAGCCCACTATCCATATAATCTGCCACAATGCTATTCATAAACCTTCTGATAAATACCAAAGAGCTCGTTGACATATATTCTTCTGATAATTCAAAAGTTCTTGCTTGTAATTCACACAGAATAAGACCATCTTTATCGATTTTTTTCATCATACACCCCACTAAACAATTTGACTATTTCAATATTTCGTCAATGTAAAGACCTTTTCCCCTATAGTGAATTCGAGCAAGTTTTACCTTATCATCACCTAACTTTGAATCAGAAGTCCGCATTTGCTTATAGAATTCTCTTTCACTGCTTGATATATAGCACTTTTCGATTAATTTAACTCTGCTTATCGCCTTACTTGTCTTAAACACATACTGATTTCCTAAATTTGTTGCTGCTAGACAGTGCTTACATTGTTCATCTGTAATATCTCCACTAATAAATGAATTGATTATCTGAAACATCCTATTATCAGCAATTGGCGCAATGATGTAATCACAATCCTTTGACTCATCAATCAAGCGCTGAATTTTAGAATGGGATTTATAACTGTCAAGTGACCCTCTATAATAAGCTATTGTCAGCATCCACTCCTGATTGACATCATATTTCTTACACTTTAAATCACTGGCATCAAATTCTAAAAAATACACGGAAGGCTTATTAAAATTTGACACAAAGGAAACAGCTTGCATATAAGTCTCTCCTGTGTAAAAGCCAAGCCCAAAATCATTATTTCGTCTACCTTTTGATAAATCCAGTTTACCCTCTATATCACTTTTGGCGCCATGAAATAATAGTTTGTACTTCCTGTCCATTTCTTCTAAACAAAGCATTTCTTTTAATTTTCCTAAATTAATACCTTTTTTAAAAGCATAGTCATAGACATTCTCCAGCAAATTCCTACTAGGACTTGTCTTTCCAAGTTCATTCCTTGATATCGTCACCTGCTCCACACCTATTTCTGAGGCAAGTTCAGCCTGTGTAAGTCCAAGAATCTCTCTTATAAATCTCAAATCTTGTGCAAAATTGTAATCCATAACCATCCTCTCAACTTTCTTATAACATATTACTTAAAAAAGTTTTATAACTTATTTATAACATATTACTTAAACAAGTTCAAGAGGAAGTTTTGAAGCACACAAAAACTGCCTTAAAAGATATACATCTTCTAAAGCAGTCTTTATTATTTACAATATACTACCCACGCTAGATTCCTACGTCGCTTTGCTCCTCTGAATGACAGCGTGGACTTTTAGTATCTAAAGCAGTCTTTATTATTTATAATATGCTATCCACGCTAGATTCCTACGTCGCTTTACTCCTCTGAATGACAGCGTGGACTTTTAGTATCTAAAGCACTCTTTTCACGTAAGATTTTTCAGATAATAGCCACGAACATGCCCCAAAATATCGTTGCTATCGAAACAACACTGTTTCCAAAAAGTCTATTAGCATCTAAAGCACTCATTTTGCGTAGAAAATTTGTGATGATTTCAAAGCACACAAAAACTGCCTTAAAAGATATACATCTTCTAAAGCAGTCTTTATTATTTATAAGATACTATCCACGCTAGATTCCTACGTCGCTTTACTCCTCTGAATGACAGCGTGGACTTTTAGTATCTGAAGCACCCTTTTCACGGAGGATTTTTCAGATGATAGCGCCGAGTATGTAATTGGCGACCGACAGGCACGTATATAAAAATACGTAACTTAGGCGCCAATTACTCACGAGGATGCTAGGGCTGAAAAAGACCCGTGAAAATTATAGGATTGAAGCGTTAAAGATAGATGTAATACTCTCTCCCAAATACTCCTCATACTCGCTATCACTCTGATTAACTGAAGTACCTTCTGTGAGAGCTCTTGAAAAGCTCGCTATCATGCCATTGTTTTCGCTTAGTCTTCTGTTAGACTCTTCTCTAGAATATCCACCTGAAAGTGCTACCACTCTAATTACGTTCTTGTGCTCAATGCACTCTTTATATAGGTTTGCCTTTTCTGGAAGTGTTAGTTTAAGCATGACTAGCTCATCGTCATTTAGGGCATCAAGGTGCTTTAGTAGCTCTTCTTTTAGCATATCTTCACACTGCGCTTTAGTCTTGCTGTTGATGTCAACTTCTGGCTCTATGATTGGCACAAATCCTCTAGCTACAATTTTTTTACCGATTTCAAATTGTTGGTCAACTACGTCTTTAATACCTTTTTCATTGTATTCCATGATAACAGAACGCATTTTTGTACCAAAGATGTGTCTCTCTGCTGCAACATCTAAAAGCTCATCTAGCGTTGGCATTGGCTTCATCATTCTGACATCATTTTCTACATCAGCTAAGCCCTTATCTACTTTCAAGAATGGAACGATGCCTTTTTCTTCCCATAAGAAATCAGCAGTATATTTGTCATCAATTTTATTGTTCATTGTGTGCTCAAATAAAATCGCTCCTAGAATACGCTCGTTTGAGAAAGGCTTGCTCTTGATAATTCTAGTTCTCATCTGATGAACTAGCTTAAACATTTCCTCTTCTGAAGAGTACATTGACTCATCTACACCATAGTTTTTAAGTGCTTTTGGCGTGCTTCCACCACTTTGGTCTAGTGCTGCAATAAATCCCTTAGCATCTCTCATTCTCTCTAATTGTTTTATGTTCATGACATCTCCTTTTATCCTAAATACAAAGTCTTAAATCCAATTTTCAAGTCAATTATACCCTATGTATGACGATAATTAAATATAAAAATACTTAATTGCAAAAGTAAATGCACCACCCCAAATCAATAGTGGTGCATTTAGTCTTACAAAAATAACTGTACATTTTTATATAAGACTACTGCATGAC
>PDWI01001828.1_pt1 | contig 33707 bp, 23 predicted proteins | sample 1430891 | NCBI WGS metagenome assembly PDWI01 (sample SAMN01162508, study PRJNA174530) | Oral metagenome, whole genome shotgun sequencing project. | biome: Marine environment; feature: Marine mammal; material: Swab sample of the gingival sulcus; isolation source: swab sample of gingival sulcus... | reverse complement strand
ACTCCGTCTCTCCCTCGGGCAACACATACACTCCTCCCTGATACAGGGAGTAATGCCCTCGGGTACCCGCAAACAAATCACCGGATGCGTTCAACGCCAGAGACGAAACATAATGGTCTATTAAGCCTATGTTCTCCCACGTATCCCCGCCATCCATCGAACGATATACACCGCCACCACCCCCGGTCCATCTTGTTGTCCCCACGTAGATGGTATCTGCACTTTTAATTACAATGGCATAGGGGTATTCCGTAGGAAAAAAAGCAAACACTTCTTCCCAGGTAGCTCCATAATCAACGGATCTTATCAGTTTAGCACAAGTATTTGTTCCTATACACGCAAATACTACCCCCCCGGGAAAAGACTTTATCATATTACCCCCGAGAGCTTGATAAAGCACTTCCCAGGTTAATCCACCATCAAGGGATCGCTGAAACTTAGCTCCATGTGAATATACACAGGCATAAATATATCCTAATTCATTAATTTCTATTGATCCAACAAACTGATTTTCAAATCCTAATAATCCCCAATTTACGCCATTATCGAATGATCTATAAAGACCATAGGCACTGCCTCCTCCCAAAACTCTTGCGATAGGGCGGGATAAAAAAGAAAAAGGAAATACCATAAATAACGAATCTTTCTACTGGTTTTCATCTGTTTGTATTTTGCAGCCTTGGGCTTGGGTTAATGGCAACCTTCACAAAAAATTGTCTTCCGTCTTCGGTCTTCCGTCTTCCGACACTACAACCATTCCATTGTATATCTTTTTACAGTCACGGGTATTTCATATTCTATTTAGCGTTCGTCTATAAAGGTAAGGATTATTTCTTTAACTTCCGCAAGTTGAAGTGACGACCACTCCCCTTCCCCATAACCCCGGAGGGGTGACTCCCTTGTAACAGCAATGCCCCCTCTCTCCCCAAAGCCCCGTAGGGGCGACACCTCTTTACAATTAGGAATCAGAAACGGGAAAAGAATCCCAAGGAGGCAAATGTATGTAGCGTTTGCACAGGAAGTCTAACTTTACGGGAAGATCCAAATAAAAAATTGATTTACAGACAATTAACAATCATCAATTACCCAACAGAGGAGACCTTAGCATCCTGCGAAAAGGACCTATGGCAAACCCGCTACGGGGAGCAGAAACCAATTCTCGGAAAAACGAACCCCTTATGTAAGGGCTTTTTGCTACCTTCGCACACTAAAAACGAAATAACAATGTTACGATCACATACTTGCGGAGAACTCCGTACACAGCATATCAACGAAAAGGTAACCCTGTCGGGGTGGGTCAGGAAATCCCGAGACCTGGGGGGAATGACCTTTGTGGATTTGCGCGACCGATACGGTATTACACAATTGGTTTTCAACATGGAAACCCATGCTGAACTGTGCGAAAAAGCCCGTGGTCTGGGGCGAGAGTATGTGATTCAAGTGAAAGGCCTGGTAGCAGAACGCAGCAATAAAAACCCACATATCCCCACAGGCGATATCGAAATTCTTGTGGAGGAGTTGCACGTACTCAACGCCTCTTTAACCCCTCCTTTTACCATCGAAAACGATACGGATGGAGGAGAAGAGCTCCGTATGAAATACCGTTATCTGGACCTGCGTCGCGCAATCAACCGTGACAACCTGATGCTCCGCCATAAGATGAGTATCGAAACACGGAACTACATGAACCGACAGGGTTTTATGGAGATCGAAACCCCGGTGCTTATCAAAAGTACCCCTGAAGGAGCACGAGACTTTGTAGTTCCCTCCCGAATGAACCCCAACCAGTTCTACGCCCTCCCGCAGTCGCCCCAAACCTTTAAACAGTTGTTGATGGTAGCCGGCTATGATCGCTATTTCCAGATTGTTAAGTGCTTCCGCGATGAGGACCTCCGGGCGGATCGTCAACCTGAATTCACCCAAATTGACTGCGAAATGGCCTTTGTGGAGCAAGAGGATGTACTGCAGACCTTTGAGGGATTGGCGCACCACCTCTTCAACGAGATAAAGGGCGTCAAGGTGGACACCTTCCAGCGTATGGCCTACGCCGATGCCATGAAGTATTACGGTTCCGACAAGCCAGACCTCCGTTTTGGAATGCCATTTGTCGAGCTGACCGACCTGGCGCAACAACGAAACTTTGTTGTTTTTGATAGCGCCGCACTTGTGGTGGGAATCTGTGCGCCCCAATGTGCACAATATAGCCGGAAAGAGCTTGATAAACTCACGAATTTCGTTAAGAAACCCCAAATAGGAGCCAAAGGGCTGGTCTATGTGAAGTGTAACGAAGACGGTTCTTTCAAGTCCTCCGTGGATAAATTCTTTGGCCCGGAGGAGCTAAAGCAGTGGGCAGAGCGCATGGGGGCACAACCGGGAGATCTGCTGTTGATCCTCGCCGGAGAAGAGGAGCATACACGCAAAGCATTGTGCGAATTACGCCTTGAGATGGGTTCGCGTCTGGGGTTGCGTGACCCGGAGAAATTCGCCCCGTTGTGGGTGGTAGACTTCCCGCTACTCGAATGGGACGACGAACAGCAGCGTTATCACGCCATGCACCATCCCTTCACCTCCCCCAAACCAGAGGATATCCCCCTGCTGGAAACTGACCCGGGTAAAGTACGCGCCAACGCCTATGACATGGTTATCAACGGCGTAGAAATAGGAGGTGGCTCCATTCGAATTCACGATAAAGCGCTGCAAAAGAAAATGTTTAAGACCTTGGGGTTCTCCGAAGAGGAGGCTCAAGCACAATTCGGATTCCTACTCAATGCCTTTGAATACGGAGCACCGCCACATGGCGGAGTAGCCTTTGGCTTCGATCGCTGGTGTGCACTCTTTGGTGGACAAGACTCCATCCGCGACTTTATTGCCTTTCCAAAGAATAATGCGGGAAGAGATGTGATGATTGACAGCCCCTCCTCCATCTCCGAAGGGCAACTGAACGAACTCTTTCTTACCGTACAAAAAGAAGCGAAATAGGGACCCCCAAAAGGCTAAAAAAGAGTTGTAAACACTCCCGACGAACCCTAAAAAAAGAATTGCACCTCAAAAGATCCTAACGCAACCCCTTGACACGGGGAGTTCCGGCAATAAAATCTTTCAGGTAAAACGGCTCAAAGTAGGCCAGATTCTCAAAGTTTCGGGCTTGGTAAAGTGCTGTGGCAAGCGGTATAAGAAAGGCTGCGGAGGCTGTCATCTCCTCATAAAAATAGGCATTGGGATGAGCCCCCAAAACCTCCTTGCACTTCTCCGCTCCATTGCCAAAGAAGACCAGGGGAGCCGCCTCCAAAAGATCCGAGAAAGAGTGAGAATCAATAATCTTGGCCTCTACCTCCCGAACGGGCACGTTGTTTTGATCCCAGACACCGCAATAAACTTCCATTCTCCGGGCATCGATCATGGGACAAAACAGCACCTCGTCAGCATGCTCAGGAAGTTCAATACCATCAATATACTGAGCGGCACCCCAAGCCATGGCCTGTAGCGTATCCGGTGAAAGCAAGGGGATATCACACGCATAACAAAGCCCCTTGGCCGCCGAAACGCCAATGCGAAGGCCAGTATACGACCCCGGGCCCCGGCTCACCGCCACCGCATCAAGCGCTGAAGCAGTAATGCCCCCCTCCTTTAGCACCTCATCCATAAAGGTGGTAAGCACTTTAGAGTGAGCATTAACCTCCTCAGACTCCTTAAAACCAATAAGTTCACCATCTTTTGCCAGTGCCACCGAGCATGTGGGCGTGGCCGTCTCCAACATGAGTATTGTTGCCATGGCACAAAGATAACACTCTTTCCATGATCTCCTACTCTTGCCAAGGCTTCAAGGAGAGCGGGTTTCCCATGTAAAACTCCAAAATAACGGATTTGAAAATAAAGTCATACTTGGCTTGAAGCACTTCGGAATGAGCCTGATCCCGATCCTTCTTCGTGGTATTGTACTCCAGCGCATTAATCAATCCGGCATTCAATTTTTCCTGTGCATAGAGAAAGGCCTCCTGGTTAGCCACAAGTTTTCGCTCCCCACTCTGGTAGCTCTTCAACGAAGCCAAGGCATCAGAATAGGCCTGCTGAATAGTCTTTCGAAGACGCTGTTTGGTAACTTCCAGATCCAACCGGGCATTCTCCACCCCAATCCGGGCATTGGCAATGGCGGTTCGTGCCCGATAACCATTGAATATGGGAATGTTAATGGAGGCGGTAAGGGTCTGGTTGCTATTATTCTTCAATTGGTCACCCCAGGGTTTTCTCCCATAGGTAACCTCTGCGGTATAGTCGAAGACCGGTACGCCGTTGGCCGTGGCTCCCACTGGCACTGAACCGAGATGGGGCGCAGAAATACCAATAACCTCCTGAGCTGCACCGGAATAGCCCGTCCCCCAACTACCGCTCAGAGAGAGCGAAGGAGTCATGCTTCCCTTGGCAATGCCCAATGTCTTAAGACTACTCTCCATGGCCAACTCCTCACGCTTAATATCGGCACGGGTCTGAAGAGCGGCCAAATAGATCTGCTCCGGCGTAAAAGTCACAGGAAGCTCTTCCTTCAACCGAAGTGATGGAAAACGAATGGTAAAATCGTTGGCATCGGGAAAATCCAACAGCTGAGCCAGGGTTAACAGGGCAAGATCCAACGCATTTCTTGTATTGGTGAGTTGCAGCGCCTCATTGGCCGCCTGTGCTTCCATGGAAAGCAAATCACCACGAGCCAACACCCCCGCTTCCACCAACTTGGCAGTTTGTGCAACCTGCTGGGCCGTAACAGCCTCCTGTGCTTCATAGATGGCCAGCATCTCCCGATAATAGAGTACCTCCAAGTAAGCCGTGGCGATATTCAGGGAGATGTCGTCCATAAATTGATCCGTGTCATACCGGCTTCGTAACAACTCAATCTGATTTCGCTTTATCGTGTTAATCTTTTGAAAACCGGCAAAAAGGATCACATTGGACGAAGCATAAAAATTATTCGATTGTACCCGATCCGTGGCAAAATTATTGGTATAAAGGTCTACCGTTTGGCCCCAGTTATAGCCATGACTCCCCCCCAAGTCCAGAGAGGGGATAAGATCCATCTTACTCTGAAAAAGTGCTACCTCCCTACTCTCCATAGTTAACAGGCGCTGTTTAACCTGAATATTATGTTCCAAGGCATAATCAATACACTCCTCCAAGCTCCACTCCTTCTGGGCAGAAATTTCTGAGAGAGAGAGGAAGAGGCTAAGCGCTAGTAAGATAAGGGTCTTTAAAATATTCATAACTAATGTATTATAGTTGGAAAAAGAAATATCTTTTGTACTTTTGAAGTATCAAAAAGAGAGACCATGAAAAAATTTTCGTTTTTTTTCGTCATGTTCATCATTGTTATAGATGCGTTGGGAGGACAAATGGTTACACCCAGTGATACAATTCATGTCATTCATTATGATATTCATCTTACGAATATTGCATTCGACAGCGAAGAAATTACGGCCCATACCACGTTAACCCTCACCACACTGGTGGATGATCTTCCCTCAATTTCCCTGGAATTATTAGCTTTTACGGTAGATTCTGTAGCCCTTGACGGGGAGACGGTCAATAACTTCACCCATCAGGAGGGAGTGCTATCCATTCCTTTGGCCACCCCCAGTGTTTCGGGAGCAGAGTACCTTGTAACGGTATGGTATCACGGCACCCCTTTTCATGAAGGCTGGGGCGGGTTCCATTGGTATGGCACGGACTATGCCTTTAACCTGGGCGTAGGATTCCAGTCGAAACCCCATAACTTGGGGAAATCATGGTTTCCCTGTGTAGATAACTTTACCGACCGGGCGTTGTACGACATCCGAGCAACCGTAGGGGAAGGGCTTGCCGCAGTGAGTGGCGGGTCACTGATAGGCAAACAGCCACAAGAAGATGGAGAGGTGATCTGGCATTGGCAGATCCAACATCCCATCCCCACCTACCTAATGAGCATTGCCGTAGGCCCCTACATACTTTATGCAGATACCGTGCAGGGAGTGGAACGGCCTATTCCCGTAGAGATCTGGACACGACCACAGGACACGGCCAAGGTGGCCGCCTCCTTTGTGCACCTTCAAGATGTGATGAACCTGTTTGAGGAGCAGTTTGGTCCCTATGTATGGCATAAAATCGGATATAGCGGCACCTCCATTGGAGCCATGGAGCATGCGGGAAATATTGCCTACCCCAACTTTGCCATCAATGGGACGTTAAATTATGAGTCGTTGTGGGTTCATGAGCTCTCCCACATGTGGTTTGGGGATCTGGCCACCTGCCACGAGGCCCAAGAGATGTGGCTGAACGAAGGGTGGGCCAAATACTGCGAAAACTACTACACAGAAGCGATCTACGACCGGGAGACCTACCTATCCCAGATGAATGCCATGAACGCCAACGTGCTGGAAAAAATTCACACCTACACAGGAGATGGGGGCTATTATGCCCTCAACGAGGTTCCACTGGACATCACCTACGGGATGACCTCCTACGACAAGGGAGCCCTCATTATCCATACCCTGCGCGGGTATATGGGCGATGAGGCCTTCTTTGAAGCGGCACGCCACTACCTTGACGTGTATCATTTCGACGACGCCTCTTCAGAAGAACTACGGGACGCCTTTGCCGAATCTTCAGGAATCGACTTAGAGGGATTCTTCAACTCCTGGGTCTTCCAACCCGGACGAGCCGCCTTTGTCCTGGAAAAGGTCGAGAACACGGAAAAAGGGAAGGTCGAGGTCACCATTCGACAAAAGAGGAAAGGGCGCACCTTCTTCGGCAACGATAACCGTTTTGAGATCGCCTTTTACGACGCACAGATGAACCGGGAAGTTCGGCTCTTCTCCTTCGATGGAGAGGTGGCCACCCGAACCTTTGAGGATATTCCCTTGGAGCCGGTGATGGTCGTCATCGACCCCGACGCAAAGATGATGGATGCAGTGACCGACAAAAAACAGATCTTTACCGAACCGGGATTGGCCTCTTTCTCCGATGAATACCTCAAGGTAAATGTCACAGCCATGGAGGCCGATAGCATAATGATCTGGGGCACACACTATTGGGTTCCACCTGACACCCTGAATCCTGCCGTCCCCGGGCTAACTTTTAGCGACTATCACTACTGGCATGTGGATGGCATCTTTCCTGAAGAGGTGGAGGGTCAGTTGTTTTTCGCATACAATAAGATGGGTTATTTAGACAACAACCTTATTACCAACCAAGAGGACTCCTTAGTATTGCTATACCGTCGGGATGCGTCGCATGGGTGGGAGGCCATCGATTTTACCCAAGTAGGGTCGTGGAGAACGGGAAACCTGGTTACGGAGGAGATCCGGAAAGGAGATTATACCTTAGCCATCTGGGATGAAGCCTACGTGGGAATCCGGGAAGCCTCAGAAGAGCGCACCCCCCTACAAATACATCCCAACCCCTCAAAAGATAAGTTTACCTTTACTTTAGCGGGTGAAGAGAGAGTGGTGTTGAAAGTATTCTCGCTGGACGGGCGTTGCCTCTTCCAATCCGAACCCGCTGCAATGCCGCTGGTGTGGAACAGCGGCTCAGTGCCCGCCGGAACCTACACGGCAAAAATAGAGCGGGAAGGACGCGTAATCGCCTCCGGAACGCTCATCAAGAAATAGGGATCACCCAAAAATGCTGAAAAAAATATAATAAACAGACCATGAATGAGCTGATTACGTATGCCCTGAGTGTTTTTATGGGATTTTTTGCCATTATGAATCCCATCGCCAACACCCCCGTTTTTCTGGGATTAGCCAGCGACCAATCCAAAGAGGAGAAAAAAAAGATGGCAAAAACAGCCACCATTACCGCCTTCATTATTGTAGTGGCCTTTATTGTGGCTGGAAAATATATTTTTCAGGTATTTGGCATTACCATACCCGCTTTTAAAATCACAGGGGGCATCTTAATCTTCTATGTGGGCTTTGAAATGCTCATCTCCAAGAAATCAAAAGTGCACAATCTCCACAATGAAGAGGCCTCCAACATGGCGATCTCCCCCCTGGCCATCCCCATACTGGCCGGACCCGGCACCATCGTAACAGCCATGAACTATGTCACAAAAGCAAGCTTTGCCCATATCGTAATTGTGATTGCCATTTTTGCCTTAATGATCTTCCTCACCTATTTGGCATTCTCTCTAAGTGACTTGATTGTGAAGAGGGTAGGCAATAATTTAATTACCGTTATTCAAAAACTAATGGGGTTAATCTTAGCAATTATCGGAACCGGCATGTTGATAGAGGGGATTAAAATCGCCTTCTCCATAGCCTAGAGGCTGTCTATAACGTCCGACTTCTTCGTGATGCTTCTCTTCCAAAGGGTCATTTACCTCAGTAAACGCCCCTATTTCACCCTTCGCAAGCCTCGAATTCGAACGTTCCATACAGCCTCTTCTCTTGTGGTATCCGAGAAACGCTTAACGCATATCGCGTGCGATCCTTTAGAATTCACCGATCTCTTCCATTTCCAGCTCCCGTTAACACCGCCGGGGAAGCATCATTTTCATCGGTTTATCTGTTGTAATCTTTGTCTTGGGTTAATGGCAACCTTCACAAAAAATTGACTTCCATCTTCGGTCTTCCGACTCCATAACCATTCCGTAGTGTGTCTTTTTACAGCCATGAGGAGTGCATCTTATCAACAATGGGAAGGGTTCATAGGTTTCCCATAAATGCATCTCTGCCGCCCTCCCTTCTCATAAGATTATCCTGTTCAAGGGAAGTATATCATACTAAAAAAGATCCCAAGGATCCCACACAGAGAAACACAAAAAGTGTAACTTTGTACATCCAGAAACCACATGACCATGATCTTAGACCTTATATTATACGGAGGATTTGCCGGAATTACGGTTCTTATCGGGGGAATTTTAGCCCATATTTTTGATCATCATATGGGAGAGGGCTTTCTCAAACGAGAAATTTCCCACACCCTGATGTCCTTTGGTGCCGGCATTATGCTGTCAGCCTTAGCCTTGGTACTTGTCCCTAAAAGCCTGGAAAAACTGGACGTACTCCCCCTCTCTCTCTCTTTTTTGGGGGGAGCAGTTTTATTCATGTACATCGACCACTATCTCGCTAAAAAAGGGGGACAAGTATCCACCCTCCTGGCCATGATGATGGATTTCATCCCTGAATCCATTGCACTTGGAGCCGTTTTTGCACTTGATCACCAAATGGCCATGCTGCTGGCTATTTTTATCGGATTACAAAACCTTCCCGAAGCCTTCAATGCCTTTAGGGACTTGGTTAAAAGCGGATTTACACCCCAAAAAACACTGCTTATTTTCCTTTTTCTCAGTTTTTTTGGCATTATTGGCGTGCTAACAGGCCATTTCTTACTGGAGAATAGCCCCACCCTCACAGCCTATTTGATGAGCTTTGCCAGTGGAGGTATTTTATATCTACTGGTTCAGGATATCGTACCCGAGAGCAAAATGGAAAAGAGCTACCTCACCTCCATGGGGGCTACCCTGGGATTTCTGGTGGGGATCATTGGAGAAAAAGTAATTTAAACGTTACCATTCCTATGGGATCAATCATCCTAAATTATCCCCCCATCCCGAAGGTATTCCGGTGATACAGACGGCTTATGGTCTTGCTATATGATGCGAGGTGTTACAATCTTTGTATTTCTGAATTTCCTGCCCCTTTGCCTTTATATTTTGATTTCGCTGAATTAAAGTTATAACGGATGGTCAGTTGAACTTCTCTATTATCTCTAGTTTGGAGCATGTGTAAATCCATTTGTCCATTGTAAACTAAAAAATCTCTTTTTTGTTGGTTGAAAAGATCAAGCCCTTTTAAGGCAACGCTTAATTTATCATCAAAAAAGGTTTTGGTTATGCCAAAATTAACAACAAACATATTTCTTCCACTATAAGCATTTGCGTTATTACCTTTTCCATTAAATCTTGTATCAAGAGTGAATATCAGTTTTTTAGGAAATCGGAATGAATTGTTCAGAGAGGCAAAAGGCATAGGCTTATTCAACTCAATAATTTTGTTGTTGTTTTCTAACTCAAACCACTGTTTTTGTACTCCAAGACTCAGTTGTGGCGACCAAAAACCAAACGTGGGCGAAGCACTTACAAAGACAGTAAACCGAGGAAGTTTGTCAAAGTTTTTTGTGGTCATAATGGATACGGAGGGATTATCTTGCATTTGCTCCATATATTCAAGAATGACATCTTTTTTATGTTTGTAGCTTACCATTAATTGGAAAAATTTCCAACTTCCCCCCAAAGTAAGATCGTGCGTAATAGAGGGACGTAAAAAAGGATTGCCTCTTTTTAATGTGAAACGATTGATATAGAAAGTATTATTACTTAATTGATGGTAGTAGGGACGGGTCGTTTTTGAGGTATAACTTAATTGTAAGCCTACGTTATCAATCTTTGTGGAGAACGAAAAAGAGGGAAACCATTGGCTAAAGTCTTTACTCTCCTCTTCCTTAAAGACTTCATTTACAAAGTAATCAGATTGAATATTCTCGTAACGCAATCCTGCTGTAAATTGACCGATAGCCACATTTTTTCGGTATTCAGCAAAGAGACTATTGCTCATTTGTTCAATACGTGTGGTAGATGATGGGGTAATTTGATTGGCCCAATAAGCATCGTCTCTTTGTGTATTGGTATATTCACTTCCAAGTGATAGTTTCCCCTCGAAAACAGGGTAAGTCAGGATCAATTTTGAAGCAACCATGCTATTGTCTAAATCATTTTGAGACTTTATGGTACGGTCTGCAAAATTTTGACTTTTTTCCAATACGGTGGTGGTAGAACCTGCTTTTTTAGCAAAATAAGTAGCGTCAAAATTGATCTCTAATTTCCCCAAACTTCCATTGTAATAGCCATTGATGATATGTCGGGGTAAAGTACGCTCTTGGGTTAATCCGTTTGTAGCCCATTGGTCGTAAAATATTCCATTTGCATACATCCTATTTTCCAAAGAACTCATTTCTTTGCTGGGTAATGTTTTGCCATAAGTGTAGGTTACCCCTGCGTAATGTTTAGATGAAATTTCATAATTTACCCCTGTTGTAACTCCTAAGTATTGATTCTGAGATGTAAATTTTGCTGTGTTTTTTTGTGTCCAAAGTGTATCTACATAAGTAAACTGCTCCAAATCATTCTCTTCTACACTGTTAATGTCTTTATAATAAAGCTTACCGAAAATATCTATACCTTTTTTACGGTAATTTAGATTCAGCGATTCAACCCAATCTGCATTTTCTTCGGATTGGTAATAGCTGGAACCTACATTAAAACTAAATCCGTCTCCCATTGGTTTTTTTGTGCAAATACGAATAACAGCTTTCACGGAGGCATCGTATCTGGCACCGGGATTGGTTACAATCTCTACGCTTTTAATGTTGTCTGAATTGAGGTTTTCCAATGCTGATGCATCCCGCATTTCACGATTATTGATATAGATTTTGGCTTTCCCCTTCCCGAAAACAGTATAATTGCCTGCTTTACCGGTTAGCATTGGCAAACGTTGTAGCACATTATTGGCATTGCCCGCCTTTGCTAATACCGAATTTTGTATGGTGGTAACAAAAGCATCATTTTTGACTTGCATTTTAGGCAATTGTGCTCTCACAACGACTTCGCCCAATTCATTGGCGGCTTCTTTCAGTATAACAGTTCCTATCTCTGCTTTAGCAGTAATCGTTTCACTTTCATATCCTATACAACTGATTTCGATATATCCTTGATTGATACTTCTTGTCGTTTTGATCATAAATTCGCCCGAATCATTTGTTACCGTACCCTCTACAAAAATAGAATCGGGTAATGTATAAAGTACTACATTGACAAAAGGTATCGCCTTTTCATTGGGGTCTTTTACTGTTCCTTCATAGGTTTGGGCAGTGGCTACTGCTATTGTGAGAAACATCATTAATGTTATTAGAACACTAGTTTTCATTCTTTTACGCGAACTAGAGTCCGTCTATAAAGTCCGACTCTCAAAACCCTGACGTTATGGACAGACAGATTAATAATTGTTATTTATTTTTATGAGGCAAATCTAGAACAGGTTCATAACAGTATGATTATACAAAAGTATAGGGTTTAAAGATTGCATAAAAAACTATACTTTTGTATAGGTAGTGCCTGTCCATAAACGTCAGGGGTTTTTGAGAAGAGGCTGTATAGAACGTTGCTCGGAGCCTCAACTTTATGGACAGACACCAGCTAGGCCACCATAACCTCAAAAAAGCCCCAAAAAAAATACCATAAACACCTGAACAACAGATAATTATAACAATTTTAACTTTTAAGCTATTTTCTCACAAACCGAGGGATAAGATACTAGCGAACCCTCAAATGCCAGCAGAACGCCTTAAATGGATTAGGAGGAAGGAAATTACCTCGATTTTCGAAAAACATAGGTCAAACTGGAGTATTCTCCACTTCGAATAGCAGAAAGGTTGGAAAAAAGACCCACAAAAATGGCTCGGACAAAACCCAAGGGCTTTCCCCGATATTTCTCGCTAAGCATACTCACATAAAAAGAGTCAAAGGGCATGGGGTGGATAGAGCGTGCCTCTAATCCCAACTGATCCACGCAAAGGGCATGCATATCGTCTTGGGAGAAATGAGAGAGATGACGGGGCACATCCCAAGCTGCCCAGAAAGAACCATAATGACGGGCATCATAGGAGTCGGGATTGGGAACCGCAATAACCACCCTACCCCCTGGTTTCAAGAGGCGAATAACCGTCTCCATTCTTTGGCGAAATGCCTCCACATGTTCCAACACGTGCCACATGGTTATCAAATCGAAAGAGGCATCGGGGAGATGGTCCAGCTGCGCCTCCGGGTAAACAGACAAACCGTAATGGGTACGTGCATAGGAGGCTGCATCCTGATCTGGCTCTATCCCGGCAACGGTCCATCCATGCTGTTGAAAAGCGTGCAGAAACTCTCCGGTGGCACAACCAATATCCAGCAGATCTCCATGCAGCTCCTCCCCTCTCAAGCGTGCAACCTTTTTTCGGATGGTTCGTTTTCGCACCCACTGGTAAATTTTTGCCACCATCCCCTTATGGGTATTGGAGTGGGCAATATAGGCATCCGACTTATAGTACGCGGCCAGTTGCTCCGACTGCGGACGAGGATTGGTAAACCGGAAGCCACATGCTTCACACCTATGGATAACAAAAACCTCCTTGGAGAGGAAATGATCCTCCACCTGAAGATAGGGCTTTATCGCCTCGGCGAAGCATAAAGGACAGTTATTCAATCTTTTCATCATATCGTTTCACGTGAAACCATTCAACTTATTTCCCCAGGTAAACCAAAAGCACGGAGATATCGGAGGGGGAAACCCCGCTTATGCGTGAAGCTTGACCAATGGTAGTAGGTCGCACGGCCATAAGTTTTTCCCGCGCCTCCGACGACAAGCTGTGTAGATGCTCGTAGTCAAAATCTGCACGGAGGGGAAGGTCTTCCATATTCGCCAGCTTATCGACCATATCCTGCTCCTTCTTGATGTAGCCCTCATACTTTACAAGGATCTCCACCTCTTCGAGCACCTCCAGGTCATTATCTATGGCACGCTCCACAAAGCCACGCAGGGAGGCACTACCCTTCAAAAGATCCCCTATTCCCACCTGGGGGCGCAATAAGAGGGAGGCCATCCGCTGAGGCTCACGCAAGGGAGGGGTCTGCAACGAAAGAAGAACCGCATCCATCTCCTCCGGACGCACAGCGTGGGCACGGAGAAAGGCCATCAACTGATCCATCTTCTCCTGTTTAGCTTCAACCCTCCTCAAGCGATCTTCAGAAGCAAGGCCCAACGCATGGGCAAGAGGAGTAAGCCTCAAATCGGCATTATCCTGACGCAAGAGAATACGAAACTCTGCCCGGGAGGTGAACATTCGATAGGGCTCATCCACCCCTTTTGTGATCAAGTCATCGATAAGTACCCCGATATAGGCATCGGATCTTTTTAGGATAAAGGGAGCTTGTTGGTGATTCTTCAGGTGCGCATTTATTCCGGCCATCAGCCCCTGCCCTGCGGCCTCCTCATAGCCGGTGGTACCGTTAATCTGGCCCGCAAAATAGAGGTTTTCCACCAAGCGAGTCTCCAGGGTATACTTCAGCTGAATCGGGGGAAAATAGTCATATTCGATGGCATAGCCCGGACGAAAGATCCGCGCCTTTTCAAATCCCGGAACTTTTTGCAGGGCACGCAGCTGTATGGCCTCCGGAAGAGAACTGCTAAACCCATTCACATAGACCTCTACCGTATCCCATCCCTCGGGCTCCACAAAGAGCTGATGGGAGATCCGATCCGGGAAGCGGGTAAGTTTATCCTCAATGGAGGGGCAATAACGGGGTCCGGTTCCTTTGATCCGTCCCTGATACATGGGAGAGTCATCAAAGCCCCGTTCCAACACAGCATGAACCTCCTCATTGGTATGGGCAATAAAGCAGGAGCGTTGGGACGACAGAGGAGGGGTCTCGGTATAGGAGAAGCGTCCGGGGAGAGCATCCCCTTGCTGCTCGATTAATTTCTCATAGGCGATGGTACGGCCATCCACCCGTACAGGCGTACCGGTTTTCAAGCGTTCGGAGCGAAAACCAAGGGCATTCAGTTGCTCTGTAAGCCCCTGAGAAGCGGTGTCGCCCATACGCCCTCCGGCAAAGGATTGTGTTCCCACATGAATAATACCGTTCAGGAAAGTGCCATTGGTCAGAATCACACTTTTCGCGGCGAAGGAGCACCCCAAACGGGTCTTAACCCCCTTCACGACACCCTCCTCCACCACCAAAGCGGTAACCAGATCCTCCCGAAAAGAGAGCAGAGGAATCCCTTCCAGCAGCTCTCGCCACTTCATGCTAAAGCGCATACGATCCGACTGAGCGCGCGGGCTCCACATGGCCGGCCCTTTGGAGCGGTTCAACATGCGGAATTGGATCATGGTATGATCCGTCACAATGCCGGAAAGGCCTCCCAAGGCATCTATCTCCCGCACAATTTGACCCTTTGCCACTCCCCCCATTGCAGGGTTACAAGACATTGCTGCCACCGCATTTCGATTCATGGTCACCAAAAGGGTTTTACTCCCCATATTTGCCGCTGCGGCAGCAGCCTCACAACCCGCATGGCCACCCCCGACCACAATAACATCAAACATTTCGCTCATAACAACGTGTTCCACGTGAAACTACACACTTAACTCCCTATATAATAGCATATAATCATCTTCCTTCTTCGTCATAATACGCTTCTCCTCCACCGATTTATCATTATAGCCACACAGATGCAATGCACCATGAACCAACAGGCGCAACACCTCCTCTTCCACGGCAATACCCAACGCCTTTGCATTCTCTTTTACACGCTCATAAGAGATGAACACATCACCACTAACAGGCTCATTATCAGAATAATAAGAGAATGTGATGGTATCCGTCAAGGTATCATGTGCCAAATACTTCACATTAAGATCATATAAGTAACGATCGCTACAGAAGATAAAATTTACGGCACCTACCTCAAACCCTTCACGATGAAACACGGCAAAAAGCCACGCCCGAAGCAGACGAATTTTCCGCAACCGATAGCGGATATCCTCATTGAAGAAAAGAATCTTACCCATAGGGCGCAAAGTTACTAATTCCCCTGCACACGGTAAAAGTAATCATTTACCTTGGTGCGGAAAAAGGGATGCAACGCAGGAGGAATGGTCTTCAACATCTCCACCTCCTTCTCCCGATTTTTCTCGTACGCCTCTAAGGTTGTCGGGTTGCTGTACTTCTGCTCTTTAACCTCTTTGGACTTACGTTTCTCCTCCTTCTCCCGCTGCTGCTCTGCCCTCTCGCTCTGCAACAGACGATTTACAATATCCTTTTGGCGGTTTAGGGTAGCCTGGGTGATGCGTTTATTTACCATATCTGTCTCATTCTGCTCCATCTCCTGGATCATACGCCGCATATTTCCGGAGACCTTTCCCTGCTCCTCCATCATTTGGTCGGCCATCTGTTGCAACTGTTGACGGATGGCCATCTGCTGAGCAGCGGCCCGGGCAAGCTTTTCACTCATTCCTTGCGATCCCCCACCCTGCTGCCCGGACTTCATCCCCTGCTGCAACTCCTCAAGCTGCTTGTTGAGCTGCTCCTGAAGCTGCCGCATGGTGGAAACATCCATCGATCCCTCCTTGCCACCCCCCGATGAGGGACAAGAAGAGCTGGACTCTCCACCCCCGGACATGGACTGCATCTGCTGCTGCATCTGATCCATGGCCTCCGACAAAAGCAACGCCAGGTCATTCATGGCCGTCATGCCATACTGCTGATCCTTTAATGCCAAAGAGATGCGATACTCGGTAAGAAAGGTTATGGAGGTAGCCATATAACCATTCAATTCATTGATCTTATCCATGATAAAGGGGCGAATGGCCAACTGTCGTTTTCCCAGGGCCTGAAGGCTATCCTTCACCACCTCCAAGCTGGCACGAATGCTATTCTGATCGCGGATAAGTTCAACATAGGCAGGATCACTACGCTTCATTACCGCCAAAGCTGCCATAAGATCCTCCTGCATAAAGGAGAGTTGCACGAGGTTATCCAGCGTCTGGCGAAGGGAGCGAGCATCTTCAGCCATCTGCTGCATCTGTGCTCCGGCCATCATCCCCTTCATCTTCTCCGACATCTGCTGCATGGTATCTGCTGCACGCTGCTGCGACTCCGAAGAAGCCTTCTGCTTTCCTTGCTGCATCTGTTGCAACCCCTGCTGCTGATCCTGCTTCACCTGCTCCTCATCCGAAGAGGGATCCTCCAAGGGATAGGGCTGACGCAAAGCATCATTCTTCTCCTTCAAGGCATCAAAATCGCGAGAAAGCTCCTCAAAACGCTCGTTGAGCTCCTCCTGCTTCTTCAGGGCATCCTGCAGGGAGTCCCCCTGGGCGCGCTCCGTTTCCTGAGCATTTTGACGCTGCTCTTCAGCCAACTGCTCCAACTTATCCGTATAGTCGGAGAGATCCTTCTCCACCTCCAACTTCTTAAACATCTCCAGTGTCCGATCCAACTCCTCTTCCAGCTCCTCATTACTAAGCTGCATCTCGTCTAACATCTCACTCATACGCTCTTTATCCATCTCCTCCATCAGCTCCTGCACCTCCTCAAAGAGCGACTTCAACTCGTCAGACATCAGCTCTTCAAAAAGCGCCTGTACCTCCTGCTGCTTCTCCAACAGTGCCGGATCAAAATCCTTGTACTCCAACTCTTGCTCACTCATTGCCTGCTGTTGTTCCATCAAGGTTTTCATCTCCTCCTGAAGATCCTGCTGGCGTTCCATCAAGGCACTTATCTTTTGTTGCTCTTCCCAAGTCACCTCCGCATTCTCCAACATACTCTTAGAGAGCTCTTCCAACTCCTTACGAATGGAACGGGTCTCCATAAGTGCCTCATTCATATCCTCCAACAGTGCATCTTCCGAAGCCTCGGCCATCTCCTCTACCTCCTCCATGGAAGGAAGTTCGTAAAGGTAACGAGCCGACTGCACACATTTGTAGCCATGGATAGGGTCGTTATCACACACCTCAAAGTAGTAAGACAAGCGGTCGCCCGGCAACATGACAAGCTGTTCAGGGTTAAAGGAGTGGAAAAAAGACTGACTTGACTGTCCGGGAAGGATCGAGACCTCTTCCGACCAGGTAACCCCGGTGGTGTCTCCTCCCGTCAGATGTTGATAATGAAAACGCAACGAGGAGAAGCCATAATCATCTCGGATAAAGCCATCAAAAAAGAGATGACGGGTAAGCAGGGAGTCACTCCGCTCAGAGAGGGTCAAGGTGGGATAGGCATCGGGAATGGAGGCGATAAAGAAATCCAGCGTATCGGGATTAACCATAAAATCATTGTAGGAGACCACTGCCAACGAACGACTTTTACGGATCGTCTCAGACCATACGGCCACATTCTGGTCCACCGTCTCCAACAGGTTAACAGTATCGGCACTAATAATCTTCAGACCTCGACAATCACGGGTATAGAACTTCACGGTAAGCTTGGTTCCTTCGGGCACTTCCAGGTCCGAAAGGCTGGACCAACGTCGATCCTCCAGTCCCGTATAAGCGGGGAAGTCGGCCGACACCTCAAAATCAAGCAACACCGGATTGGGGTAGACCCGAATGGTATAAAGCGGGGAGAGGACCTCCCCGGCAGAGAGACGAAACGTCTGATCGCCCGCCATATTCCGAAATTGATACATGTAACGACCCTCCGAAAGCTCGGTGAGACGGTATTTCACCTTGCCAAGCAGCACATAGACCGCCTCAGGCAGCAACGCCCCCTCCACCTGAACCTTCAGGGTGAAATCGCTATGTTGGACGGCTTCCAGGGAGTCGTTCAACACCAGGAAATGAAATGGGAGCGGACGAGAAAACTCCTCCTCGTAATGGATAATTCGTTTTGCAGGCTGGGTTACAAAAGAGGGCCATAACAAAAAGACCAATAGAAAAAGTGCAACAGCCGGCACCACATAACGCAGATAACGTAGGTTCTTGCGAAGATCCACCGCCAGGTGAAAAGGGACAGGACGTAATGCCTCTGTCTTCTGCACAATCGAAGCGGCCAACAGATCAGAATCCTCCCCTCCCCTATCCATCAAGGCCTGCAACTCCAAAGTATTGAGCAAACGGTCATCCACCTCCGGGAAGTGACGGCCAATAAGCACAGCTGCCTGTCGCAAAGAGAGACTTTTTCCCAAGCGAAAAACCTTCAACAAGGGAACAACGACAAAAAAGAGGAGCACCCCTACGATCATCACTAAAGCACCCCAGAAAAGCAACATACGCGCCATGCGCCCCATCCAAAGGCGATCCTCCAGCAGCAACAAAAGCAATGACGCGACGATGGCAATAAAAACCGTGTAAAACAGACCACGTATTACACGATTGAAATAGTAACGCCGTATAAAACGAAGTAACTTCTGTTCTATAATATCGAACCCATTCATAGGCAAATCGCACGTAAACCTTCATAAGGCCTTCACACAAAAAACGCTCCAACCGAAAGAAGAGCCCCTATGCAAAAAACCTGTTGCGGCGACAAAGGTAACGAGTCTTTGCAAGAAAACTACTAACCCCAGGTAATGGCAAATGGGAGAAAATCGAGAAACATTCACAAAACCCTAATAATCAAAAATTTAAATAAAAAATGAGTGGTTTAAAAATATTTCATAATGAGAGGATCTCCGCATTTAAACACCACACAGAAAAAAAGAGGACAAAAAAAAAGCAGATGTATAAGAAGAGTAGTACATTTGCGGAGGATAACAGATCAACATAAAATTAGATCTCACATGAAAAAGGAGCTTAAAATACGCGATTTAACGCTGCGCGACGGCCAACAGAGTTTGTTTGCCACACGCATGAGACAGGCACAGGTTGACAGGGTATTACCATACTACAAGGATGCCGGATTCTATGCCATGGAAGTCTGGGGAGGAGCCGTACCGGACTCGGTAATGCGTTACCTGAAGGAGAGCCCTTGGGATCGTTTGGAATCCATCAAGAAAGGGATTGGAGGAACCAGTAAACTCACGGCACTCTCAAGGGGACGAAACCTCTTTGGATATAACCCCTACCCGGAGAAGGTCATCGAAGGGTTCAACCGCAATGCCATTGAATCAGGGATCGACATTATGCGCATCTTCGATGCCCTTAATGACGTGGAGAACATGAAGTCCACCATTCGTATCGTCCATGATAACAAAGGAATTGCAGACTGTGCGGTGTGCTATACGGTGGATCCCAAATACACCCGAAAGCAAAAAATCAAAGCACTACTTAAAGGGAAAAAACTACCCACAAGTATCTTCACGGAAGACTACTTCCTGCAAAAGGCAAAGGAGCTGGAAAAACTGGGTGCGGATATGATCACCATAAAGGATATGGCTGGATTAATTCCTCCCTCAATGACCGGAAAATTGATCAAACGATTGAAAAAAGAGCTCTCCATTCCCATTGATTTTCATACACACTGTACGCCGGGCTACGGCCTTGCCAGTGCTCTTATGGCCATTATCAACGGTGTAGATATTTTGGATACGGCTCTTCTTAACTTCTCCGGAGGCCCTGCAGCTCCTAGCTTTGAGATCATTCAACTATTTTGCCACAAATTGGGGATCAGCACGGGCATCGATCTTGAAAAGGCTCGTGACATCAACAACGAGCTCAAAACAATTCGGGAAGAGTTGGCAGATGTGGATAGCTACAAACTGTTCCCTATTGCCTTCGATATTACCAATCCGGTACTACCCAACGATATCGATCAGCTATTCGACAAAGCCATTGCCTTGGCTAAAGCAGATAACGAATCTGAGTTATTGGCCACTACCCGAAAGATTGAGGATCACTTCAACCTGCCAAAACCCAACGAAAATGTGAAGAATGCAGAGATCCCCGGAGGAATGTACACCAACATGTTAGCACAGCTAAAAGCCGTAAAACAGGATCATTTGCTGAACAAGGTGCTGGAGTATGTCCCCTTGGTACGTCTTGATGCGGGATGTCCTCCCTTGGTGACTCCCACCAGTCAGATTGTGGGTGCCCAAGCGGTAAACTATGTGGTAGATCTCAACAACAAGGAGAAGCCCTATACCAACACATCGGTGCAATTTGTCAATCTGGTGATGGGTAAATATGGGAAAACGCCCATCCCCGTTGACCCCCACTTTAGGGAGAAGATCACCGGTGACCCGGAAGAGAAAGCCTATAATGACAGCGACTATAAGAGTCCCGACAATCCGGTACTACGGGAGCATGGATTCGAGCTGTTGGCAAAGAATGAGAAGGAAGAACTCCTTCTGGCACTCTTCCCCGCTGTGGCAAAACCCTTCCTTATGGAACGTATTGAAGAGCGCTATGCCGAACAGAAGCGGAAAGAAGAGGAGGAATACCAGAAAGCCCGAGAGGAGTACCAAAATATGTCTCCGGAGGCCAAAACCGAACGCCTGATGAAAGGGCTCTACAACTATTCGTGGATGTCTCGATAAGCCCATCGGTTAACCCCTAAAAAAGCCGCCTGATGACAGAAATCATCAGGCGGCTTTTTTATTACCTCAACACGGGATCACAAGGTTAAAAGAGATACTTGTTTATCGAGCCTGTTCGTATGTTGAAGCAACGGTGCACCTACAAAAAGTCGAGCCTTTCCCCGTGGATACCACATGGTGCATCTACGGAAAAAGGCCCGATCCCATTGACGTTTTACGAAACTACTCCACGATGGTCAATTCGTCGATAATGTTGGTAGCTCCCGCAAACTTATCAATGATAAAGAGCACATAGCGGGCATCCACACAGATGGTACGCTGCAATTCGGGCTCAAAAGCAATATCACCACTCATCGCTTCCCAGTTACCATCAAAAGCCAATCCGATCAGCTCGCCCTTACCATTAATCACAGGACTTCCGGAATTTCCTCCGGTAATGTCATTGGTGGTCAAAAAACAGGTATAGAGCACTCCATCCTTTCCATAGCGGCCATAATCTTTCTTCTCCCAAAGCTCTTTCAGCTTAGGATGAACCACAAACTCCCAGTTGTTGGGATCTTCTTTCTCCATCACCCCATCCAAGGTGGTAAGGTAGTGGTAGTGTACAGCATCTGCTCCCTGGTAATCCTGAACAGAACCATAGGTCAGTCGCATGGTAAAGTTTGCATCGGGATAGAATTTCTTATCCTTTTTCATGACGCGGAGCCCGGCAACAAAGAGTCTGTTTCCCTTGCTCTCCATATCATATACCGCATCTAAGGCCTTATTGCGGGCGACATAGTCATCCACATAGGCGTTGGCAAACACATAAGCAGGGTCTTTAAGAATCTTCTTTGCTTTGGGCCTATCCAGGAAAGCGTTAAGTTTCTCTTCGCTGGCAAAGATGGACTTTGCAAATAACTTGTGGGCATAGGCTTCAAAATTGCCTTTGTACTTGCTATGGATACGTACCAGTTCGGCATTCTGCATCTCCGCAGGGAACTCATCCCAGATCATCTGCAACATGGCCACCACCATATTCCTGTCCGTAGGCATATTATAGTCTTTGTAGTAATCTTTGGCTCCCTCACGAAGGTCGGCAATAAGTGCTTCAATCTCCTCTTTGGAAGCCTCTTTACGGCCAAGGAGGTCGGCCAATCGACCAAAACGTCGGCTAAAGGAGTAGATCTCAGGACCACGGTAGAATCCCTCAAAGAAGAAGGTGTTCCACAAATTCTGTGCAGAAGATTGGGCATACGCCTTCTCCAGCAGCGGAAGGGCCTCTCCATATTTTTGATCCATGGCCGGGTTCGCTTTCAGCCAAGTGCGAAATTCGTTCTCCAAAGCCAATTTAGTATCATACACATGGAGACGTTTTAATCCTTTGGTTTGACCAATGAAGTATTTCCAATAGTTTGCCGTACGTGCGTACTTGGAGGCATATTGGATTCGCACAGCATCGGAGGCATCCATATCTTGCCGCATAATATCAAGTTTCTTCCGGCGAATCTTAACGATAGCGGGATTTTTAACCTCTATGGCATCTTCCACCCCGTAGGAGGTTAAAAAGCGGTCTGTGCTTCCGGGATAGCCCATAATCATGGCAAAATCATCCTTCTGCACCCCTTTAATGCTCACGGGCAGGTGATGACGGGGACGCATGGGCACATTCTCCTCGGAATAGGCTGCCGGCTTATTATCTTTTCCTGCATAAACACGGAAGATGGAGAAATCACCCGTGTGGCGCGGCCACATCCAATTGTCGGTATCGGCACCATACTTCCCAATGCTGCTGGGAGGAGTTCCCACCAGACGAACATCAGTATAAACCTCATATACAAAGAGGTAATACTCATTTCCATGGAAGAACCCTTTCACCTCCGCATGGTAATGGGTATCACCCACAGCCTCTTCCTTGATCTCCTTGGCGGCAGCTTGAATCGCCTCGGAACGCTCCTCCTCAGACATCTCGTCATTCACCGCTGCCAATACGCGCTCGGTGACATCCTCAATACGCACCAAAAAAGAGGCCTTGATTCCCTCATTGGGAAGCTCCTCTTTCAAGCTACGAGCCCAAAAACCATCCGTCAGATAGTCATGTTCTACGGTACTGTGCGACTGGATATAACCATAACCACAGTGGTGGTTGGTAAAGATCAAGCCCTTGTCGGAAACAATCTCTCCGGTACAGCCACCACCAAAAATGATAATGGCATCCTTCAAACTGGAGTGGTTAATGCTGTAAATCTCCTCAGGGGTTAGCTGAAGCCCCATCTCCTGCATATCCACATAGTTGAGGCGCTCCAGGAAAAGGGGTAACCACATTCCCTCGTCAGCCTTTGCCAACGGACTAAAGATCAGGAAAAATCCTGTAATTAAAGTAAGTAATCTTCTCATCTTTTTAAACTTTATTCGATTTATAAAAAATTTCTATGCGAACCATAAGGTCACAGCCATGCGCCCCGGACCTTCCATCCATTGAGCCCATGACAAACCAAATGTAGTAGAAACGCTACACGTACTTCTCTCCTTTTTCTTTTTTAACCTCCTCCACAATGGTACGCAGTTTCTGCTCATCCTCCTTTCTACACAACAGTAGAACACCGTCTTCTTCCACCACAATTACATCCTTCAATCCCTGAACAACCACCAGCTTATCATGGGGGACATTAATCACCGAACCCTCCGTATCGTAGGTCAACACATTGCTCCCCACAATCGCATTTTTATGGGCATCTTTGGGAAGATTCTCGTAAAGAGACCCCCAAGTCCCCAGGTCACTCCAACCAAAATCAGCCATATGAACATACACATTGGAGGCTTTCTCCATCACCCCATAATCGATGGAGATCGACTTACAAGTGGGAAAGGCTTTATCGATAAAATCCTGCTCTCCGGAGGTATAATAAAAATCCTGCCCCATGGCAAGAACCTGGGAGATCTCAGGCTGGTAGGCCTCAAAAGCAGCATTAATGGACTTCAACGACCAAATAAAAATCCCCGAATTCCACAGAAAATCACCAGACTGAAGAAACGTCTCTGCCAGGGCCTTCTCCGGCTTCTCCGTAAAGGTCTTTACCTTATGAATTTGATGATTATTCTGCCACACATTAGCTCCATCAAACTGAATATACCCATAGCCGGTATCGGGGCGAGAGGGTTTAATTCCCAAGGTAAGAAGCCAATCATTCTTTTCTGCCGCATTGAGTGCATCAGTAATAACCTCTTCAAAAATATCCTCTTTAAGAATAATATGATCGGAAGGAGCAACCACCATACAGGCATTGGCATTCCTAACTTTAATCTTATGCATGGCATAAGCAATACAGGGAGCCGTATTTCTACGCATGGGCTCGCACAAGATCTGCTCCGAAGAGATCATGGGCAACTGCTCTGCCACCATCTCTCTGTACAACTTACTGGTCACCACAAAAATATTCTCTTGCGGAATGATCCGTGCAAGACGATGAAAAGTCTGTTGGATAAGTGTCTGACCGGTATTCAGAATATCTATAAACTGTTTGGGGCGTGATGATAAACTCTTAGGCCAAAACCGCGTTCCAGCTCCTCCTGCCATAATCACACCATAGTAATTTTTTGTCATAAAGGGTTGTCTTTTGACAGGTACAAGATGTACCCTGTGGAATATGTTCTACAAAAATAACGGATTTCTTTGAAAAGAGAAAGAACCTTTTCAAGAATCAAAGGGCTTGACACAGCCATCGGTTTGAGCAAAAACAGAGGGTTGATCCGAAGGAACGACACTCCAGCTACCACACCCACATCCTTTTTTCTTCCAAAAACCTCTTCGAGACGAACCACAGGAAAGCAAACATAACGATAATGCCATCACCAACCCAAAAAGCAGAAAACGTCCTCTATTTCGTTGAAATTTTATAACCATATCTAAATAATTCCATCACAAAGGTACTGTTTTATTATTTTACGTTACCTTAGCAGAAATATTATTTTCATGCGATTATTAGTTCCATTGGGAGAATATCTGGTATTCGTGAGCCGCGTTTTTCGTAAGCCTCCACGACGAAAAATCTTCGGAAAAAACCTACTTGTCGAACTCCAAAGCCTGGGGATCAATTCCATAGGTATCGTGGTGATCATCTCTCTTTTCACGGGTGCCGTCGTTGCACTTCAGGTTGCTTATAATACTGATAACCCACTTATTCCCAAATACCTTGTAGGTTATAGCACACGCCAGTCGATGATTCTGGAGTTTTCTCCAACCATTATTGCCCTTATTCTCGCCGGTAAAGTAGGCTCCAATATTGCCTCCCAGATTGGCACCATGAGAGTAACGGAACAAATTGACGCTTTAGAGGTAATGGGCGTCAACACGGCCAACTACCTGGTATTACCCAAGGTCATTGCTTCCGTACTGGTTAATCCTATCCTGGTAATCTTCAGTATTTTTGTAGGAATCTTTGGGGGATGGCTCGCCATGACCACAACCCACAAAGTCAGCTCCCACGACTTTCTTACCGGTATCTATCTTGACTATTATAATTTCGATATTATTTATGCACTCATTAAAACCGTCGTTTTTGCCTTTTTGATTACCACAATTTCAGGATTTTACGGCTACTATACCGAAGGAGGAGCCCTGGAGGTTGGAAAATCATCCACCAAAGCAGTGGTCACCGCCAGCACAATGATCATCATTGCCAATCTAATTATCACACAAATCCTGCTCATATGATCCAAGCGCATAATATCTATAAGCAATTCCGTGATAAAACCGTGCTCAGTGACGTTTGCGTTGAATTTAAAGCAGGAAAAACCAACCTTATCATCGGAAAAAGCGGCTCAGGAAAAACGGTATTAATGAAAATACTCGTGGGGCTCCATATCCCCGATTCGGGAAATATTCTCTTCGATAACAGGGACTTCACTTCCATGAAACCCAAGGAAAAGAAGGACCTTCGAAAAGAGATCGGCATGCTCTTTCAGGGAGGAGCACTCTTCGACAGCATGAGCGTGGAAGAGAATGTGATGTTTCCCCTGGCAATGTATACTGATATGAACTACAAACAGCAACTTGAACGGGTAAATTTCTGCCTGCACAGAGTGAACCTGGAGAAATCTAATCAACTGATGCCCTCAGAGTTGAGTGGAGGAATGATCAAGCGAGTTGCCATTGCCAGAGCCATCGCCACCAACCCCAAATACCTCTTCTGTGATGAACCGAACTCCGGCCTCGACCCCCAAACGGCGAATGTCATCGACCATCTCATTAAAGAAATTACACACGAAAATAATATTACCACGGTCATCAATACGCATGACATGAATTCCGTACTCGAGATGGGCGAACATATCGTCTTTATTCACGAAGGCAAAGTTAAGTGGACGGGAGATAACAAAACTATTCTCAACGACAAAACACCGGAATTAAATGAATTTATCTTCTCCACAGAACTGACCAAAAGGGTGAAAAGAGAAAACGGATAATATATTTTTATGAACTGGCTTGACATTGTTATCCTCATCCCCCTCCTCCTCTTCGCCTTTCGGGGACTGAAGAACGGGATTATTATGGAGATCTTCACCCTGATTGCCCTGATACTGGGTATTTGGGGTGCCCTGGAGTTCTCCTTCATCACTGAAGCCTACCTCATTGAGCAGTTCCAATGGAATAATAAATACCTTGGCATTATCGCTTTAATCATCACATTTACCTTAGTGGCAGTGGGGGTTTACCTTGTGGGAAAGATAATTCAGAAACTCTCTCATGCAGTGGCTCTAGGAGCCTTAGATAAACTATTAGGCTTTCTATTTGGTGTGATGAAGGGGCTCCTCATATTGGCTCTCATCGCCCATATCTACCACCGTTTTGACCCAGAATCACACCTTATCGATGAGGAGGTAAAAGAGGCCAGTTTTTGCTATCCTATCCTTTCTGAGATCAGTAAAGAGATGGCTCGTGTAATGGATGAACAAACACTTCCGGACATTCATAAAGAGAAAGAGAAGTTGGATAACATGGTCAAAGAGACCTTCGATATTTAGTCTCTGTCCACAAAATCAGCGTTTTAAGAAGAGGCTGCATAGAAGGTTCGAAATCGAAGCTTGCGAAGGCTGAAAGAGGGGAGCTTACTGGCAGAAATGACCATTGGGAGGACAAGCATCACAAAGAAGTCAGACTTTATGGAGAGCTACCATTTAGGGCATCAACTTAATATCCTTCACATTCAACTGCAAGGTTACATTGCCGTTCCATTCATTTTGTTCCACGTGGTATACCAGGCTAAAGAGTTGGCCTTCAGCAATTTTTGAGAAGTGTTCACCCTGTTGAAAAGCAATGGCAGGAATAGGGTAGGAGGACTCATCAGGGTGCACCACATTCAGTTTAAGATGGTTTTTAAAGGGATTCTCATTCTTTCCCACCAGACGAACCAGGCCGGAGTCAATCAAACCATTGGTACGAAAAACAGGAGCCATATTCCCCGGTCCAAAGGGGGCAAACTGCTTAAGGATTCGATAAAAGCGTGAATTTATGGTACTGAGGCGAATCTCCATATCCACCTCTATTTCAGGTACTAACATAAAATCAGCGATGGACTCCTCCACGATACGTTCAAACCGTTGGGTAAACGCTTCCAGATGCTCCTCCTTCATGGAGAGGCCCGCAGCATAGGTATGACCACCAAAGTGTTCCAACAGGTCAGAACAGGCATCAATGGCATCGTACACATCAAAGTTTTTTACGGAACGTGCCGACCCGGTAATCAAGCCGTTACTTTTGGTAAGCACCACGGTGGGACGATAGTAGGTATCCGTAAGCCTTGAAGCAACAATTCCCACAACCCCTTTATGCCAATCCGGATTATAGACCACCGTAGTTTTTTTACTGCTAAAACGGGGATCATTCTTAATCATCGACAGGGCATCGGTAGTCGCCTGATTATCCAAGTGCCGACGCTCTTTGTTGATGTTATTAATTTGGGAAGCCAGCGTCATGGCATCGGGATAGCTTTCGCTAATGAGGAGTTCCACTGAGTTTCGCCCCGACTCCAAACGGCCAGCAGCGTTGATACGTGGCCCTACCACAAACACCAAATCTGAAATGGTCAATTCCCGGCTAAAAATACAACCCTCTTCTTTCCTAAAACCGCGTTTACGGCTGATATTGGAAACCTGAAGAATCGCTTCAAGCCCCGGACGCGGATTGCTGTTGATTTTCTTCAACCCATAGTAAGCCAGGATACGATTCTCCCCGGTAATGGGAACAATATCAGCGGCAATACTCACCACCACAAGATCCAAGTAACGATGCAACAAGTCGAAAGGCATGTTATAGCGTTGGGAATAGGCTTGAATAAGCTTAAATCCCACCCCGCAACCGGAAAGATCCTTGTAAGGATAATTACAGTCTGATCGTTTGGCATCCAACACTGCTACCGCAGCAGGAAGGGTATCTCCCGGACGATGATGATCTCCTATGATAAAATCAATCCCATACTGACGGGCATAATCAATCTTCTCAATGGCTTTAATCCCACAATCCAGGGCGATGACAAGGCTATAATTATTTTTACAAGCATAATCAATCCCCTGATAGGAAACCCCATACCCTTCAGCATATCGGTCGGGAATATAAAAATCAATGTTGGCATCAAGCTCCTTAAAGAAGCTATAAACCAGCGCTACGGCGGTGGTTCCATCCACATCATAATCCCCATAAACAAGAATTTTCTCCTTGGATTCAAGAGCTCTATGAACACGCTCCACCGCCTCATCCATATCCTTCATAAGGAAAGGATCGTGAAGGTGTTCCAGCTGAGGACGAAAAAAGCGTTTTGCTCCGTCAAAATCAACAATTCCCCGTTGTACAAGAAGATTTGCTAACACAGGATCCACACCAAGCTCCTTCGAAAGCTTAGTAACCGCCTCATTATCACCATATTCTTTTAGTACCCAACGTTTTAGCATAACCTCTCTTAAGGATGTGTAAAGGTAAAAAAACTAACCGATTATTATACTATGACAAACACAATAAATATGTACTTATTTGTAAATGCTTTAGTACTAAGGAATAACAGGGCTAAAAAAAATAAAACATCCACAAGACAACCCATCTCCTCTCCAACGCCATCCCCATGAACACAGATTTCCACGGGAGTTGGCAAGGCCACTAAACAAGCGTTTTTACAGCAACTTCCCTGTGGGCTATTTTCTCCACCTCAGCCAAAATTTATTCCTCCTCTATTTTATGCCATCACAAGCCATTTGTACCCCACCCCCCCCTACTCAAAAGCCATCTCTCCTTTTTCTTTGGAAACAGGAAAACAATAATTGGAATTTCTTTCAATTTTCACTAAAATTGCAAGTTGTCAAGAAGTATTTAATATCATATTAAAAAGCCACCTGTGAAAGCCATTAAAACCGCACTCATCTCCGTATATCACAAGGATAATTTAACGTCAATTATACGCACTCTAGCACGCCAAAATGTGCAGATATACAGTACCGGAGGAACCTACGAGTTTATTACCCAAATGGGAATAGATGCTCTTACAGTGGAATCGGTCACAGGGTATCCTTCCATTTTAGGAGGAAGGGTGAAAACGCTTCACCCTAAGGTCTTCGGAGGTATTCTCTCTCGTCGTGATCACGACACAGATGCGGCAGAGATGAAAAACTATGAGATTCCCTATGTTGATTTGGTCATCACCGACCTCTATCCTTTTGAACAAACCACTCAAGAAACCGATTGTGAGGAAGAAATCATTGAAAAGATTGACATTGGGGGCATATCGCTTATCCGGGCTGCCGCTAAAAACTATCGGGATGTGATGATTGTGCCCTCCATGGAACACTATCAGGAGTTTGAAGATCTCTTAAACAAAAACGAGGGGGTATTTTCTCTCGAAGAACGAAAACGCTTTGCAGGCTATGCGTTCAACGTAAGTTCCCACTATGACATGGCCATCTATCAACACTTCAGCAAGAAAGAGGAGCAGAAGGCACTCAAAATAAGCGAACTCCATAGTACGGCACTGCGTTATGGGGAGAATCCCCACCAAAAGGGAAGCTTCCATGGCAAGCTCGAAGCCATCTTTTCTCAACTTCACGGCAAAGCACTCTCTTACAACAACCTGGTAGATATTGATGCTGCCATATCATTGATCTTAGAATTTGAAGACCCCACCTTTGCCATTCTTAAGCACACCAATGCCTGTGGTTGTGCCACCCGCCCGGAGCTGTTGTCGGCCTATCAAAACGCATTGGCAGGAGACCCTGTTTCAGCCTTTGGTGGCGTTTTTATCAGTAATCAACCTATTGATATACAAACAGCTGAAGAGATTAATAAGCTCTTCTTTGAGGTGATCCTGGCGCCCGGCTATGAAGAGTCCGCTTTGAAAATTCTTCAGTCCAAGAAGAACCGTATTATCCTGAAGAAAAAGAACTATGATTTCTCCTCACAACTTGTAAAAACGTCACTGAATGGCTACATTGTGCAAGATCGGGACGAAACCACAGAGACGAAAGATAACCTCACGGTAGTCACCCGCCGCAAGCCCAGCGATCGGGAAATTGTGGATCTTCTCTTCGCCAACAAACTGGTAAAACACACCAAAAGCAATGCCATTGTCCTTGCAAAAGAAGAGATGCTACTGGGCAGTGGCACCGGGCAAACTTCACGCATTGACGCATTAAAACAAGCCATCACCAAGGCTGGAGCCTTTAACCTTCCGTTGGAGGGGGCTGTGATGGCCTCGGATGCTTTTTTCCCCTTTCCGGACAACGTGGAAGAGGCATGGAAGGCAGGCATAAAGGCGGTCATACAACCCGGAGGATCCATCCGCGACCAGCAAAGCATTGATTTCTGCGATGCACATGATATGGCGATGGTCTTCACCGGTGTACGCCATTTTAAACATTAGAAATACAACAACATCATGGGAATATTCTCCTTTTTAACCAAAGAAATCGCCATCGACCTCGGAACGGCGAATACCATCATCATATACAACGATAAGGTAGTCGTTGACGAGCCCTCCATCGTAGCGCAGGAACGCTCGTCGGGCAAAATTCTTGCCGTGGGTAAACGTGCAATGATGATGCACGGAAAAACACATGAAAACATCAAAACCATTCGCCCACTACGCGACGGGGTAATCGCAGATTTCCAAGCAGCGGAACATATGATTCGAGAGATGATCAAGATGATCAATCCTCAAAAAACACTGTTCCCTCCCGCACTCAAAATGGTCATCTGTATCCCCTCGGGTATTACGGAGGTAGAGGAGCGTGCGGTGAAAGACTCGGCAGAACAAGCCGGTGCCCGTGAGGTAAAACTTATCCACGAACCCATGGCTGCCGCCATCGGAATTGGAATTGATGTGCTGGAACCCACCGGAAACATGATTATTGACATTGGAGGAGGAACCTCCGAGATCGCCGTCATTGCCCTTGGTGGAATCGTAAACAATAAATCCATACGCATTGCCGGGGATGACTTTAACCTGGACATCGAAGAGTATATGCGCAAGCAACATAATATCAACATTGGAGAGCGTACAGCCGAACGAATCAAAATTGAGGTGGGTGCGGCATTGGAAGAGATCGACAATCCTCCGGATGATTATGCCGTACACGGAAGGGATATGCTGACAGGGATCCCCAAGGAGGTCAAGGTCAACTACAAGGAGATTGCTCATGCCTTGGACAAGTCCATCTCCAAGGTAGAAACAGCGGTGCTAAATGCACTGGAGAAGACCCCTCCCGAATTGGCTGCCGACATCTATCGAACCGGTATCTATCTTGCGGGGGGCGGCTCCATGCTAAGGGGGCTTGACCTACGAATTCACAACAAAACCAAACTGCCTGTCCATGTGGCAGATGACCCACTGAGAGCCGTAGCACGAGGAACCGGCATTGCACTTAAGAATTTTGATAAGTTTACCTTCCTTATCAAATAAATGCCTCTCTATCCATGCGGAACCTTATCATCTTTATCATAAGGAATCATCTTGTGATACTCTTTGTACTCCTTATGGGAAGCAGTATCGGAATGTACCTATCATACAATAGCTACCAACACAGCAAGTTAATCCGCACGACGATGCATGTAACCGCCCGAATTATGGAGGCCACTGAAGGTATCACCCAATACCTTCACCTCACCGAGGCCAATAAACAATTGGCAGAGGAAAATGCCCGACTCAGGATGATGGCTCCCGTATCAACGGAAACAACCATTACGGATACCTGTTCACCATACCGCTATCTCCATGCCCGGGTGATTAGCAACTCCATCCATCGAAAGCACAACTATCTGTTACTCAATAAGGGGCGATCAGATGGGGTAAAACCCGACCAAGGAGTCATCTCCTCAGAGGGGGTAGTGGGCATCATCACAGAGGTGACACAGAATCACAGCAGTGCCATCTCGTTGGTCAACCTCAACAGCCAAATCAGTGCCCGGCTGAAAAACTCCCATGAGTTGGGGCGTGTCGTCTGGGATGGCAAGGATTACCGCTACACCATGCTCGTGGACATTCCCACGCACATCCTCGTCCACAAAGGGGATACAGTGGTAACCAGCGGATATTCTCACATCTTTGCCTCCGATATTCCCATTGGTACGGTGGATAGCATCAGCCTACAAAGCGGCGACCACTTCTACCATATACGGTTGGCTCTGACGGAGAACTTCAATGCATTATACAATGTGTATATCATTGATAACCTATTTGTCGATTCGTTATCATACCTCGAAGATCAATACAAAAGGAGGTATGATGAGTAAGCGGATTTTAACACATGTACTGCAATCTATCCTATTTATAGCGGCACAGGTATTGATATTTAACCATATCAACCTCGGCGGATACGTAAACCCCTACATCTACATTATTTTTATCCTCATGCTCCCTCTGGAGCTTCCCGGTTGGCTCGTATTGATCAACGGGTTTTTGCTGGGATTAACCATTGATATCTTCACCCATGTGCCGGGGCTACACGCATCAGCTACGGTATTTACGGCCTTTATCCGACCCTTTATTATCAACCGTATTACCACCAACAAGGAGATTGAACCGGGCATACGTCCCTCCTTGTTGAACATGGGACAGCGGTGGTTTCTCCTCTATGCCATCCTGATGATCACCAGCCACCATATCATCCTTTTTTTCCTCGAAGTACTCTCCTTTAAACAGTTCTTCAACACACTATCTCAAGCACTACTCAGCAGTTTGACCACCCTCGTCTTAGCCTATATCTCACAATACCTCTTCTACTCAAAACGATCCAAATAAAAAACCCCGTTACCGCAAGTAACAGGGTTTTGGTTTTCAACTTTTAGCCCTTTATTTGGTTTGTGCGCTTCATGGGCACGTTGTCCCATTGTGGCATTAACCATTATTAGACCAAAGGGAGTGGAGCTATTCCACCAACGTCATCTCGTCCACAAGGTGCTTCGCTCCCGCAAATTTATCAATGACAAAGAGGACGTAACGAATATCAACACTAATGGTACGCTGCAGTTCAGGTTCAAAGGCAATATCGCCGCTCATGGCTTCCCAGTTGCCGTCAAAGGCTACACCGATAAGTTCACCATCCCCGTTAATCACAGGACTTCCTGAGTTTCCTCCGGTAATATCATTATCCGTAAGAAAACAGACAATCATATCCCCATTGGCATCGGCATACCGGCCATAATCTTTTGCTTCATAG
>PDWI01001761.1_pt1 | contig 33734 bp, 27 predicted proteins | sample 1430891 | NCBI WGS metagenome assembly PDWI01 (sample SAMN01162508, study PRJNA174530) | Oral metagenome, whole genome shotgun sequencing project. | biome: Marine environment; feature: Marine mammal; material: Swab sample of the gingival sulcus; isolation source: swab sample of gingival sulcus... | reverse complement strand
GATAAAGTATTTAAGCGAACCAAGACCTACACGACGTGCCACTTCATTTGCTTCGGCTTCGTCCATATCTTTCGCCTTGCCTTGCTCTTCGGCAATAGTCTTAGCCGTCTGAATCATCTCGTCCATTAGGTCGTCAGCGTCCACGACTGTTCCCTCACGGCTCTTCATTCGTCCTAAGCCCTTTGGCAATTCTACCATACCATAGCTGAAGTGCTTCAAGTCTTTTCCGAACTCAAAACCAAGCTTATCTAATAGGATTGACAGAACTTGGAAGTGATAGTTTTGCTCATTCCCCACAACGTACACCATTTTGTCAATAGCATAGTCGTTAAAACGGAGTTTAGCTGTACCGATGTCTTGCGTCATATAAACTGATGTGCCGTCCGAACGAAGTAGGATTTTTCTATCCAGACCTTCACTTGTTAGGTCAGCCCAAACTGAGCCGTCTTCATCTTTAACGAAAAGACCTGCCTCTAAGCCACGCAAGACTTCATCACGCCCTACGAGGTAAGTATCTGATTCGTAGTAAATCTTATCAAAATCCACACCAAGACGCTTATAACTCTGATCAAAGCCGTCATAAACCCACTCATTCATCTTCTTCCATAGAGCAACGGTTTCCTCATCTCCTTCTTCCCAACGGCGAAGCATAGCACGAGCTTCTTTCATCAGTTCTGACGCTGCTTCGGCCTCCTCTTTTGTCTTACCGCTTGCGATTAGTTCGCCGAGTTCTGCCTTATAATGCTTATCAAAAAGTACGTAGAAGTCCCCAACCAAGTGGTCGCCTTTCTTGCCAGTGCTTTCAGGCGTAGCCCCTTCGCCCCACTTAATCCAAGCAAGCATTGACTTACAGATATGAATACCTCTATCGTTCACGATGTTTGTCTTAACGACACGCATTCCGTTAGTTTTCAAGATTTCGCTGACGCTAAAGCCTAAAAGGTTGTTACGAATATGTCCAAGGTGAAGCGGCTTATTTGTATTTGGCGAAGAATATTCAACCATAACAAGCGGAGCATTTTCATCAGCTGTCTTGTGTCCGAAGTTCTCCGTGCTGACAATCTCGTCAAATAGTTCTAACCAAGCTTTTTTGCTAAGCGTTAAGTTAAGGAAACCTTTAACCACTTGAATCGCCTCAACCATTGGCTCATTTTCTTTTAGGAACGTGCCAATCTCTTCGGCTGTTACTTCTGGTTTCTTTCGGCTAATCTTCAGCAATGGGAAGGTTACAAGGGTCAAATGCCCTTCAAATTCACGCTTACACTTCTGCAGTTGGATTTGTTCTGCACTGACTTCTGCCTCGTAGAGGCTACCTACAGCCCCTTGGACTGCTTGACTTAGTTTTGCTATTATTGACATTGTCTCTATATATTTTTCTTATTTTACTCCTAATCTACAAAGATACAAATTTTAAGCGTCAAAGCTTTCAAGCACCTGCTTACCCAATGCCGTTAATCTATATTTTTGTTTTTTGCTTTTAGGGCTATTAGGTATCGTCATCTCTATTAGTTCTTTATCTAAACTTGGTTTTAGATAACTCTTAGCCAAATAAGTTCTATCGGACAAATCTAAATTTTCCATTATCTCAACCCTTGAAAGCTCTTGTGTACTAATAGCTAAAAGTAATTTTTTCTCTAAATCAGTAATTTCGCTATCATGTGGGGTATCATGTGGGGTTATTTTTTCTAAACCACTATTATTAAGCTGATTATCTTGTGGGGTCGCACCTTCATCATGTGCGGTAGGCATTGAAATTCTTAGAAAGTTGGGCGTAAAAATAAACGATTCTCGTCCGTAAGTCTCCAAGATACGAGGGATACCCGAACCTAATTGCTCAACCAAATCCAAATCTTTGAAGACACGCATCAGTTCCTTATTCCGAGGAATTGAGAAACCTGAGAAAAACTCATCTTCTTTGAGGTCTTGTAACGAACCCGCTGAAGTAACCTCAATTCTATCCGAATAAATCTCAATCGTTGGTGCAATTTCCTTAGTATAATCGTTATGCACAAAAGCATTGATAATCGCCTCTCTCAGAGCTTCCTTATTCCACATCTGCGTCTCTTCTCGCTCTTTTGCCGTTATCTTGATAAAGGTCTTATTCTCAATATCCACTTTATCCAGAACGCTCTTACAAGCCTTAATAATAGAGGTGTAGCCGTATTCGTTCCGCTCAATGACATCAACCTTTGTCGTTCCTCTATATTTAGCGACTTTAACCGAGATATTATTCTCATCCGAAAGTAGATAAGCAACGTAATTCAGTTCATTATTTGGGGTAAGTAGTTCAAGATTGGTTTTGAACTTATCATTAAGTTTTTTCTTCCTTTCGTGATAATAAATCTTTAGTAATTCAAAAGTTAAGTCCTGTCTGTTAGATTTAATCTTACCTATTGAATTGCGTGTACGAGAGGAAAAAAGTTGTTCTATTTGGCTCTGTGGCATAGGTTCGGACGCTGTCCCAATACGCATAAAGCAACCTCGCTCAGTCATTCCAAACTCTTTCTTGAAATAAGGCTGTTCGCTTCCTCTAGCCACAATGATTTTAATGATAGCTTTGCCGTCTATTTCTTCTTTTACAACGTCAAATGTCCCATTGCCGAAGGCTGTATATTGTGCTTAATTCTGTCTTTGATTTTAAGCATATCGCCATCTATATCCTCAACGCCAAGGACTTTTCCCGTCTTATCAATACCAATATAAATACAACCTCCCTCGTGATAATTGAGAAAGGCAACAACTTCTTTTTCTAAGTCTAATTTCTTCGTAAGTTTTTCCTTATATTCAATTCTATTACTCTCTTGCATTTTGGTCTTTGATTTTCGTTATTTAATATAGGTCAAAGATAGGAATTTTACAGACTTAACTTATAGGTATAGGCTTTGCCGTCTTGAATAAGCTTGACAATATAAATGCCTTTTGGATAAACTCGCTCAAGCGTACGAGCAAGCAAACACCCGTGTAAGTCATAAACCTCTACCCTATCATAAGCCCCACGAACATAAATTTTTCCTAAATTAGCTCCCACAATCGTTGCCTCTTTTTGCAGACTTGTAAGGGCAGTTAGTTCTGTTTCTTGTTTGTTGAGCTTCAGCGTTTTTGATGTTAGCACAAAGCGTTCGGTTATATCTTGATTAGTAAGCCTTTTACTAATAAAAACAACGACACGAAGGTCTTCCTTTTTCCACTTATCGTTTAATTTATAGCTTTCTAGTTCCAAAGCAAATGTACCGTCAGCCTTTGGACTAAGCTTTTCTCCGATGCCAAGCGTTAGGTAGGCACGTGCAAGTTTGTGATGTGTATATTTACGCCCTGATTTAGAGGGATTAACATAATTCTTTTGAGCAAATCCCTGCACGTTATCCTCTGTTAGAATAGCTGTTAGATAACATTTATTGACATCAGCAAAAATGCGTCCCTCCAGCTTAACTTCCAAGACATCATCTCTAAGCATTATTGACGTCTTAGTAAACTCCGCCAAGTCTTTATTAGCTCCTATATAGTTTCTAACAAAATCATTAGAATTATTGATATTTTGAATATCTGTAATCAAAGAATTTTTCCAAGAAGGAGCTTTTCTATTGATAGAAGTAGAAGGATAGCCTTCAAGAGCAAAATATGCCTCGCTTTGTTTACTTTTAGGTAAAGCAAATATATCATTTATATGATGAGCTACGACACTAACTTCCACACCTTGAGCCTCAAAAGCCTTTGATAGTCTTTCAATAACAGGATATTCCAGAGGACAATACGTACAACCCTCGGAAGTAAATTCTTCAAAAAGCACAGTCTTTAACTTCTGTTCTTGTGCTGAAAGCAAGGTGCTATAAAGTGCTATTATTATGAGGATTAGCTTTTTCATTTCTTAGTGTATTAAATAACTTATAGTTCTCAAGGAACAAAGATACGACAAAGAAAACAAAGTTATTAAATAAGCTTGTGCGTAAGGCTAGCATAAGTGTCGGCTTTACAAACAGGGCTTATCACTTAAGGAGTATAAAAGACTTTGTTCAATTTAGCTTGTCGGTAAGTCTAATTATTATCAAGCTCTAACGAACAGCTAACAATTCTCCACAGCTTAAAAATAGATTTATTCATAAGTTTTTCTTAAAAATGAGTTTCTACTATTAAATAGAGTTATTTAAGTTATTTTATAAATTATGGATAAGTGAAGGATAAGTTGGGATAATCATTGCATAAGTTTTGCTTCTACTAGCCTAATAAAAGTTATACTCATTACTCACAGCTATTACGATGATACTATATTATTTAATATATAAAAGAATATAATTATAGAGTAGTTGTTGATTATAGGCTTGATTAGTTGGATTGGCTTCTTTTGCTTTTAACAAAGATAGGGTTTTTAGTTATAAGTTAAGAATAATGAATTAAGAGTTGGCTCACGCAAAAATAATTATTCATTGCCTAAGGGCGACCTTCGGTTCTTAACTTATGAAGTTAGGTCGTATCTGCTAAATAAATCACCCTACGTGAGTTCCGATTTGTGGTATTTGAAGAAAAAATAAAACCCTCTGTGAGGCGGATTTATCGTATTTTGTTGCTATTGACGAGAGGAGTTAGGCGAGTAGATTTAGTTAATTAAAAGCCTTTCTCTGAAGAATCAGTTGAAAAATTTGAATATGTGCTGAACTTTTTCTTAAATTTGTTTGTTAGTAAAATACGAGGAGGCTTGAAAACCTACTTCAAAGACGATTTATACATTATTAGATTTATCACAATTATGAAATACGAACTCATTAGGTTACCTTATGAGCTAAAGGCTCTTGAACCTGTAATCAGTGCAGAGACATTGGAATATCATCACGGCAAGCACCACCAAGCTTACGTTAATACGCTGAATGCTCTTATTGAAGGAACAGAATATGCAGATATGCCTCTTGAAGAGATTATCGCAAAGAGCGAAGGAGCTATCTTTAACAACGCAGGACAAGTCTTGAACCACAACCTCTACTTCCTTCAGTTCGCTCCAAATGCAGGCGGAGCTCCTAAAGGCAAATTGCTTCAAGCTATTGAGGCTAAATGGGGTAGCTTTGACAAATTCAAAGAGGAATTTACGCAGTCTTGTTTGACGCTTTTTGGCTCTGGTTGGGCTTGGTTAGCAGCGGATAAGGACGGCAAACTAGAGATTTGCAAAGAGCCAAATGGAAGTAATCCTGTGGCTCACGGCTTAAAGCCAATTCTTGCAGTAGACGTTTGGGAGCACGCTTATTACGTTGATTATCGTAATAGCCGTCCTAATCACGTGTCTGCTCTCTGGGACATCATCAACTGGGAAGTTGTTGAAGCACGTTATTAGTTTAACGTACAAATGGTTTTTCATTCCATAGATACTCATCGTATCTGAAATTGTTATTATTAGTTATTTGGTTTGGTTAAACTCCTCAGTCCTCCTTGGCTGGGGAGTTTTTCTTTTGCCCTATGCCTTATTTAGAATTTCCACAATAAAAAAGTCAAAAACACACAATGAAATCGGTCAAAAACACACAATGAAATTGGTCAAAAACACACAATAATTTGTGTAATCAATTCATTTTAAGTACTTTTACATAAAACAGAAATATAGGTAATATGGAGTACTTAAATAGAATAGCAGATAAAGAACTAAGCCTTCGTCTTGAAGCTTTTGGAGCAGTACAGATAAAAGGTCCAAAGTGGTGCGGTAAAACGACAACTGCAAGTATGCAGGCTAAGAGTATTATCAAGCTACAAGACCCAGATAATAGAGCTGGTTATTTGTCTGTAGCGGAAACTAAACCCTCTTTATTGCTAAAAGGAGATGTTCCTCGTCTTATTGATGAATGGCAGGTTGCACCTGTTTTGTGGGACTCTGTTCGTAATGAGGTTGATGTTAGAAATAAAAAAGGGCAATTTATTCTTACAGGTTCTACAGTCATAGACAATGAAGAAATTATGCATTCGGGTACAGGACGTATTTCTCAGATGTCTATGTATCCGATGAGCCTCTACGAATCACAAGAATCAAATGGTTTAATCTCTTTGAAAGAACTATTTGATAATAAGGATTTAGATATTGATGGTATTCAGTCTAAGCTATCTATTGAAGAACTAATCTTTGCTGCTTGTCGTGGAGGTTGGCCGTCTAGTTTAACAGCCAATAAACGAGTACAACTGCTTATTGCAAAAGACTACGTAGATATTGTTTGTAATGAAGATGTTTCTCGCATAGATAATAGAACAAGAAACCCTAATCTTGTGCGATTATTATTACGCTCTTATGCACGAAATCTCTGTACGCTTAGCAAAAAGACCACTATGCTTAAGGATATTTCAGTAGAAATGGAAGGCGTTTCAATGACTACTTTTGATGATTATGTTTCGGCACTGGAGAAGCTTTTTGTCATTGAAGACGTGGAAGCTTGGTCGCCTTCAATACGCTCTGCTAGTACAATTAGAAAAAGTAAAAAGAGATGCTTTATAGATCCTTCCATTGCAGTAGCTAGCCTAGGGCTTTCTCCTCAACAATTAGAGCAAGACCTCAAAACATTTGGTTTTATCTTTGAATGTATGAGTATTAGAGATCTGAAAGCTTATTCACAGGCTTTGGGCGGACGCGTTTCTTTTTACAATGATAGGAGTGGCTTGGAAGCTGATATTGTATTACATTTAGATGATGGACGTTACGCCCTGATTGAATGTAAGCTAGGAAGTAGGGAAATAGAAGAAGGGGCAAAGCATCTGCTCAAATTAAAAAGTCTTATTCAAGCACAGGAAGATAAGCTTAATGCACCAGACCTCTTAATCGTGCTGACAGGAGGACAAATGGCTTATACAAGAGAAGATGGCGTAAAAATTATTCCTTTAGCTTGTTTGAAAGATTAAAGGAGTAATCTTTTGAATTAAAGAAAAATCCTCCGTGGAGAAAGAGATTCGCTACGGAGGATTTCTATTGTAATATAGTTAGTTGGGACTAACCTGAGTTGCGGATACCTGCTGCGATACCTGAAATAGTAATCATCATTGCAAGTTCTTGCTCGTGTGTTGCTTCGCTTGTTCCTCTTAGACGGCGAAGTAATTCCACTTGCAGAATGTTAAGAGGAAGCGTAAAGCTTGTGCGAACAGCGATATTCTCTGCCACACTACCACTAATATCTTGCATCAGCGTTTCGTCGTGAGAGATAGAGAGGATAGTCTTAATATCTTTATTAAGCTTTTCTCTTAGCTCTGTACCAATGTATTGATATTTATCCGATACCAAATACTTATCATAAAGCTCCGCTACACGACTATCAGTCTTGGCATAAACCATTTCAAGCATACTGATACGTGTGCCAAAGAATGGCCATTCCTTATACATCTCTTCAAGAAGAGGCATTTGTCCTTTGTCAATAACCTTTTGCAAAGCTTCCCCCGCACCAAGCCAAGCAGGAAGCATCAAACGGCTCTGAGACCAACTGAAAATCCAAGGAATAGCACGAAGGCTATCAATAGTTGGAGCTTTGCGACGCTTAGCTGGGCGTGAACCGATAGGGAGCTTAGACAGCTCTTCAATAGGTGTTGCTTCTGCATAGTAAGAGATGAAGTCCTCATTGCCACGAACGATGCCCTGATAAATCTCGCAAGAGCTATCACGCAATTCATCCATAATGTCTCGCCACTCTTGACAAGGAACAGGAGGAGGAAGAAGGTTAGCCTCAAGAATTGCTTCAAGGTAAAGGTCAAGCGTACGTAAAGCAAGCGTTGGCTGACCGAACTTAAAGCGAATCATTTCCCCTTGAACCGTTACACGTAGTCCGCCTTGTAGCGAACCTGGAGGTTGAGAGAAAAGAGCCGTTTTAGCAGGACCTCCCCCACGACCAATCGTTCCTCCACGACCGTGGAAAAGTGTTAGCTGAACACCAAACTCATCACAAACCTTAATCAAATCTTCTTGTGCACAATATTGAGCCCAACCAGCAGCAAGCGAACCTGCGTCCTTAGCAGAGTCCGAGTAACCAATCATTACCATTTGCTTGTTCTTAATTGAACCACGATACCAGCTTAGGTTGAAGAGCTGACGCATAACGTCAGAAGCATTGTTCAAGTCCTCAAGCGTCTCAAATAGAGGTCCTACAGGCAAGTGATAAGGGCAATTGCATTCCTTGAGCAACAAGTGAACCGCAAGAATGTCCGAAGGTTGCTGTGTCATTGAAATCAAGTACACAGGAATAACGCCTTCAGGTGTCTGAGCAATCACACGACAAGTGTCAATCACTTCACGAACGTCTTCGCTAGGCGTCCAATTCTGTGGGATAAGTGGACGACGAGAAGCTAGTTCTTTGATTAAGAACGCTTGCTTACGCTCTTCGCTCCAACTCATATAATCGCCTTCACCTAGAACGCTAAGAATCTCAGCAATAGCCTCTGAATGTCGTGTGCTTTCTTGACGAATATCCATTTTCACAAGCGTAATACCGAAAGCTTGTATACGGCGAAGCGTATCACTAAGCTTATCACTTGCGATACATTCCATTTCACAAGCTATAAGCGACTTATAACATTCGTAAAGAGGAATCCAAAGGTCGTCATTCGTTAAGATAAGTTCTTCTGTCTGTTTGGGATTCTCGCCTTGAAGAATATCATCAAAATATGTAGCCGTTGTCTTAAGACGCGTACGCATAACCTTCATCAAATCACGATAAGGCTCTGCAGAATCTTCAAGACCAAACTTAGCACGGAACTCATCAGTACAAGCACTCATCGAAAGTTCCTTAACAAGCACTTCAATATCCGCTAAGAAAAGCTTCACAGCACGACGGCGGTTGCGGTAAAGAACCTTCTGAGTAAGCTTAGCCGTTACGTTAGGATTACCATCACGGTCGCCTCCCATCCACGCAGTAAACTGAATAGGCTTAGCGTCAATAGGCAACTGATAGCCGTCTAGCTCGCACTCAAGCTGTTCGTTTAGTTCACGAATAAAGCTTGGAACAGCTTGCCAAAGGCTCGTTTCAATAACATCATTACCCCACTTAGCCTCTTCTACAGGCGTTGGACGACGCTTACGAACTTCGTCTGTAAACCAATACTGAACAATAAGCTGACGCAGGCGACGAATCGTCTGTGTACGCTTATACTCTGGTAGGTCTGAACGTTCTAGTTCGGCAAGACAGTAGCTTGTTTCGTTTAGATTGTTGATGAAAGAGCGTCGATTCGTCTCCGTTGGGTGAGCCGTTAGCACCAAATCCATAGAACTTTGCTCCAGTGCATCAATGATTTCCTCACGGCTACAGCCACGTTTCTTTAAGTCTCTGCAAAGCTCAAGGAAACGAATTGGATTTTCTTTCGCTTCAAGCCCTTCACCATTAACGCTTAATTGTTCAGCCGTGTTAATCAAGTTTAGCGATTGAGTGAACGACTTCGCAAAGTTTAATAGCTCACTATCAGAAAGCTTAGATACAAGTTCTAATAGTTCGTTGTAAGGCAACTGAGCTTTATGCTCATCTTTCGCCGCTAAGGCACGGATTGAGTCCATTTTTTGGCTCATCTCCTGCCCAAGATCCTCTCGGATTGTCTCTTTTAGCAATGTTTCTAGTAGGCTGATGTTGTCAGTCTCCTGAAACTTTCTCTTGCAATCATTCATAATTTTCTCTGTTTTTATCAGGTTATTATTTGTTTTCTAGTTCTTTAATGTCTATATCCTATAGCTCTGTGCCTAGTGGTGTGTGCAAAATCTGCACATATCACTTTTATTCTAATATCTCTCCTTGCTTATCCATAGCTTTTGTTGTTTATTATGGTGCATCGCCCATTCGAAGGAAATGGTAATCATTCTTGAGCAACCATTTGATTGCTTTTGGGAGAGCATAACGCAAGTTCTTCTCGCTCTTAATAGAATCGTGAAAAACAATGATTGAACCATTACGGACATAGTCTTTGACATTATTCAGAACATCTTCGCCCGTTAAGGAAGTATTATAATCCCTTGTCAGCACGTCCCACATAATAATTTCAAAGCGGTCGCTCACAGCTTTGAACTGAGATGGACGCAGATGTCCGTAAGGCGGACGGAAATACCTTGATTTGATTATTTCGTGAGCTTGACAAACATTCTTCATATAGCGTTCGGTTGAGCAAGTCAATGCCTTAATATGATGATAAGTATGGTTGCCAACCTGATGTCTACGGCGTAAGATTTCCTCATACACTTGAGGATACTTCCGCACATTGTCTGCAACGCAGAAAAAAGTTGCTTTAACATTATATTTATCTAATATATCCAAGACCCAAGGCGTTAGCTTAGGGTCGGGTCCGTCATCAAAGGTTAGATAAACGCTTTGCCCTTGAATAGCAGGTATTCGCCACCTTGCCCCAGGGAAAAGAGCTCGGTAAAAAAGCGGAACTCGTGAAAGTAAATGGTCGAAAAACATTATTTATCTATGCTAAAGTCCTTACTTCTATTCCTACCTTTTAAACCTTAGCTTTTTTATCTAGTCCGAGAGCCTTCGTAAAGGCATTGAGCTTGATGAGGTAGTCATTGCTGATTGGTCGCTTATATTTCTCTAGCGTTACGCAAGCAAGCATAGCTGTTTCATAAGCACGATACAGCTCGCCGTCTATCATCATACGGCGGAAAGCATCTTCTTTCATTGAGAAAATCCACTCCAAGAACTTAAAAGCTTCATCAGCAACCGCAAGGCAAACTTCATCTGCTTGCTCATTCATCTCCACATCATAGAGGGCAGTAACAAGACGAATACTTGAAATATCATAAGGTACAACCTCAGGGCGAATAGAAAGTAAGCATTTCTCTAGCACTTTCTTCGCACGCTCTTTGTCATTACGCTCAATAAGAGCCTTAGCTAGCGTTACAAAAACATTATTTCTCACGCCTCCCATTATGTTACGGCAGTTCTCATCAAAGTAAACGTTCGGCTTATCTGCACCTCCGAAGCGGAACTTGTTCATAACGTTGTCGTACATCTGCTCTAAACGAAGAGCTTGAGGCTTTGCTTTGTCCTCTTTTTCTGTTAAATCAAGAGGTAACACTTGATAATTCATTCCCGTCTGCACGCAGAAGTTAGGCAGATTACTAATAATATCACGAGGAGCAGTAATTGTCCAATAGACAGGGCGTTTGAATTGATTATTTTGGAGTAAATCTAAGGTTGTCAGTCCTCCTCGGTCAAGATAACGCTTACCTGCCAAAGAGAGTGGCATTACAGGAATGACACGTTCAGCAAGTAAGCTATCGCCACTTGCAAGGAGATTTTCTTTGATTGCCGTCGTATCTTGGATACCTAGATAAAGCGTTTCGCTAGGGAAATAAGCACGCTCTTGATTCGTTTGCTTGATAACTTCTTTGATACCACGGCTAACCGTCATTGGCGTCTTATTCTGTCCCATAAAAGTAGCCTCGTGCTTGTAATAGAAAGACGGAGGCAGACTGATAGGCAGAGGCTTACCTTCGTAAGTAGCACGCTTCATCTGGTCAACGTACCAATCACCCCCTAGATAAGAAAGGTTCACAGTACGAACATCTTGCCTTACGCCCTCCACATCTTGAATATACCAAAGCGGGAAGGTATCGTTATCGCCGTAGCAATAAAGAATAGCATTCTCTTCACAGCTCTCCAAATAGTTAATCCCCATATCACGAGCAATAGAACGACCTGAGCGGTTATGGTCGTCCCAATTCTGCCCAAGCATTTGAAGAGGAATAAAGAGAGTCATAAGCACGGCAAGGGCAGAGGCTAAAGTATTGTTCTTAATAAACTGATTAAGCAAACGCCAAAGCCCTGCTACGCCGAAGCCAATCCAAATAGCGAAAGCGTAGAATGAGCCTGCATAAGAATAGTCTCTTTCTCGTGGCTCAAGTGGTGTTTGGTTTACATACAGCACAATAGCAATACCTGTCATAAAGAAGAGGAAGAAAAGAATAGCGAAGCTCTGCGAACCAAGGCTTAGACGAGCCTTGAGCCAACTATCTTGCTTTTGTGTAAATGAGCCTTTCTGTCCCTTTGCTCTTTCCTCTTCCACCTCTAGGTCGCTCTGGGATAGACGAGTGATTTGATAGAAAAGCCCAAGCAAACCAAGTAAAAGTGGAAGTGCATAATAGACATTACGTCCTTTATTCTTAGCCATAAAATCAGGAGCATTCTCATCATCAATGCCAAGCACAGCCTTATCAATGAAAGAAATCCCTGTAATAGCATTTCCTTTCAAGAGACTACCGTCGCCTTGAATATCGTTCTGTCTGCCGACGAAGTTCCACAAGAAATAACGCCAATACATATAGTTAAGCTGATAGCTAAAGAAGAATCTCAAGTTATCGCCAAAAGTAGGACGAGAAGTATCGTTGGCATTACGTCCTAACCAATTATTATAAAGCTGAAGATGTTTCCTTGAATAAAGACGAGGAAAGAGCATTTGGTCGCCCTCTGCATACTTAATATCTTGCTTTTTGCCAATAACAACATAAGCGTCATCTTCATTGCCCTTATCCTTAGGTGCTTTGCCATATATATCATCTCCGTCTTCATCAAAAGCTACAGCTCTTGAAGCAAAAGTAGGACCATAGAAAAGCGGTTTCTGTCCGTATTGCTCACGAGCTAGGTAGTTTCTCAGCGAGAAAGCGTTAGAGGGAGCGTTCTCGTTCATAGGCGTATCAGCAACAGCACGCACAAGGATTACGCCATAAGAAGAGAAACCTATCGCAATAGCAAGCAAGCTCATCTGTACCGTATGCACAAGTTTTGCCGAGAGTTGTTTGTCTGCAAAGTTTGAAAGATAAAGCCCCATTCCTCCAATCAAGATAAGAGCTGTCAGCATTCCGCCAATGAATGGTATACCAAGCAAGACGATAGACAGAAGCATTAAAGCTTTTAGTCCCTTGAGCAGAACGCCTTGTTCTACAGATTTATGGGCAAAATAAACCGAACTAGCAAGCACAATCAGCGTTAGAGCAAGGTAGAAATATAGTCCACTATTGTAAGACATTCCTAGACTATTGACGAAGAAGAGGTCAAATTGCCCTGCAACCTTCGGCACACCCTGAACGATACCATACATCATTACGATGATTAGCACGAAAGAGCTTAACAGAGCCTTAAACGAACCTAAGACATTTGGCTTTTTATTCTTCTTATAATAGTAAATCAAAGCCATTGTAGGCAAGCAAAGGAGATTAAGCAAGTGCACGCCAATACTCAAACCCATTAGGTAGGCAATAAGGATTATCCACCCATCCGAGCCTTCTTCTTCGCTTCGCTCTTCCCACTTAAACATCAGCCACACCACGACAGCAGTAAAGAGCGACGAGAAAGCATACACCTCAGCCTCTACGGCACTATACCAAAAGCTATCGGTAAAGGTATAGACCAAAGCCCCCACAAGGCTACCGCCAAGAATAGCGATTGCCTGCCCCAAGTCAATGCTTAGTTTTGCATTTTGCTGAGCTTCCGAACGAGTAAAATTATGTACGATTAGACGACGGAGCATAAAGCTTATCGTCCAAAAGAGGAAGAGTATCGTAAAGGCACTGATAACGGCACTCGTTGCGTTGGCATAGAGTGCGACCTCCGCCGTTGAAGGTGCTAGATGTGTAATTATGTTATACACGAGCATATAGAATGGAGCACCGGGGGGGTGTCCAACTTCTAGCCTGTAGTCGCAGGCGATAAACTCGGCACAATCCCATAGACTAGCCGTTTCACCCATTGACATCAGGTAAGTAAGTGTCGCAATAGCAAAGACTAACCAGCCTATTGCATTGTTCCATTGATTAAATCTCTTCCAATTCATTTTATCTATTTCTTCTTTTTTCTTTCTTTAGCTCAAGACAACAGTCTCCCTATTCTGTTGAAGTCTCTGCACAAAACTTTATCTTAAATCTAGTAAGCAAGGTCTCAAGTCCTTGCACTATAACCTCACAAATTTACGAAAAATAAGGCACTTAGCCACATTTTACTCCTAAAATATAAAACAATTATATCAAAAGCCTTCCTCATTAAGTATTTTCTTTTTCTCGCCCAAATACCACAAATCCGCCTCACAGAGAGACGTATTTTTTAGTCCGAATAGCACAAATTGCCCTCACGGAGGGTCTTATTTTTTTGCTCAAATATCGAAAATCAGAACACTCGCCGACCACATTCATAGGCTGTTCTTAATAGCTTGTCTATCAAAAGCTTATGAATACTCTTGATTTGTTAAAAAAGTTCCCCCGAAGACTTTTCAAAGTTTTCCGTGTAATTTGAAAAAGTTTCTGGGAAAACTTTCTTAAGTATTCCCACACACTTTCCAAACTTAGGCGAATACCACAAATCGGAACAGCTAATTCTTTTCTATTATATGAAGAGGGAGCTGAGGGAAAGTCTGACATTGTATTGGAGAAGTTCTGCCAAAATGTAGCATAATAGACAAGAATGACAAGTAATGGTTTGTTTTGACTGCTTTTGGTTAGTTTTGGTAAAATCGCCCTTGTGTCTCGTCGTACCTTTGCAACGTCAAAAGGGACAAAGCCTAGAAGACGAAAGCGGACTTGCTAGCGGTTTTATTTCGTTAAGGTAGAAAGCCCGAAAGACAAAGTTTTATTCATTATTTATTTACCAATTAAATTCAGATTTATTATGGCAATTTCATTCAAAGTAAGAGAACAAAAGCTAAAGACGGCTAAGGGAGAACAAACGTTTTGCTTCGCTAGAGCTGTGAACAATGGCGAGACAACTATCGAGCAACTGCAGAAGTTGATTGCGAAGATTTCGGCAGTCAGTGAGGGGGATGTACGTTCGGTGCTGATGACGCTGACACAACTCGTAGCCCTAGAGCTTGGCGAAGGACGTATCGTTTCTCTCGGCGACCTCGGACGTCTCCGTGTCGGACTGCGTAGTAAGGCAAGCGAGAGCAAAGAGAAGTTCCGCAGTCAGGACATCAAACGAGTGCGTGCGGTCTTTGTCCCTGGGATGTTTATCCGTGAAGCCCTTCAGACGGCATCTCTCAAGCGTAAGGAACTTAATCCGAAAGAGCATAATACTCATAATTCGGAGGCTGAAGAAGAGTACAAACCAAGTGGTCATACAGGACTTTAGTTTTAGCTGATGAAGAAAAGGGTGCTTAAAGTTGTTGCCCTCTATAAGCAAGAGCCTTGCCATAGGCATTACTTACTACGTGTGAGGCTCTTGCTCTCTTTTATCGGACTTGCCTTTTGCCTTAGTGCTTGTCGTCTCAGGCAGGAGCAAAGTCTAAAAGTACAAGAGGAAGAAACAAAAGTAATGAGGCAGTGGGCTAGGGGAGAGCAGAGTTTGAACCGCCTTGAAGAGCAAGACTTAATCGTTGAGGAACTAAGCTTAGTTTATGATAGTCTAAGTCTTAAAGAAATTAAATTTCGTCGGCAAGAGAGGAAGGGGCGAAATGAAATTGCTCAGCAAGTAAGCGAAGAAATTCGGAGCGAGAGCAAGGCAGAGCATAAGCTTATGCTAAAGGAAAGTAGGGCGTCTAAGCTAGAACGTAGTTCAGGGCTTGCTTATGGCATCGCTTTAATCTTAGGGCTAATTATAGGTTTATGGATTAGTAAAATACTTAGGAAATGAAAAGAGAAGAAATTAAATATATTGTGATTCATTGCTCTGCAACACGGAGTAATATGGGCTATTCGGCAGAGCAATTAGACCACGACCACAGACAACGAGGTTTCCGTTCGGCAGGCTATCACTATTATATCAGGCAGAATGGACTAACGATACCGCTACGAGCTCTTTGGCAGAGAGGAGCTCATTGTAAAGGCTATAATGATTGTAGCATTGGCGTTTGCTATGAAGGAGGTTTAGCTCCTGATTGTTCGCCACGTGATACACGAACGGTAGAGCAGATTGTTGCTCTTCGCTCCCTGCTCCGTCGTCTAAAGCGGCAGTACCCAAAGGCCGAGATTGTCGGACATCGAGACCTTAGCCGAGACTTAAACGGCGACGGCATCATACAGAAGTGGGAATGGGTAAAGGCTTGTCCTTGCTTTGATGCTCGGAAAGAGTACGGGGGGCTTTAGTTAGTTATGAGTTAAGAGTTCTGAATTATGAGTTAATAGTTAGCTAACGCTCGAAAATAATTCATAACTAAAAAGAGACCTCCCCCGCCTCGCAAGCTCGGCACCCCCTCCAAAAGGGGGAATGGAGGGGTGGTTCTTTGAATAGTTATGAGTTAAGAATTTTTTAGTAAGGAAAAGAGCGACGCTGAAATTCCTCCCTTGGTGGGAGGTGGACACGAACGTTAGTGAGTGGACGGAGGAGGTCTTTTGAGTTAGAGCGTCGTTTTTTTTGCTGAGTTAGGAATTAAAAGTTAAGGATTATGGGATTTGATTTTAGGAAATATACATTGCAGGTTTATTTAGCAGTATTGATGTCTTGCCTTGGTATGCTCTTGCTTTTCTTGGGTGTGTACCTGCCTCCACAAGGAGAGATTGCATCATCTATCCTTGTGGCTTATGGCGAAGTGATGACTTTCGCAGGAGCTTTGCTTGGTGTTGACTATCACTACCGCAAGCTGAAGTAACTTATTGCTTCTTTTATTTTAGGCGAGCAAGAAACTTAATTGGGTCAATGATGTAACGCCTGTGCAAAGCAGTGCCGATAAGCCCTTCCTCATCGCTTGCTTCAAGCTCAAAAGTGAGTTTCTTGCCGTCTACTTCTATTAGCATTGCAGTGCAGCTGACTTTAGCTCCTATCTTCGTTGCCTTGATGTGCTTTGCTTTGATTTCTATGCCAACGCTATCCAGTCCGTCATCTAATGTGTCCTCAATACATAGGCAGGCGGTATTTTCCATTAAGGCAACCATTGCAGGCGTTGCGTAAACGTTTAAGTTTCCTGAGCCGAGGTTCTTCGCCGAATGTTCGCTTGTTACTACGAGCGTTTGCGTCCTTGTTAGTCCTTCTTTGAGCATCATTCTAGTATTTAGTTTATTTTCTTTGAGACAAAAATATCGAAAAATAAGGTAATTTCTTGTCGTTTTATTTGGTGTTTCATTTTTTTTTTTTTTTTCTTTGCACGGAGGGTATTATATCGTGTCAGAAATATATACTCGCAAAACCTGTTTTGTTAAGAAGTTTTTATTGAAATTTATATGGTATCGCAACTAATTTATTTAGTTGTGGTATTGTATTGCTTGGTTTGGATTTTTAAGAAAATTATATACATAAATAATAGGAAAAAAAGATGAAGAAAGAAATTGAAATGTACATCCCTCCTAAGGTAGAGGTGTTTGTCGTTAAGCCATTTAATTCTATCTTAGAAGTTTTCTCGCTTAATGGCGAAGGTGAAGATTGGGGTGATGGAGGCTATGAAGAGGTTGAATTTGATTAAACGATTGAGAAAGAAAATGAAGAATTTATATAAGTTTATTGTTTTAGGAGTATTGAGTTTATTTATTGCTTCGTGTAGCAAGGATAAAGCTAATGATTTAGAGCCTAAAGGGACTGTTAGTTCGCAAGAAGTTTTGGCATTGGCAGCTGAGTTTGCAGAGGAAACAGAATTTCGTGCAAACATTCATCATCACGGCAAGTCTAAGCCTGCAACAACGACGTTTAAGACAAGTGATTTTGGTAATGGAGCTAATCAAATTAAAGGCTTTTGGGCTGTGAGAGGTGCTACTACTTATATTGGAAGTATTGAGCAAGCGGTTGATGATGAAAGCTTATTAGTAGATAATTCTCTATGCCTATGGGATATGAATAATAATTCTATTAGGGGAGCTAAACTAAAGATGCGTGTCTCAGCAAATGACATCTCTGATACTAAAGGCTTAAGTCTAGCTTGGATGGGACTAGATGGTAGTCTAAAAGGTAATAAGACAGATGGTTATAAGTTAGAGTTTCAGTGGTGTAACGATACAGAACCTAATTGCCATATTAGGGGAACAGAAGATGGTTCAGTAGAGGAGGGACGTCATATCCCTGTAATGACGCCATTTGCAGACTATAAGAAGTTTCGTTCGGACTACGAGGGGACAGATAAAGTTAAGTTTAAGACGAGAGGTTCGTTGCTTGGGATAATTATTGATAATGGTTCAGACTATCCAATTACTATTGAAAAGATTAGCGTAAGCACAGCAGATTGTCCCTTGAAGTTTAGAGGGTATTTTGACTTTAGTAATCCTCAAGCGGGAGAAGTGCCATTTGTAGGTTATGAACCTACAGAACCTTGGTTTGATATTTCTGTTGGAGCTGGCACTAATGGTGAAGTTATCGAAGTCGGTAAGTCTCCTTGTTTCTACGTTTGGGGTTATCCAACTAATCCAAGTGGAAATTCGTGTAAGATGAAGCTTTCTTACAAAGTGGGTAGCTCATCAACAAGAACGAAGACATTTACTTATAAAATTAAGAATGGCAAGCTTTTTGAAGACGGAAAGACTTATAGAATTGGTCTTAAATTTACGAAAGAAGATCGTGAGATTATTCGTACTTTCAATAATCCGCTAGATTTTGTCGTACCAAATGATATTGATAATTCAGGTCAAACTTTTGTAAGTGATAAGAAAGGAGCAACTTTCAATTGGGAGGACGTAAATAATTTATTTAAACCAGAAGCAAACAATCCATTATCTGCTGAGTATCTATTGCCAAGTAAAGAGCGTTGGATTTCAATTTTTCCTCCACATAAAGGCTCTCGTACGAATCTACCTTATGTAAGAACCCACGGAAGTCTTGGGTTAGCTCAAAAAAGTCTTACGGAGAGGGCAGTGGTAGGTAATGATGTCCCAAAGGAGTATGAGGCTACATATAAGTATAGAGTAAGGTATGGTAAGCCAAAAGATAGTCATTCTGTATTAACTCAAGCTCGTCTTACAACTTATGCACATCGCTTTAAGGGAGATCCTAAATGGGAGTCTGCTTGGTGCTATTATAGAGATTGGATAGGTGATAGATTTGTTATTGTTGTTAGATGCTTCTCTTTGGTAGACGGAACGCATTCTAAAGATGTGCAACAATGGGTCTGGCAAGATTTTGAGGATAATCCAAATACTACGACGCGTTATTTTGATATAAATGGTTCAGAAGAACAGTATTATTATTCAGAAGATGAAGCTTATGGTAATGAATTATGGGTTCTACGAATTGCTAAAAACTATGGAGATGTTTATACTGAACGCAGACGTGTTCCACTTCGTGTCCGATTATTTTATAAGGCTAACTAAATATCCTTAGTGAAATTTTAATTACTTCCTCCATTTTGTACTCAGAGTATGAACGGAGGAAGTTTTTATTTTTGATTATCTTTTAGATAATGAAATAAATTGTATTTTTGTAGCATAAACATTATACAAGAATAGATTATGAGTGAATTAAAAGGATTTATAAGTGCTGCTGAAGGAAAGATGTCAAAGACTGTTGAGCATCTTGATGAGCAGTTGGCACGTGTTCGTGCAGGTAAGGCTAACCCAAAGATTTTGGACGGCGTTACTATGGAATATTATGGTTCGGTAATGCCTATTAGTCAATGTGCAAGTGTTACTGTGCCTGATGCTAAGAGCATTGTTATCACTCCTTGGGAAAAGAGTGCTATCCCTAATATAGAGCGTGCGATTATCAATTCGCCTCTTGGTATTACGCCTGAAAATAATGGGGAAGTGATTCGTTTGGGGATTCCTCCTCTTACAGAAGATCGTCGTCGTGAGCTAGTAAAACAAGTGAAGGCTGACGCAGAAGACGCTAAGGTTAGCGTGCGTAACTCTCGCCGTGAGGCTAATGACCAAATCAAGAAGGCGGTCAAGAATGACGGAGTGCCTGAAGATATGGGTAAGGACGCAGAAGGCGAAGTGCAGAAACTTCACGATAAGTATATCAAACAGATTGATGAAGTCTTTGGAGCTAAAGAGAAGGAAATTATGACAATCTAAGCGATGGCTCGCAAAAAACATACAAACAAAAGTACGAACCAAGCTGAGGACTTAGTCTTTGGCTTGGTTCGTCGCAATACAGGGAGTCATTATCTTGTCCTATGTGATGACGGTGTGGAGCGTTCTTGTCTAGCAAAAGGAAACCTGCGTCTCAAAGGCTTTCGCTCTACGAACCCGATTGCAGTAGGCGATAGGGTAGAGGTTATTATCAAGTCGGAGAACGCAGAAGAGGCACATTTTATTAAAACAATCTTACCTCGTCGCAATTATATTATGCGACGCTCCACGAATCTATCAAAGCAATCGCATATCCTTGGAGCGAATATTGACGCTTCGTTCTTGATTTGTACGCTGACTGCTCCTGAGACTAGCACAACTTTTATTGATAGATTCCTAGCGAATGCAGAGGCTTATAATGTGCCAACGGAATTGATTTTCAATAAATGCGATTTGCTCGGAGCAGAAGGACAAGCAGTCCTAGAGGAACTTATTCGTATTTATTCGGAGATTGGCTATCCTTGTCATCAAGTGTCGGCAAAGACAGGTGAGGGCTTGGACGTCTTGCGTGAGCGAATGCAAGGGAAGATTACGCTTTTTAGCGGTCATTCAGGCGTAGGGAAAAGTACATTGATAAACGCTCTTATCCCTAATACAGACCTAAGAACAGGTTTGATTTCTGAGGTTCATCAAACGGGAATGCACACGACAACTTTCTCAGAGATGATTGCTTTGCCCGAGGGAGACGGCTACCTTATTGATACCCCTGGGATTAAAGGTTTTGGCTTGTTGGACGTTGAGATAGAAGAGGCTTCGCATTATTTCCCCGAAATTTTCAAATATAGCGAAGCGTGTCGCTTCAACAACTGTACGCATACGCACGAACCTGCTTGTGCTGTCCGTCAGGCGATTGATGATGGACATATAGCTCCTTCTCGCTTTATCTCTTATCTAAGCATTCTTGAAGACAAGGAGGAGGATAAGCATCGTGTCGGCTACTAAGTCGTAACAATTAACCAAGCAATTATTCAATTATGACTAAAGCAATAGACTTTTTACTCTATCAGTTGCCAGAGCTTGAGGCTCGTGTGCAAGTTGTGGTCAAAGATGAAACGCTTTGGCTTACGCAGAAGGCAATGGCTCAACTCTTCGAGGTTGATAGAAGTGTTATTGGAAAACACTTGAAGAATATTTTTGATACTGATGAATTGTCCTTAACTTCAGTATGTGCAAATTTTGCACATACTGCCGAAGATGGCAAAACTTATAATACCAATTTCTACAACCTTGACGCTATTATTGCCGTGGGCTATCGTGTTAATTCGCTTAAAGCGACACGTTTCCGTCAATGGGCTACACAGGTTTTGAATGAATATATCCGCAAAGGTTTTGTTCTTAATGATAATCAACTCAAGCAAGGTAAGGCAACCTTCGGTAAGGATTACTTCCGAGAGCTTTTGGATAGAGTTCGCTCAATCCGAGCAAGCGAACGTCGTATTTGGCAACAGATTTCAGATATTTATGCAGAGTGTAGTATTGATTACGACAAAGATGCTAAGACAACAAAAACGTTCTATGCGATGATACAAAACCGCTTCCATTATGCTATTACAGGGCAGACGGCTGCCGAGATTATTTATCATAGTGCAGACCACCGTAAGGACAATATGGGACTAATGACTTGGAAGAATGCCCCTGAAGGTCGTATTCTCAAGTCCGATGTTGGTGTGGCGAAGAACTATCTAGTTGAAGATGAAATCCGAAAGTTAGAACGATTAGTAACAGGTTATTTTGACTATATTGAAGATTTGATTGAGCGAGAGAATACCTTTAATATGGAGGCGTTTTCCAAGAGCGTGAACGAGTTTTTGCATTTCCGACGTTATGATATTTTAGAAGGTAAGGGGAAAATTTCTCATAAGAAAGCCGTGGAAAAAGCAAATACAGAGTATAATGTTTTTAATAGGACGCAGAAGATTAACTCGGACTTTGATAAGTTTATTAAAGAGCAACTAAATAAAGAAAACTAGAATTATGAAGAAAAGTATCGTAAGGCTTGTGAGCCTTTTTGCCCTTTGGGGCGTGAGTTTGGGCTTAGCTCAAGCACAAAAAGAAGTTAAGTACGAGCAGTTTTTTGCTGATAGTACGCTAAGGATTGACTATGCTTTTGCTGGTAAGGCAGGAGATGTACGTATCGTTCCTGAGGAGTTCCACACTTTGCAAGGTTGGTATGGCAGAAGACATAATTTAGATAGCCTTTTGCTTGAGGGAACAGGACAGATACAATTGCGAGATAAAACAAGTAACAAGGTGATTTATCGCAAAAGTTTCTCTTCGCTTTTCCAAGAATGGCTTTCAACGGACGAAGCAAAGCAAAGGTCTAGTTCTTATGAAAATGTTTTCCTTGTGCCTTATCCAAAGGAAAAAGTCATTATAGATATTGAGATTTCTAACGTTAAGCGTGAACTTATTGCCAAAAACTCTACCGAACTTGACCCTAAAGATATTCTTATTCATAGTCAAGTTGGCGTTCGGAACTGCGACTATGAGGTACTTCATCGTGGAGGCGATAGCAAGGAGGCCATTGATGTGGTAATTCTTGCTGAGGGTTATACGGCAGAAGAGATGCCAGAGTTTATGGCTTATGCTAAGCGTTCGGTTAAGGATATTCTTGCACACGAACCCTTTAAGTCGCATAAAAAAGACTTTAATTTTATTGCAGTGAAGTCGCTTTCTCAGGATAGTGGCGTCTCTGTTCCTCGTGAGAAAGTGTGGAAACGCACGGCTTTTGGCTCACATTTCGACACTTTTTATAGTGATAGATACTTAACTTCTCGCAGGCTTAAGGCTATTCATAACGCATTGCTCGGTATTCCTTATGAGCATATCATTATCTTAGCAAATTCTGATGTCTATGGCGGTGGTGGCGTATATAATAGTTTTACGCTTACTTCGACGAAGCATAGAATGTTTGACCCTGTAGTTGTGCACGAGTTTGGGCATAGCTTCGGAGGTTTGGCTGATGAGTATTTCTACGATGAGGATACAATGACTGATACTTATGACTTAAGTCGTGAACCTTGGGAGCCAAATATCACAACGCTTGTTGATTTCAAAGGTGAAAATAAGTGGTATAAGCTTATTCCTAAGGGAACGCCTATTCCAACGGTTCAAGGTAAGATGCGTGAGCAACGTAAGTATGAGGAGCAATATCCTGTAGCAGTCTTTGAGGGCGGTGCTTATAGCCAAAAAGGGATTTATCGTTGCAGTTTCGACTGCCGTATGCGTACGAATGAGTATGCTAAATTCTGTCCTGCTTGTTGTTTGTCTATGGATAGACTGATTAAATTCTATATTAACAAATAGAGCTTATAAATTAAAAACAAGTGTCTAAACTTATAAGTTTGGCTGATTATTACGCTTTATTTTCGCTTTTATTTCTAATATCAATCAAGTTCGTTTAATAGAAATTTGGATTATTAGAAAAGTTTTTCTACCTTTGTCAGTGGAAATGTAAGATTTTTCATAGTTAAGGTTTTGGTTAATTGGGTTGGAGTGAGCTGGGAAGCTCGCTCCACTTTTTTTGCATAAAACAAAGCTTAACTATCGTCTCTTAGATAAATTTTATCGATAATCCTTTTTTAGATATAAGCTTTTAATGACCTTGGAGAGGACTTCTGTTGTTCCGATTTGTGATATTTGGGCAAGTTCAGAAAGTTATCCCAATCACTCAAGAGAGTTTTCCCAGAAACTTTTTGAAATTACACGGAAAACTTTGAAAAGTCTTCGGGGAAACTTTTTTAACAAAATTAAGTCGTCATATAAGACTGATTACTAGAGGTTTAATAAAACACCCTGTGGCTGTTCTGATTTGTCGTATTTGAAAGAAAAACTTCGTTTGAAGAGATTGTGCTTTATCAAACAAACTGTAAAATGTAAACATCTAATAAATAGCAAATTAAGCACTTATTTATGAGATGCAAGTGAGTAAAATCTCCTAAGTTTTTGATTATTTAATGGTTTTTGTATCTTTGCTTTAAGTAGATACAATGATAATTCATTAAACTAAAAGAATATGGCAAATCAGAAAGAACGCTTGCTTTCGGAGTTTAAGCCCAACACCTCGGAAGAGTGGTTGGAGAAAATCACTGTTGATTTGAAGGGTGCGGACTTTAATAGAAAGCTTGTTTGGCGTACTAATGAGGGCTTCGACGTTCAACCATTCTATCGCTTGAGCGATTTGGAAAGCTTAAAAACGCCTCATTCGCACCCTGCAGAATATCCTTATGTTCGCTCTACGAAGATGAATGGCGAATGGCTTATTCGTCAGGATATTCGTGTGGAGGACTTAGAAGTTGCTAATGCCAAAGCTTTAGATATTCTTGGTAAAGGAGTTGATTCTTTGGGGTTTAAGCTCCAACGTAATCAAATCAATATAGAGTCGCTTAGGGTTTTGTTGAAAGGCATTTACCCAGAGGCAATAGAACTGAACTTTAGTTGTTGTACATCTGTCGTAACAAAATTAGGAGCAGTTCTGACGGAGTATTTTAAGGAGACAGGAGCTAATATGGCAGAATGCCGAGGGTCTATTGAGTTTGATACCTTCAAGAAGCAATTAGTTCGTGGCGTTTCTGACCCAAATTGGCTCGCAAGCTGTAAGACGATGATAGACAGCGTGCGTGAACTTTCTAAGTTCCGTGTGCTGACGGTAAATGCTCTTAGTCTAAACAATGCAGGTTCATATATCTACCAAGAATTGGGTTATGCCCTAGCTTGGGGAACGGAACTTTTGGATAAATTAGTAGAGGAAGGCTATAGCTTGGAAGAGGTTAGCTCTCGTATTAAGTTTGTCTTTGGTATTGGAGGGAATTACTTTATGGAGCTAGCGAAGTTTCGTGCTGCTCGTTGGCTTTGGGCTGAAATTATCGGAGCTCACGGCGATGAGTATAAGGGCGAAACAGCTAAAATTTATCAGCACGCCGTTACTTCTACTTGGAATAAAACAATCTTTGATGCTCACGTAAACCTACTACGTACACAGACCGAAGCGATGTCTGCTACACTTGGCGGAGTGGATTCATTGACGGTTCAACCTTTTGATATAACCTATCAGGATTCGGATAATTTCTCTGAACGTATCGCACGCAATCAGCAGTTACTACTCAAAGAAGAAGCTCATTTTGACAAGGTTATTGACCCTGCTGCAGGCTCTTATTACATTGAGCATTTGACAAATACCATTGCAGGCGAAGCGTGGAAGCTCTTCCTTCAAGTAGAGGAAGAGGGGGGCTTTGCCGAAGCTGTGGAGCAAGGTAAGGTACAGGAAGCGGTAAACGAAAGCAATGCTAAGCGACATTCGGCAGTGGCTAAGCGTCGTGAGGTTTTGCTTGGCACAAATCAATTCCCCAACTTTTCAGAGCTAGCAAATAGCAAAATCAAAGAAAAAAGCGAACATAAATGTGGTTGTGGCAAGCCTTCTATCACAGCTCTTGATTTCTCTCGTGGGGCTTCGAATTTTGAAGACCTTCGTCTAGCGACGGAGCGTAGCGGAAAGGAAGTTAAGGTCTTTATGCTAACGATTGGCAACCTTGCGATGCGTCTTGCTCGTTCGCAGTTCTCATCTAACTTCTTTGCTTGTGCAGGTTATAGCGTTATTGACAATCTTGGCTTTAAGACTGTGGAAGAAGGCGTTGATGCAGGACTTGAAAAAGGGGCAGATATTATCGTTATTTGTTCAAGCGACGACGAATATGCAACTTATGCTCCCGAAGCTTACAAGTACTTAAACGGCAGAGCTGAGTTTGTTGTTGCGGGTGCTCCTGCTTGTTCGGACGAGCTTCGTGCTATTGGTATTGAACACTTCGTAAACGTTAGGTCTAATGTTCTTGAGACGCTTCAAGGCTTTAACGAAAGACTCGGTATTAACAAATAATAGAAGAGATGAAACCACTATATAAAAATATAGATATTAAGGCTAAGGGTTCACTCGGTGTTAATACCGAAGAATGGCTTAGTCAGCAAGACGATACAGCAATGTGGCGGACAGCAGAGCAAATTCTCGTCAAACCTGTCTATACATCTAAGGATTTAGAGGGTATGGAGCATTTGGACTATATGGCAGGTTTGCCTCCTTATCTTAGAGGTCCTTATAGCTGTATGTACGCTTTCCGTCCTTGGACGATTAGACAATATGCAGGTTTTTCTACGGCAGAGGAGTCCAATGCTTTCTATCGTCGTAACCTTGCGTCAGGACAAAAGGGACTTTCTGTTGCCTTTGATTTGGCAACGCATAGAGGCTACGACGCAGACCACTCTCGTGTAGTCGGCGACGTTGGTAAGGCAGGTGTATCGATTTGTTCGCTTGAGGATATGAAAGTCTTGTTTGACGGGATTCCGCTTAATAAGATGTCTGTCTCAATGACAATGAACGGAGCTGTACTCCCCATTATGGCATTCTACATCAATGCAGGGCTTGAGCAAGGAGCGAAGCTTGAAGAAATGGCGGGAACAATCCAGAATGACATCTTGAAAGAGTTTATGGTGCGTAATACTTATATCTATCCGCCTGAATTCTCAATGAAGATTATCGCTGACATTTTTGAGTATACTTCGCAGAATATGCCGAAGTTCAACTCAATCTCTATCTCAGGCTATCATATGCAGGAAGCGGGTGCTACGGCAGATATTGAAATGGCTTATACCTTGGCCGACGGACTGCAGTACATCAAGGCTGGTATCGCTGCAGGCATTCCTATTGATAAGTTTGCTCCTCGTCTGTCATTCTTCTGGGCAATTGGTATGAATCATTTTATGGAGATTGCCAAAATGCGTGCTGCTCGTTGCCTATGGTCTAAAATTGTTAAGCAATTTAACCCACAAAACCCTAAGTCGCTAGCCCTTCGTACGCACAGCCAAACTTCAGGTTGGTCTCTGACGGAGCAAGACCCTTTCAACAACGTTGGGCGTACTTGTATCGAGGCAATGGGGGCAGCTCTCGGACACACGCAGTCTTTGCACACGAACGCTCTTGACGAAGCTATTGCTTTGCCGACGGACTTCTCCGCTCGTATTGCTCGTAACACGCAGATTTTCATTCAAGAAGAGACGCTTATATGTAAGGAAATTGACCCTTGGGGCGGTTCTTACTACGTGGAGAGCTTAACGAACGAATTGATGCACAAAGCTTGGGCTTTAATCCAAGAAGTGGAAGAAATGGGCGGAATGGCTAAGGCTATTGAGACAGGACTTCCTAAGATGCGTATCGAAGAAGCTGCGGCACGTACGCAAGCTCGTATTGACTCTCGTCAGCAAGTAATCGTAGGGATTAACAAATACCGCTTGGCGAAAGAAGACCCAATTGATATTCTTGAAATTGATAATACTGCCGTGCGTACACAACAAATTGAACGCCTTGATGAACTAAAGGCTGAGCGTGATGAAGAAGCTGTGAAAGAGGCTCTTGAAGCCATTACTCGCTGTGTAGAGACGAAGGAAGGAAACCTTTTGGATTTAGCAGTGAAAGCTGCTTCATTGCGTGCTTCGCTTGGCGAAATCTCTGATGCTTGTGAAGCCGTTGTAGGGCGTTATAATGCCGTTATTCGTACAATCTCAGGTGTTTATTCGTCTGAATCGGCTGATGACAAAGATTTTATTCTTGCGAAGAAATTATCTAAGGAGTTTGCCGAGCGTGAAGGTCGTCAGCCTCGTATTATGATTGCTAAAATGGGACAAGACGGACACGATAGGGGAGCGAAGGTAGTGGCTACAGGCTATGCTGATTGTGGTTTTGACGTAGATATGGGACCACTTTTCCAAACGCCTGAAGAGTCTGCCCGTCAAGCTGTAGAAAACGACGTACACGTAATGGGTGTTTCCTCGCTTGCAGCGGGGCATAAAACGCTCATTCCTCAAGTGATTGCCGAACTAAAGAAGCTCGGTCGTCCTGACATTATCGTAACGGCAGGGGGCGTAATCCCTGCACAAGACTACGAATTCCTATACCAATCAGGTGTCGCTGCTATCTTTGGCCCAGGTACACCTGTTGCTTATTCTGCTGCGAAAGTCTTGGAAATCCTCCTCTCCGACGAAGAGTAAGCAGAACATTCATTACATAAAAATAGGGAGTGGTAAGATACAAGTTTTGCCACTCCCTATTTTTATTTGCTTTATTTTCAATAAAACCTTTTAGCTCTTGAATAAAATATATATATTTGTGAATGAACACATTTACAAACTTATAAACAATAAAACGTATGGAACAGGAATTTTTATCCAAAGAAAACATCGCAAAAACAGAGAGTTTCATCTCCAAAGCTTATGACTTTTTGCTTACTAAAGCTCTTGTGGTGCTTACATTAGTATCAGGAGTTGTCTCTTTCCTAGCTTCTTTGTATAGCTTTTCGGCTTTATTTGAAAAAAATTCACGAAATATGTTTGCCTCTATGGGCAAAGCCTTGCTTTCGCCTGTGGTCTTGCTCTCAGCTATGGTAGGCGTTATCTTGGGAGCGATTGTGCTATTCTTAGTACCCAAAGAGAAGCAAGGCAATTTGCTTTTAGCTAAGCTTGGTTTTATGCTTTCTTGTTTTGCAATAGGCTTAGCTTACTTGCAAATGATTATTATGGCTCTATAATTTGCCTTTATCCACAAGTAAACCTAATAGATAGCGATAGGGAGTGTCATTTCGGCACTCCCTATTCTTTTTTTATATCAAAATCTCTTAGAACTTCTAATGTTGCATTTACTCCTTAAACTTAGGGAAATAAATCAGCCTGTGGGTGTTCCGATTTGTGATACTTGGACAAGTTCAGAAAGTTGTCCCAATCACTCAAAAGAGTTTTCCCAGAAACTTTTTGAAATTACACGGAAAACTTTGAAAAGTTTTCGGGGAAACTTTTTTAACAAAACTAAGTCGTCATATAAGTCTGATTAGTAGGGATTTAAAAAGTCGGTCTGCGACTGTTCCGATTTGTGGTATTTGAACAAGAAAAATAGAACCCTCTGGGAAGCGGATTTGTGGCATTTGAACAATAAAAGAATGCTCTTAAGAGAGCATAAATTCCCCCTTAGCACTAACTTTTATTTCGTTTATTGGCTTTTGCTCTTGTTTTGGGCAAAGCGTTCCAAACGTTGCTTGATGTTTTGGTCAAGCAGAGGACTGAGGATAATCAAAAGCACAGCAAGGAGGATTAGACTAACGCCAAAACCCATTTTATCCGTAAATGCTTCGCCAAAGACAAAGATACCTACAAGCATTGCTACGACAGGTTCCATTGCTCCAAGTACGGAGGTCAAAGTTGAACCAATCAACTTAATTGCTCGGATAAGGGCGAGATTAGAGACGAGTGTGGGAATAATCGCAAGCAGTAGAACGTTGCTCCATTCGGAAGCATTGCTAAGCAATTGCATTTCGCCATAAATAAGCGTTTGCCCAAGGAGTAGACAAGTGCAGAAGCTCATTGTGTAGAATGTTAGCTTCATATTGTTCATCTCCCTAAGCACTGCTACATTGTTTACGAGGACGATGTAGAGGGCATAGGCAAGTCCTGAGGCTATAGCAATGATGACAGCCCATAGATTTAACTGAACTTCGCTGCCGATTTGGGACAAAAGACTAATCCCTAGCAGTGCAAGGACAATAGCAATCATCGTAAAGGGAGAGACTTTTTGCTTGAAGAATAAGCCCATTATCAAGGCAACAAAGACAGGATAGAGGAAATGCAAAGTCGTCGCAAGCCCTGTACTCATCAGTCTGTAGCTCGTAAAAAGCAAGAAAGCAGAGCAATAATAGAGCAAGCCACAGAGCATCAGCATTCCGACTTCTCGCCCACTTATCTTAAATGAAAGCTTTTTGTACAGAAGCATAAGAGCAATTAGAAGTCCTGCGAAGATATGCCGATAGAACAAGATACAAGAAGGCATTAGCTCTGCCTTTAGTAGCGGTAGAGCAAAGAGCGGTATCAAACCAAAAGAAGCAGAGGACAAAAGCCCCGCAAAAAATCCCTTAAATTTATTCATTAGAATACTTTATTTGTTGAATGATTTCTGACCCTATATCGGACAAATTGAAAGTTGTACTTTCAATTTGTCCGATAAACGGGGCGTCATTCTTATAAAACTTAAGCTATTCTTTGGCAAAATTAAGGCTTTTGCTGAGGAAAATGATAGGCTATGCCTAAGAGTATTGACTAAAATCATTATATTTGTATCTGTAATGAGATGACTTACTCCTAGTAACATCAAGGCAAAATGGCTGATAGAATAGAAAATGAAGGCTTTATCACCTTATCAAGTAACATCAGAAACTTGATTGCTCTTGCTCAGAATCAGAAGCAAAAGATTCAAGAACAAGAGGCGGAGATTAAGGCTTTGAATGAAACTATAGCACAGCTTAGAGCAGAGGAAATGCGTGTAAGTGAAGAACTTGCGGTGCTTAAGACTGCTGGTAGTTTGCAAGGGAGTAAGGCTTCGACTGAAGAAGCAAAAGCATTTATTGATGATATTTTGGCAGACTTTAGGAAAAGTTTGGAGCTTGTTCAGTCGCTCAATGTGGTAGATTATAAGGCAAATAAATAATAGATACCGAAGTTCTTGATTATGCCCCAAAGTACAGAACCTGAAAAACAATTGATTAGAGCTACAGTAGCTGGCACAACGCTCCCTAAAATCAATATCATTAGAGAGCTAGAGCCATTCTATCGTGCGGCGGCAGGCTTGGCTGAAACGGGCAAAGGGGGGACAATCAATCGTTTTTATGAAGAGTTTAAGCGAATAGACTCGGGACAACAAGAGTCGGTGCTTTTGAGGCGGACGCTTCTTGAGGTAGGCTTCCGAATGGAGTTTATGAAGGAAGAGCTAAGGCAACTTCAGGAGGATTTTGCAAGTCTAAATGGAGAAATCGAGCAATGTCTTAGTGCTTGTTCGAAGGGTCTAAGGCAAGGTTAGGCATTCTATTTGTGTGCTTCTGTTAGCTAAATTTAGTATGCTTAGCTGACAGATGAATGTTTTCATTTAATCTTCTACATTATCTTATTACGGAGGAAGTCGGATTTTTGAAGACTTCCTTAGGCTGTTTGTATAGCTAAAAGGTTGAATGAGAAATGGATTTAAGTTTTATTAGAAAGAATAGATAATGGAAATAGGCATAATAATTGCACTTTTGGCAGGGCTTGGCTTAGGCTTTGGCGTGATGTGGTTTATCAATAACCATTTGCTCAAAGAGAAAGCCAAGAGCATTGTTGCAGAAGCAGAGCGTCAAGCTCAGTTGCTTAAGGAGAAAAAAATGCTTGATGTTAAGGAGAAGTTCCTTAAGCTACAAAGCGAACTAGACCAACAAGTTTCGCAAAATAATGACAAGCTCAAACAGAGCGAGAGCAAGCTCAGACAAAGAGAGCAGTCGCTTAAGCAACGTGAACAGAACTTCCTTGCTAAACAGGAAGACGTTAATAAGCGTAGCAAAGCTTTAGAAGGGCAGAAAGAGAAGTTAGAGCAGGCAGGAGAGCAGATTAAAGAAAAGAAAGCGGAACTAGATAAGCTTTACCAACAGGAACTTGTGGAGCTTGAGAAGGTTGGCGGACTTTCGGCTGATGAAGCTCGTGAGCGTATCATCAAACAGATTACGGACGAGGCAGAAGACCAAGCTCAATCAATGGTTAGCGAAATCATTGAGGAGGCGAAGATGACGGCAAATAAAGAAGCTCAAAAGATTGTTATTAAGAGCATTCAGCGAGTGGCGACCGAAACGGCGATTGAGAACTCTGTAACCGTTTTCCATATTGAGAGCGACGAGATTAAGGGACGCATCATTGGACGTGAGGGACGTAACATCAGAGCCATTGAAGCAGCTACAGGTGTGGAAGTCATCGTTGATGACACTCCTGAAGCGATTGTGCTTTCGGGTTTTGACCCTGTTCGCCGTGAAGTGGCACGCCTTGCTCTGCATCAGCTCGTGCAGGACGGACGTATACATCCTGCTCGTATTGAGGAAGTGGTAGCGAAAGTTCGCAAACAGATTGAAGAAGAAATCATTGAGACAGGTAAACGTACCGTGATTGACTTGGGGATTCACGGAATGCACCCCGAGCTTATTCGCTTTGTGGGTAAGATGAAGTACCGCTCAAGCTATGGACAGAATTTGCTTCAGCACTCTCGTGAAACGGCAAATCTCTGTGCGATTATGGCAGCCGAGCTAGGGCTTAACCCAGCCAAGGCAAAACGTGCAGGCTTACTACACGATATAGGTAAAGTGCCTGATGACGAACCTGAATTGCCACACGCAATCCTAGGAATGAAGCTCTGCGAGAAGTATAAGGAGAAAGCAGATATTTGTAATGCCGTCGGTTCGCACCACGACGAAGTAGAGATGCAGACGCTTATTGCTCCGATCGTGCAGGCTTGTGATGCGATTAGCGGAGCGAGACCTGGGGCGAGACGTGAACTTGTGGAGGCCTATATCAAGCGTTTGAATGACCTTGAGCAACTGGCTCTATCATACCCAGGGGTTGTCAAGACTTACGCCATACAAGCTGGGCGTGAACTGCGTGTGATTGTCGGAGCAGACCAAACAGACGACGAGACAATCAATAAACTTAGTAGCGTCATTGCAAAGCGTATTCAAGACGAAATGACTTATCCAGGGCAAGTAAAGATTACAGTTATTAGAGAAACTCGTGCTGTTAGCTACGCTAAGTAGCGGAAGTTATCATTCAAAACATTGCAGATACAGGCTTGCTCTTCTTGGAGTGAGCCTGTGTATTATCTTTAGCAATAAAGAATAAGCTTATCAATAGTTTTTGTATCTTTGTGAGTTAGTGTACACACCTTATATAATTAAGGTATAAAAATAAAAGCTTATGAATAAAATTATTTCATTTTTCGTCTCACTCGTGCTGTGGCTACTGCTCGTTGCTCTGCAAACTTATACGATTGCTTACCAAGGTAATGTGGCAAATGCTTTTGCTGCACCAGAGTTATATTATTCTGTTTGGATTGTAGATTTGTATTTGATTATTTTGTACTATACAAACTATTACCTTATTGCTCCGATGATGATTCGTCGCAGGTTGTTCCGTCCTTACATATATATAGTAATTGGCTCTATGCTCATTGGATTTTTAATCCCAGTGGTGCTTTTTTATGCTCACAGTTTTTCAACACCAGGAACTGCTCCAGGGCAAGCTCCTATCAGTTTGATTGGTATCGTAGGGGCTTTAGGCGTAATCGCAATAGGCTTAGCTCTTAGAAGCGTAAAGGAATGGTCAAAGCTTGAACCACAGAAGAAGGAACATAAGGCTACACTTCTTTCTTTGGAGAGCCAAAAGGCTCAAATTGAGGAGCTGAGCAAACAGATTGCAAATTATAAAGTTGAACAAGACTTGCTCAATGCAACGATTAAGAAGTATGAAGAAGAAAACGCTCAAGCTTCTGAACTAAAGCAGACGATTGAAGAGCTAGAAGCTAAGGCAAAAAGCCTTCAAACAAAAATTGATGAACTAGAGGACGTTAATAAGCAGTATAAGAATTGTTACGGAGAATTATCGGATATTGAAATTCGTTAGTTCACTTAGGTAAACGAAAGAAAAAGACTTAAATAATAAAATGGCAAAAGGATTAAAAGAGCTGACATCACGCTCGGAAGATTATTCACAATGGTATCAAGATTTGGTGCTAAAAGCAGACTTGGCTGAAAGTTCTGCTGTACGTGGCTGTATGGTTATCAAGCCTTACGGCTATGCTATTTGGGAGAAAATGCAACGTGTCTTAGATGATATGTTCAAGGAAACAGGACACTCAAACGCTTATTTTCCCCTATTCATTCCTAAGAGCTTCCTAAGTAAGGAAGCAGACCACGTAGAGGGCTTTGCCAAAGAGTGTGCCGTGGTTACGCACTATCGCTTGAAG
>PDWI01001760.1_pt1 | contig 33741 bp, 28 predicted proteins | sample 1430891 | NCBI WGS metagenome assembly PDWI01 (sample SAMN01162508, study PRJNA174530) | Oral metagenome, whole genome shotgun sequencing project. | biome: Marine environment; feature: Marine mammal; material: Swab sample of the gingival sulcus; isolation source: swab sample of gingival sulcus... | reverse complement strand
GTAAACAACCTTTGTGTTTGGCTTCATAGCAGCCTTAACTTCTTCAGGATGAGAAGTGTCTACAAAAGTAACCTCTACGCCATACCTTGATATACCATGATTTAAGAAAGCAAATGTGCAGCCATAAATAGTTTTATCCGCTATAACATGGTCACCAGCTCTAAGTAGAGTCCACAATACAGAACTTATTGCTCCAATACCAGAAGAAAAGCTAACTGCAGCCTCTCCACCTTCTAACAAAGCAACTTTTTTCTCTACAACGTCATTTGTTGGGTTTGCTAATCTAGAGTAGATATATCCACTCTCTTCACCAGCAAATCTTCTTCCACCTTGCTCAGCAGAATCAAAAACGAAAGTTGAAGTTTGATAAATTGGAGTTGATAGAGCTCCTGCATTCTTGTCGTGGAATCCTCCACCGTGGATCGCCTTAGTTGCGGTGCCCATTGATTCAAGTGCTTCTCGATTCATAATAAGTAACCTTCCTTTCTAATAATATAGACAAAAGTTTAAACTACCTCCCACTTAACTATTAAGTAGAAGTTTTTCTCATAAGAACCTGTAGCTAACTTCGGCTACATTTTACCTCAAAAAAAGATTATACACAAGGGATTAACGCTTAATTGTTTTGTTTTTATCAAGTATTTTGTTTTTTCCCCCGATTAGCCTACAATATATTTGCCAAAGCGCCTATAAAAGATTTATAATCATAAGCGCTTTAAACTACAAAATAAGAATTAAACTGTCAAATACTCACTAGTCTCTTCAAAGTATCTCTCATTAAAAATTTCAAATAAATAATATTTTCCGAATAGAGAAGATCTCTTCACCACGATCTCAACCCCATCAAACTCGTATAGGTTTGAAGAACCAAATTGACCTATGTAGCTATAGCCAGAAGCATCTAAATAATCCTTGAAAGCTTCTAAACCAGTTTCATTACTCCTAGTCAAAAACTTGGTTCCGTTTTTAGAAATTTCGACCAAATCAGTATCATCAGCGTTTAATTTCCCAACCCCTCCCAGAACCTGAAGAAGGCTATACTTTTTTATAAGCTGCACGAGTTTAATAATCGATACCAAAGCGATAAAAAAGATTACGATCCCACCTACTACCTTAAGTATTTTTTTCATATTCCATCTCCTAAAAGGTATAAAGAAATCATGCTTCTACAACAAATTGATTCTAACATATAGGGATAAAAATATCAATCATTAGAGGTCGGGAGCAGAAAAATAATCTTCTGGCATAATAGGGGTTCCAGCACCCGGAATGTTATCAGACCTATAGTGTTCAATCTGTTCTAAGGGAACGTTTTCAGCCAAGGAAAAAGAACTTACCCATGAATTCCTCTTTAGCCTAATGACCTGAACACCTTGGGTGCTCCTTGTGGTCTTCTCAGGTATGAGGGAAGTATTGATGAGCATAAGATTTTTTGTTTTAGAATCAGTTCTAACCAAAACGACATCCCCATCAGCTTCTATAAATAAAACCTTTAGCAAAGGAGACTTTAAACCAAAGGCATTCACCAGTTTTTTCCTGTTCGTCTTCGTCCTATACGAAGATAGGGGAACCTTAGCCACTTTTCCATTTTTAAAGGAGAATAAGAAATAACCCTTGTAATCACTACACGCGTGTACAAACACTACATTTTCAGATGAATCTATGTCGAGCAGATTGTAGACATAAATCCCAAGTTCAGAAGCCTTACTATTTGGAAGTTCGTGAGCTTTTACAAAATAGACATTTCCCTTGTCAGTAAATATAAAGACATCAGCGGTATTAGTGGTTTCAAGATCCATCAAGAGTTCATCATCTTCCTTGAATTTTTGGTCGCCACTCGATTTCAAAGACTTTAAAGAAATCTTCTTCAAATAGCCATGTTTTGACATAAATATCTTAAGATTATAGTCTTCAATTAAGGCTTCTTCAGTTATTTCTATATGTTCTTCTTCCTGAATCAATTCAGTACGTCTTTCAGAAGCGTGCTTTTTCTTTACATCTTTGAGTTCAGCTTCTATTATCTCCCTCTGCTCTTTCTCAGATTCCAATGCAGTATCTATATCTTCTATTTTCTTTTTTAAATCAACTATTTCAGCTACTGATTTTAGTATATAATCCTTGTTCAAGTTCCTTAGCTTTATATCAGCCACATACTGTGCTTGAATTTCATCTATACCGAATCCAGCCATAAGGTTTGGTATTACCCGCCTGTCATCTTCTGTCTTCCTTATTATCTTTATCGCCTTGTCTATATCTAAGAGAACCTTTTCAAGCCCCTCGAGTAGGTGTAATTTTTCTGATAGTTTTTCCCTCTCAAAATTTAGCCTGCGAACAACTTGGCTAATACGGTGTTTGATCCACGCAGAAACTATATCCCCGACCCCCATAACAGATGGACTACCATCTATCAAGAGATTCATATTACAAGAGAAGCTATCCTCTAACGGAGTCATCTTATAGAGCTTAGCCATAAGCATTTCTATATCCGAACCCCTTTTTACATCTATCGTAATCTTTAGCCCCTTTAAGTCTGTTTCATCCCTAATTTCACTAATTTCTTTTAGCTTTCCTCGCTTATATACAGCTATTATTTTATCGATTATAGCCTCTACTGTCGTGGAGTATGGAATTTCGGTTATTTCAATACACCTATTTGTCTTATCATAACTATACTTTGCCCTTAACTTTACAGACCCAACTCCAGTATCATAGATCTTGCGGAGAGCCTTCTGATCATCTATCATATATCCGCCTGTACTGAAATCAGGTCCCTTCAGATATTTAATAGGATCAGCTGAGTCGTCCTTTAATTTGGCAATTGTAAAATCACAGACCTCACCTAGATTAAAACCTGGGAAAGAGCTAGCCATACCGACAGCTATACCTTTGTTTGCGCTTACTAAGATATTTGGATACCTGACGGGAAAAAGTGTTGGTTCCTTGAGTTTACCATCGTAATTATCTACAAAGTCTACAGTTCCTCGATCGATATCTGTAAATAGCTCCTCACATATTGGCGCCAACTTTACCTCTGTATACCTAGGAGCGGCATACGCCATATCCCTAGATGATGTCTTACCAAAGTTACCCTTTGAGTCGACATAAGGATGTAAGAGGGCATCGTGCCCAATAGAAAGTCTAACTAGGGTATCATATATTGTTAGGTCTCCATGTGGATGGAGTTTCATAGTCTGACCTACAACATTTGCAGACTTTGTCCTAGCACCCTTTAATAAGTGCATCTTGTACATAGTGTAGAGTATCTTCCTCTGAGATGGTTTGAACCCATCTATATCTGGTATAGCCCTAGACACTATTACGCTCATTACATAGGGCATATAGTTTTCAGTTAATGTATCAACAATCCTTTGATCTGTAATCTTTTTCATATCTTCCCCAATAAATACTTTTTATATAACGTCTATCTCATCCAAATATTCTGAACCGTGTTCTTCAATGTACCTCTTCCTACCCTCCAGATCATCTCCTAGGAGTACATCAAACATCTCTCTAGCGTCATCTTCTCCGTCAAAATTGACAGAAACTAGCCTTCTTGTTTCGGGATTCATGGTAGTATGCCACATCATTTCAGGCTCATTTTCGCCCAATCCTTTAGACCTATCTACTTTAACCTTTTCATCTCCAAGCTCAGCTAATATTTCTGCCTTTTCCCTGTCATTGTAAGCAAATAAACTCTCATCTTTTCGCCTTATCTCGTACAGTGGAGTTTCCGCTATATAGACCTTACCCATCTTTAAGAGAGAAGGCATGAGCCTATATATCATCGTTAAAATTAAGGTTCTAATTTGAAACCCGTCAACATCAGCGTCAGTACATATGATTACCTTCCCCCACTTCAAATTATCTATGTTGAAAGAAGGAGTTTTTTTGACATTTTTAGGTTTTATTTCTACCCCACAACCGAGCACGGCTATTAGGTCAGAAATTATCTCGTTTGAAAATATCTTGCTAACATCGGCCTTAAGGCAGTTTAGAGGCTTACCCCTAACTGGTATTATTGCTTGAAATTCAGAATCCCTTGCGAGCTTACAAGCTCCAAGCGCAGAATCTCCCTCAACTATGTATATTTCTCTACTCTCTACGTCCTTGCTCCTACAATCTACAAATTTCTTTATCCTGTTAGTTATATCTATCTTTTGAGATAAGGTCTGTTTTAATGCCTGCTTGGTTTTTTCAGCACGCTCTCTAGCCCTCTTGTTTACCAAAATCTGATCTGCCACCTTCTCGGCATCAGCTTTATTTTCAATAAAGAATACTTCTAACTTAGATCTTATAAACTCGGTCAAAAATTTCTGTATAAATTTATTGTTTATAGCCTTTTTTGTCTGGTTTTCATAGCTAGTAGAAGTTGAAAACGAATTTATAACAACTATCAAACTATCCTCTATATCTTGGAACGAAATTTTCTTTTCATTTTTTTGGTATTTGTTTAGCCTCTTTATAAAACCGTCTAACTCGCTTACAAAAGCTGATTTAACAGCCTTATCAGGGGCTCCGCCATGTTCTAAAAAACTGGAATTGTGATAATATTCAAGCGAATTGACCTCGTTATTAAAGCAAAATGCAAATTCTGCCTTTACCTTGTATTCATCTTTATCGGCCCTATCCCTACCAATCCCAGAATCCGAGAAATGGACTATAGAAGATATATTGGATTCTCCGGAAATTTCCTTTACATAGTCGAGTATCCCCTGCTCGTATATGTACTCAAAGGTCTCTCCAGATTCTTCATCTATGAGCTCAAATTTTATGTTCTTATTTACTACCGCCTGCTTTTTTAAAACATCCTTAAAATGCTGAAGAGGGATAGCTATGTCAGTAAACACTTCTATGTCAGGCTTCCACCTCTGTATTGATCCAGTCCTCGTTCCAGAATACTTTGTCTCCCTAAGACCACCAACATTTTCTCCCTTTTCAAAATTTAATTCGTATAATTTGCCATCCCTATATATTTGAGCAACAAACCACTCAGAGGCACACTGAGTGGCAACAGCTCCAAGTCCATTCAAACCAAGAGAATACTCGTAAATATCACCACTTTCGTTGTTGTCGTATTTCCCTCCTGCGTAAAGCTCACAGTATATTAGTTGCCAATTGTACATTTTTTCTTTTTCGTTATACCCAAGCGGAATCCCCCTTCCGTAGTCTTCCACTGTTATAGACATATCGCTGTGTTTTGTAACCCTTATTAAGTCACCATATCCTTCTCTAGCCTCGTCTATAGAGTTTGATAGTATCTCGAAAAAGGCGTGCATAGCTCCCTGCAAACCATCAGAACCGAATATTACAGAAGGGCGTTTTCTAACCCTATCAGCTCCCTTTAATGCGGTTATACTACTGTCGTCATATACCCTTGTATTAGCCATATATTTAAATCCTCACTTTAATTAATCCGATTAAGCAATTCGGTAAATTATATCATTATAGTTATTATAATTCCAGAAAGATAATCCCTTGGTAGGATAACAACAAAAAAAACCAAAACACTACCCTAAATAAATTTTAGAAATAATGAGCAGCCTTTAGTTTTTTGTAAATAATAACTTCATCAAAAGATGAGGTAAAAAAGCAAATCAAATTTTAAGACTCTAAGAGTTTGTGATAATATTCGTCCCACATCGCACCGACACTTTCCTTAGAGTAAAACTTTGAGCCCTTTTTAGACCGTTCTACTGAATCAGCATAAAAATCGGAATCGTTTTTCAATTTACTTATCAGATTAGAAAATTCTTCGTTATCATTTCCCTTTAAATAGTAGTCAAATAGTATTCCCTTATAGAGGTCAAGGTCTCTTAAAAGTATTGGAACATTGACGCTCATAGACTCTAAAACAGTCATAGGAAATAATTCAGAATATGACGGAAGGAACATTACATCTGCCATATTATAGACGCCGTTCATAAGATTCCTATCTACAATTCCTAAAAATTTAACATTTTCAGGAGGATTTTCCACAACCTTTTTTAGTTCTAAATAGCCATCAGTTATGACACCAAAGGAATCTCCACCAGCCCAAACAAAGTATACATCCTTTAATTTTTTAGAAACCTCTATAAAATCTACTATGCCCTTTCTGGTCTGGACCTGACCTACACCAAGGGCAACAAAGGCATCTTCAGGTATGCCAAACATCCTTCTAAATTCCATTTTCTCATCTTTTACAAGAGGATGGAAGGTATCAGCTGAAACGTAATTCGGTATGTAGGTAATCCTTTCCCTGTCAAAACCTAGTTCTACGAGTTTCTCTACAAACATAGGATTTACAGTTACGAGTTCATCCATAGTTTTATAAAATTCAAGTATGTATTTGTAGAATATATTTTGCATGAAAGAGGGTAATTTTATACTCCCTTCAACTGTTTCAGGTAAAAAGTGAACATAACCAACTCTCTTGGTTTTTTTACCACCCAACAATGCGTGGAAATAAAAATGTAAGTCTATTGTATGATAGTGTGTAATGGGAGCAAACTTCATGTCGTTTACAGTAACTTTAACTTTAGATTTCAATACATCCTTAACTAAATTAACCTGCTCCAAATATGCAGATCCAACACCTTGCCCCTTTACTTTATCAGCGCTTGAAAGCATATTAATCGTAGGAATTTTTTTATCGCTAGTACCCACACCCACGTTAGAATTTTCCATATACATCCTCCTCATTCCTAGCTATTATATTAAATTTAGCTTTTATTTTCAACAAAATCGTATTTTTAATTAATTCATTCTAAAACAAAAAATAAAGCAAAGGCAAAAAATAGTTGAAATTAAAAAATGGCGAGTAAACGCCATATGTTAGAAAATTAGATCTTAAAACCTATTCGAAAAAATCCTTTGTGTAACTTTCTAGTTTTTTCTTATCAAATTTCCCCTCACTTTTTTGATAGTCATCAAAAACATCATCCATTTGAGAAAATAATGCTTCGTCAGATTCTTTTACCTTTACCATGAGCCTAAGAACCTTTACAGATTCACGCTTAAGTTCTGCAAGTTCTGGATAATCAGAAGTTGAAGCTTCGGAGATATCCTTAACATCTAAGTCAGCCTTAATTTTATTTAAGCCCTTAACTATCTTATCATCAACTACATATATAGAGGTTATAAGAGCTCTTTTCTTTTCAGAAAGTTCTTTCACAGCAGTGAAATTACCGTCAACAAGTCTATCAGATATCATATCATTAGTGAGAAGATACGAATTTATAAACTCAATCTTTTCAAGATTGTGCTCAATCAATTTTTTTATTGAATCCACACCATCCTCCAAATCAAAAAACACTAGTAAAACAAAACGACTCCACTCAAAAGAAGATAATTGATTGAAGTCGCTTATAAAACTAAATTCTTAAATCAATATTACCACCTACACCAGTCATCTTAGCAGTATCAGCAGCCATTTCCATAATCGTCTGTATGGACCTAGCGTCTTGGTTTACCGCTTTTTGTATAACCGAAGTACCTATCGCCTGTTTTAAGCTATATGTAGACAAGGCGATTGCATCAGATATTTGCATAAATTCCTCTTTTCAAAATTAATCTTTTTAGTTATAAAAGGCTACATCTTCTCTATGGCTTCTCTCCACGTATCTGAAAGTTCTTGAACAATCTCGAGAGCATTGTCAAACCTTTTAGAATCCTTGTCGATATTTCCTTGAATCAACTCATTTAAAACAAAATCATATAACTTGCTTAAGTTGTAAGAAACTTCGTAATCCATATTCAAAGTAGCCTGTAATTCAAGCACTATATTCTGAGCCTTTACAGCATTTTCGTGCGTCTTTTCAACTGAAGATTTATCTAAGTAATACTTAGCTAGTTTTATAAATCTAACTACACCCTCATAAAGCATCATGGTAAGTTCTTGAGGCTTAGCCATCAAAATCTTTTGCTCTAAATAAGCATCCTGCTTAGCCTGGGACATCCTGACCCTATTCGAAAGGTTATTCATAATAATTCCCTGTGTCTCTTGTTTTTCAACCCTAGCGTAATTGTATGGATTTATAACAGCCACAATATCCACTCTCCTTTTATTCTATGCCTCAACTTTTAATTCTTTACGCGTATATTATCGGCATATCGCGATTTTTGTTGATAGGTTTTACGCTATTATTCACTTATATTTTTAAAGTGTTTTTTTCTAAAACCTTTGAATTCACTAATGTTAAAGGTGTGCAAAGCTAAGCGCGTTCATCAACGAATAAACCCGCAAGTTCCCACATTTTGGCAATCATATCCTGAATTTTCTTTGAAGGAAATTCAGCTATTACTTCCCCCGTCTTTTCATCCTTGAGTTCGTAGAGCAATGCCCCAGTTTTCTCATGAACACGTCTCTCAATGTACCTGTCAACCTTTTTCAATGCCTTGTTTGCCTGATCAACTGACTTGTTCAAAAGCTCATCATCACCCTTTAAATCTTTTGCGAACTCCTCATAAGAAGTCTTTGCATTGAGCTGCGGAACAGAAACTTCTTGTTGTTGAATCTGCACATCATGCTTAGGAACATATTTAGTTTCAGCGCCTACAACCCCTCTGACTTGTCCGATATTCATTTAGATTCCCTCCTATTAAGATTGGCATTCCCTGCACAAACCATCTCAGCTAAGTGTTTTTATCAAAAAACACACCTTCCCCAGAGTCACCCTTCTTATTGTACTTATTAAGTGCATTTCTAGTTTTTTCTTGTTCTAACTTTCCCTTCTTGACATTTTCTATTAAAGTTCTAGTTTCGTTAAGCTCTTTTTCTAATTTTTTCATTATTTGTTCGTCTATATCTACGATCTTCTTTCCAAAGGATTTTTTTTCATCAGGTTGAAGACTGATGTAACATATTTCCTCTAAAACTTCCCCTCTCTTCCTTATTAAATCTGAGAGTTTGTCAATTTCTTCATCCCCCGAAAATTCTAAATCAAGAATTTCTTCAGAAAGGCATAAATATTTTTCTAGAAGTTTTGAATTTAACATATATTAACTTCCTCCCAATAATCCCGCAAAGGCTGTAGACTGACTATTTATTTGAGCCAAAGCCTTTTCAAGCCTAGCAAATTTCAAATAGTATTTGTTTTCTCTGTCCAATAGGGCATCCATCATCTTATCAACCCTTTTGTTTATCGCCCTAATTTTTAAACTCAATTCAGCTGTGTTTTCAGAGCTAAATCCTTTGGCTCCAGCCTTTTCTATCAAAGCGCCTCTAGCCCCAGAAATTAACTTTGTAGTGGAGATATTGTTGTTTATTATGTCGTTCATTCGCTCCATGATTCCACTTTCGTTAAATCTTTCCACATCATTTCCAGAATTCCAAGATTTGTCAGACTTTGAAGTAAATAACTTTATTGCGTCTTCTCCGTATGTTTTCAAGCCTTCTTCAAACTTAGTCTTATCTATCTCTAACTTTCCACCGTCATTATAATTGCTGGTAAATGTGATTCCAACTTCTCTCATGCTTATATCTAAATTCCCTACCTTTGTGGTAAATGCCCTTCTTGCCTCAGACAATATTTTTTCTAAGATTCCGTCAGATCTAAACAAACCACGCTTAGCTTCTTTTTCCCACTTTTCTATTTCTTCTTTTTCCATATCCTCTTTTTGTTCATCGGTAAGAGGTCTGTAGTTATAAGATCTCTTTTCAGAAATAGATTTCTTTAACTTATCTACTAGTTCATTGTACTTTTCTACAAATCCTTTGAACTTGTCATATAAACTATCTGAATCGAAGGTCTTTGTAACCTCTATTGGCCCATCCGAAGCTGCGTGAGTATTATTAAAGGTTATTTGAGCTCCATCTAGAGAAATTTTATTTTCAGTAAGAGACATAGATTGTCCATTTATAACGACCTTGGCGTTCTTACCTTCAATTCTAGTAGTGTCATCTATTCCTAGCGCTGCAAAAAAGTTCTTGGTGTCATTATCTGACATCGTTATCCCATTCACACGACCCGTCTTATTAGAAGTTAAGCTAAACTTGCCCGTTATAGGATCAAGTTCTATCTTAGCAACCCTTCCCTTATTTATAAGTTCTATGGTCTGGTCCATGGTAAGTCCTGGAGTTAAATCAACTTCTTGCAGCTTGCCATCAGCCCCTTGTAATTTCAAATGTACTGGAGCAGTTATACCCAACAGGTTCTCAAGGGTATCCTCACTATCAAAATAATTCCTATCTCCTACAGCGATGTTCATTGCTGTAGATACACTAGCGTCAATAGAACTTACCTCTATTTTGTGTGAGTTTCCATCTATGGTAAGCTCCCCACCTTGTAGAGACACGTCAACTACTCCATCTCCAAATATATTATTGACCTTTGCCTGTAAATCATCCCTCAAAGCGCCTAGGTCTGAATATGATGTTTCAAAATTTATAGTTTTCTTTAATCCATCTACTTGAATCTCTAAGTCTAAAGCCCCGCCACCTGCAGAAAGAGCTGTATTTAAGTCACTTATATTTACATTCCCAGATATCTCTTTTAACTTGCTATTTGCCTGCCAAGTCTCCGCTTTAGCTAATTGACTAATCTCATTTATTTCAATTTTCTCAAACGAGGCACTACCTTCTATCCTTGCAGATACGGACTGGTTCTTTTCTCCTCCGAGCAGAACATTTGCCTTATAAATAGAATAAGTGCTGCTCAAACGAAGATTTGATTCCCTGTTCAACAAATCAAAGTACTTACTCTGAAAACCCTTTAGCATTGACGCCATTTCTCTATATCCATCACGCTTCCATTCCAAAAGCTGAGCTTCACCCTTTGTTCGATCAATTTTCAGCTGCTCTGAGGACAGCATAGCCTTTACTATACCATCCGTATCAAAGTTGGAAACTATTCCCGTAACTCTCGAAAAATCATTCATTTCTTTCACCTCCGCCAATTTGCTACATAGATTATCGGTACTATCCCCTTTAAATTAAGCTATTTGTTGGTTTTTTTATAATTCTTTTAAACTAGTAGCAAATAGACATTAAAAAAATATAATATATTATAATGCTGACATCTTTGGAGCAATATCTAGTATATAATTCAGAATTAGTTTATGTTATAATTATTTACATAATAATGAAAATACAGCTTGAAAGGAGTAGGCTATGAAAATAACTGTCGTTGGAAAAAACATGCACATAAGAGAATCTCTAAAAGAAATGGTAGAGGAGAAACTCAAAAAGTTTGAAAAGTTTTTTGAAAGTGATGTAGATGTAAAGGTTACTCTAAGCCATCTAAAAGAGCTTCAAACAGCTGAAATAACTATATTCTTGAAGAATGGAGTTATACTTAGATCAGAGGGATCTGACGAAAATATGAAGAGCGCCCTCGACTTCGTAATCGACAAACTACTAAGACAGTTGAAAAAACATAAAACCAACATAGAAAAACAATACAGGAAAAACATAAGCATAAGATATGAAGAAATAAACGATTACGATTTTGAAGCTGAGGAAGAGGAAGAATCAGACGAGCCTAAGATAGTTAGATCAAAGAAATTCCCAGTAAAACCAATGTCTCCTGAAGAAGCGGTTTTACAAATGGAAATGCTCCACCACGCATTCTTTGTCTTCCTAAACGATAAGACTGAAGAAGTGAATGTAGTTTACAAGAGAAAGGGCGGAGACTACGGAATTATAGAACCACAACTATAAATAGACTAAAAAATAATTTAAAATAAAAAAACTCCCAGACAAAATTCTCTTTGAAAGAGAGCCTTCTGGGAGTTTTTAATACAATTAGGTAAAGAAAAAAATAAAAACTCTGAAACAAAAATTTTAGTGATGAAGACCTCTACAGGCGCTACATCCACAACCTTCAGCTTCATACATATTAAACAACTTGTGATCTATTATATCACTTATTTTTTTACAAATAAAATCAGTTTGAGAAGCTATTTTGTCTGAGTCATCTAAGTCATCAAATCGAACCCTATATATATCTGCGTCCGTCAAATTAGACAAAAACTCGAGGTCATCAATACCTTCTCCCAAGTATAGGACTATATAGTCCGCCTTGTCATCTGAAGCTTCTAAAACAGCCTTCGTAATACCCCTGTTTATTTTTTTGTTTTTATAGTTCTCAAAACTGGGGAGAAAGTCTCCATGGGTTAGAACCTTTACTCCAAATTCAATTTTGGAAAGACCTTCCATTAAAACACTCTTAGCTTTTTCATCATAACATATAAGAGATATTATCATATAAAAACACCCCACAAGTAAACAATCAGCAAAGCCCTCCCAGATCCTAAAGCTATAAAAACAACTTTTAGCAATCTAGAGAGAGCATATCTAATAAAAACATTTCCTATCCCAATAATTCCTGAAGTCTAGCCCTATCAAAACCTTGAATAACTTCATCACCGACATAGATAACGGGAACACCCATAAATCCATTCTTAATCAACTCTTTCCTAGCTTCAGGGTCAGAGTTTATATTTCTTTCGGTGTACTCGTGCCCATTCTCATTTAACCATCTTTTAGCTTCATTACAATACCCACAAGTAGTGGATGTGAAGATTGTTATATTTGCCATAATTATTACCTCCAAAATTTTCCCTATTCTTTGATGGTATTAGTATACCCACAGGTAACCTCAATCTAAACAGAGTATTGAAGCTAAATATCTGAAAATTATTCAGTCCTCTCAGGTAATCTAACATCTACTACTGGATATGGAATATTTATTCCTTCTTGGTCAAACCTTTTCTTTATATTCTCAAGAAGGGCAAAGTGTACACCCCAATAGTCTTCAGCATTAAGCCATACTCTAATCGTAAATATAAGAGCACTGTCTGCATGCTCACTCAATGCAACAAAGGGCTCTGGGTTCTTAAGGATTGATTCTATCTTATGTATCTCTTCCATTAAGATACTCTTTACTTGGTCGATATCACTGTCGTAGTCAACGCCATAAGTTTGGTCAAGCCTACGAGTACTCATAACACTGTAGTTTATTATTTCAGAATTTGAAACCTTTGCGTTTGGGAGAAAGATAACCTTATTATCCAAGGTCAACAATCTAGTAGATAATATCTGTATGCTATCTACAGTACCTATGTGTCCACCTATATCTACAAAGTCGCCAACCTTCATGGGCTTAAACACTATAAGCAATATTCCACCTGCAAAATTTGATATAGACCCCTGAAGCGCAAGACCTATAGCAAAAGAAATAGCTCCTAATACGGCAACTAAGCTTGTATTATCTACTCCAAGAATTGATATAGCCGTTATAACGATAAATACCTTTAAAAGTATCTTTGCAAAAGAATCTAAAAAAAGCCTTACAGTTACATCAATATTTTTGTTCTTCAAGATTTTACCAATAATCGGAACTAATTTTTTGTTAGCAAACCAAAAACCAATTATCAATACAAATCCAGCACCCAACATCCTAAAACCAAAATCAGTTAAAGATCGAATTATGGAATCCCAATTCATATTTACCTCCTTTATTGATACTATACGTTCTGCTCATACTATTTATACCTCAAATCTTAATGTTTAAAATGTCTTTTTCCACAAAATACCATTTTTAATCCTAGCTCATTGGCCTTGGCTATTACATCCTTATCCCTTATGGAACCACCAGGCTGAATTATAGCAGTAATACCCGCTTCAGCTGCCTTCTCCACCGCATCGGGGAAGGGAAAGAAGGCGTCAGATGCGAGGACCGATCCTTCAACAGAGGTAAAGGAGTGTGTAAGTGCGTTTTCAGTAGCCCAAACCCTACTAACCTGACCTGTTCCTATACCCAAGGTAACAGAACCCTTCGCTGTAACAATTGCGTTTGACTTCGTGTGTTTTACGACCTTTAAGGCAAATACCAAGTCCTTCATCTCTTCTTCTGTAGGGCAAAGCTCTGTTTTGCATTCAATTTCATCAAATAAGCCAATGTCTTCAGTCTGAAGTAATATACCACCTGATATTCCCCTAACCTCAGTCAAATCAGGTATCTTGTATGGATCTAACTTTAATATCCTTAGATTTTTCTTAGTCTTTAACACTTCCATTGCAGCATCTTCAAATTCTGGTGCTATAACTATTTCGCAAAAAATCTTAGCAATTTCTTCTGCTGTAGCCTCATCACAAGTCCTGTTCAAGGCTATAATTCCACCAAAGACTGAAACAGGATCCGCCTCGTAAGCAGCTAGGTAAGCATCTAATAGATTATCAGCCTCTGCTACTCCACAAGGAGTGGTGTGTTTCAAACAAACTGCTGCTGGATTTTCAAATTCTTTTACGCACATTACCGCAGCATTTGCATCTATGTAGTTGTTATAACTCATTGGCTTCCCGTTCAAGAGCTCCGCTGTTGCTATCCCAGATTTAGATAGAGGGTTAGTGTAGAGTGCAGCTTTTTGAACTGGATTTTCCCCATATCTCAAATCAGAAACTTTTTTCATTCCAAAGTCCATATAATCAGGCAGTTCACTCTCCAATTTTACGCCTAAAGTCTGTTTTTTTAAGTATCCAGATATTATTGAATCGTACCTAGATGTGTGTTTGAATACCTTTTGAGCAAGAGATAACCTGAAGGATTCTCCTTCTTCAGCCTCTTTTTTAGAGTCTGATAAAAATTCTAAAACCCCATCGTAATCAGAAGGATCTGAAACTACAAATACGGACCTATAATTCTTTGCAGCTGAACGAAGCATGCTAGGTCCACCTATATCTATGTTTTCTATGGCGTCTTCCATAGTACAGTCTTCTTTAGCTATTGTGTTTTCAAAGGGATACAGGTTTACACATACCAAGTCTACGGTATTTATACCCTGTTCTTTCAAAACATCCATATGTTCAGGCTTATCCCTCAAAGCCAACAAGCCACCGTGAACTGCTGGGTGCAGGGTTTTAACCCTACCATCTAGTATTTCAGGAAAACCCGTAACATCACTTATAGATGTTACTTCTAAACCCGCTCCTTCAATTTTTTTTAGTGTTCCTCCCGTAGAAACGAGTCTATAACCCAATTCAATCAAAGCCCTTGCAAATTCTACAACTCCAGTTTTGTCTGATACGCTTATAAGTGCAGTTTTCATAAAAAATCCTTTCTTTCTTTAATACGAACAAGCCCTACATATAAGTTACCATTTTTAACTATAAAAAAACAAGGCTGATAAACCTATATGGTCTTTACCAGCCTTGATATCGCCTCTGGGAAAATCCTGTGTTCTATCTTTAAAACCCTCTTTTGCAGGGTTTCAGGTGTGTCACCTTCAAGTATTGGACAGCTATCTTGTGCGATTATGCGACCTGTATCAACGCCTGAATCAACGTAATGAACGGTAGCTCCAGAAACCTTCATTCCGCTAGCCAATACTTCCTCATGCACCCTTACCCCATAATATCCCTTTCCACAAAACAGAGGTATCAAAGAGGGATGTATATTGACTATCCTCCCATCAAACCTCTTTGTAAATTCTTCTGGAAGTACCTTTACATATCCCGCAAGAGCTATCAAATCTATAGAATGGGATTCCATAATCTCTATAAGTTCTTTAGAGATTTGCCCGTTGTCCTTATCCCCATACAAGTATACCTCTGTCGCTATTCCCTTATCTTTTGCATAAGACAATCCCTTTGCCGAAGGTTTAGAGGCTAGCACGAGGGAAACTTCTGCACCATCTATAATTCTATCTTCACAAGCCTTCACTATAGACTGCATATTGGTCCCTGTTCCAGAAATAAATACCGCTATCTTTTTCATATTATTACCTTACCCGTTCCAGAAATTATCTCGCCTATTATGTGCGCTCCAGAAGATTTTGGCAAGGATTCTATTACCTCTTGTGCATCCTCGGAATCGACCACTAGGATAAAACCTATCCCCATGTTAAATACAGCGTGCATGGTTTCGTCATCTACGCTTCCCCATTCAGCTAGGCTATTAAATATCTGAGGAGTCTCCCAAGTTGACTTATCTATTCTAGCATCTAAGTTATCAGGCAAAATTCGCGCCACATTTTCGTTAAATCCTCCGCCAGTTATATGTGCCATAGAGTGAACTTCAAACTTATCCAGTACAGCCATAACATCTTTTACATATATTTTGGTAGGCTCTAAAAGCGCCATTCCCAATGAAGAATCCCCATAGGTATCTTCAACCTTAAATTTATTTTTAGAAAATACTATATTCCTTATAAGTGAGTATCCATTTGAATGTGGCCCAGAGGATTCGAGACCTATTATTACATCTCCCTCTTTTAATTTATCCCCATCTACTATTTTTTTTCTATCTACAACGCCGACGGCAAATCCAGCTAAATCAAACTCTCCCGCAGGATAAAAGCCTGGCATTTCAGCTGTTTCCCCACCAATTAAAGAAGCTCCCGCTTGACGGCACCCCTCACTTATACCCCTAACTATCTTGCCCGCATCTTCAGCTTTTAGTTTGCCAGTGCCTATATAGTCTAAGAAAAATAAGGGTCTGGCACCAGAACATATTATATCATTTACACACATTGCAACTAGGTCTATACCTACAGTGTCAAATATCCCCGTTTCAAATGCTATTTTCAGTTTAGTTCCTACTCCGTCTGTACCAGATACTAACACAGGGTCTTCTATCCCGTATTCCTTAAGATTAGACATATCAAAAAGCCCACCAAAGCCAGCCCTCGATTCTACAACTCTATTGGAATAAGTAGATTTAACCGCATCCTTCATCATACTAACGGCTCTGTAACCCTCTTCAACATCTACACCAGATTCCCTATAAGCCTTCCTTAAATCAGACATTTTTCTCCTTTCAAATTAAGCTTACTATTTTTCCAAAATCGTCTTGCTCAAATTAGGTGGTATAGCAACTGGATATTCTCCCGTAAACACATCTAAGCAAAGCATATCTTCACCCAAACCAATAGCCTCTACAAGCTGATCAACTGTTAAGTAACAAAGACTGTCAGCACCTATAATATCCCTTATCTCATCTATGCTGTGCTCTGAAGCTATCAGTTCTTTTCTTGTAGGTGTATCTATCCCGTAAAAAGAAGGATATTTGACAGGAGGAGAAGACACCCTCACATGCACTTCTTTTGCCCCACCAGCCCTTAATATCTGTACAATTTTTTTGCTTGTAGTTCCCCTAACTATAGAATCATCTATAAGGACAACTCTTTTCCCAGAGACAATCTCCTTTAAGACGTTTAGTTTCATTCTAAGTGCCTTTTCACGGAGCTCCTGTGTAGGCTGTATAAAGGTTCTTCCTACATACTTGTTTTTTATAAGACCTTCTCCATAAGTTATTCCAGACATTTCAGAAAACCCAATTGCGGCACTCCTACCAGAGTCTGGAACAGGAATCACTATATCGGCATCTACGGGGTAGTGTTTAGCAAGAAGCCTACCAGCCCTAAGCCTAGTCTGATAGACGCTTTTTCCATCTATAACACTATCCGGTCTTGCGAAGTAAACATATTCAAAACTGGAATGGGCTATCTTAGTTTCATCTGTATATCTTATGCTCTCAATCCCATCGGAACCTATTATGAGCATTTCTCCAGGTTCTACATCCCTAACAAATTCTACACCCATTGCGTCAAATGCAACGGTTTCTGATGCAACTACATAACCTGAACCAAACCTGCCCAGTACCAGAGGACGTATGCCATTGGGGTCTCTAACTGCAACTAACTTTTCTCCAATTCCCAAAACTACAGCAAAAGCGCCCTTAATTTTGCAGAATGTCTTCTTAAAGGCTTCCCTATAACCATCTTTTTCATATTTTGCAATTAAATGACCAATAACCTCTGTATCGATAGATGTTTGAAATACTACGCCTCCCTCTTCAAGTTCTTTTTTTATTTCATGGGCATTTACTAAATTACCATTGTGAGCTAAGGCTGTATTAACCCCTTTAAAACTGTAAGCTAAGGGTTGGGCATTTATTCGCCTATTGTTTCCAGTAGTAGAATACCTAACATGTGCTACACCTATACTCCCTTTTAACCTCTCTATATCAGCTGTTGAAAAAACTTCTTGAACCAATCCTAAATTCTTTTTGACGTTCATCTTGCCATCATCAAAAGTGACAATTCCTGCGCTCTCTTGCCCCCTATGTTGGAGGGCAATAAGACCATAATAAAGCATGCCTGACAAGCTGTCGGCATCTGGAATATAGGCTCCGATAACCCCACATTCCTCCCTTAATTTGTCTTCAAACATCAATAATCCTTTCAATAATAAAGAGTAGATTTCCAAAGATTAACCAACAAAATAATTATAACCAAAAGAGAAGTTTAATTAAAGAGAAATATGCGAAATATTCTAGAGCACAAAATCAAAAAAATACTTGCCCAATTATTTACCTAATGGTATAATACATATGAACACATACTTATATGTTTATAAGTGATAAAAGCTGAAACATTCTAGCTTTACATATATTTTAAAAACACATACACAAATAAATAAAGCTCAAAAAAGCAAGAAGGGGGCTAATGAGATGTCAAAAGTTATAGTACACAGGTACAAGATGAAGGGGTTGACCTGCGCAAACTGTACAAAACAAATTATAAAGACAATAGAAAAATGGGAAGGCATAGAAGATGTAAGCTTCAACTTCGCATCCCAAATTATGACCCTAAAAGCAGAAAACGAGGATGACCTTACCGAAAAAATACAAAAGAAAATCGATACCTTAGAAGAGGGAGTTTCGGTATCAAATATAGTGGCAGGTTCGGATGCAACAATTGCAGAGGAAGCTAGCAACAAAATAGATAAATCAGAAAGATACCGACTTATGAGAATAATTGGTGGTTTCATAGGACTCCTAGTAGTTCTATTCTTACATAACGGGCACTACATGCTAGAACAACACCTTTCCATATTAGGTATACTAATATATATCCCAGTGGCGTTTGGAGTTTTAAAGAGGGCAGCGATAAACATCCTCAGGTTTAAACCCTTCGACGAAAATTTTCTTATGGGAATAGCTACTGTTGGAGCAATTATCTTGGGAGAAATTCCAGAAGCCTTGGCTGTTATAGTCTTTTACGAACTAGGCGAATTTTTACAGGAAAAAGCAGTCGACAAGTCCAGAAAAGGAATAGTCGAATTACTCGATAAAAAAGTAGAAGTTAGCCATCTGAGAACTGGAGAAACCTACACCGACATAAACCCCCAAGATCTAGAGGAAGGAGATGTAATTCTATTAAAAGCTGGAGAAATGCTCGCCTGTGATTCTCACCTAATGAGCGATACCGCACTATTTGACACTTCTTCTATAACGGGAGAGCACGCTGCGGTTAAGTACAGTAAAGATGACGAAATATCCGCAGGTTTTATAGCACTAAACTCCTCATACACGCTTATGGTAAATAAAAAATACGAGGATTCTACAGTAAAGAAAATAATGAACCTGACCCTAGAATCTGCTGGAAGAAAGGCAAAAACAGAAAGAGTTGTGTCTAGATTTGCATCTTATTATACCCCAGCAGTTGTTTTCGCGGCACTGGCACTCGCAATTTTTACCCCGATGTTAACAGGAGACCCTCAGAGCGTTTGGACATACAGGGCACTGGTTTTCCTAGTAATATCATGCCCCTGTGCAATAGTTCTAAGTATACCCCTAAGCTTCTTCGCAGCAGTAGGAAGGCTTTCAAAAGATGGGATATTGCTAAAAGGGGCAAATTTTATAGAGGCAATTCATAGGGCTAAATCTGTGGTATTCGATAAAACAGGAACAATTACAGAAGGAAATTTCAAGGTATTAGGTGTAGAAAGCTGCAGCGATTACAGTGAAAAGGACATATTAATTATAGCTAAAAACCTAGAAGAACACAGTTCGCACCCAATAGCTACTGCGATTATAGAACACACAAAATCTACCTACAACAATACAAGTACAGCCAAAATCAACACTGATTTCAATATTGAAAAAATTAAAAACAGCAAGGTAGAAGAACAAGCTGGAAAGGGTTTAGCTATAAAAATAGATAACTCAGATTTACGTCTTGGGAAAAAATCGTTTTGTTCTGAAAAAGACCATACATTCAACCTCGAAAACCAAGCCGCTGGTACAGCGATATACCTATCCGTAAACGGCAACCTCAAAGGAATGATTTTACTCGGAGATAAGATAAAGAATGGGGTTAAGGAGATGAGTGCCTACTTAAAATCAAGAGAAATACACACTTCTATATTGAGCGGCGACAACAAAAAACACGTTCAAGAAGTCTCCAAAATGATTGGAATAGACAGTTTTGAAGCAGAGCTCCTACCCCAAGATAAGCTATCAATACTTGAAGATAAAATTTTGGAATCAGATGGAAACCTCATATACGTGGGAGATGGGGTGAACGACGCCCCCGTACTTGCAAGGGCAGATATAGGAATAGCTATGGGAACAAAGGGATCAGACATAGCTGTAGAAACATCTGATGTCGTAATAATAAACGACGATACTTCACTTATAAACAGGCTCTTCTACATCAGCGATAAAACCATGTCAATAGTCTGGCAAAATATAACCTTTGCACTCGTTGTTAAACTCGTATTCTTTACCCTTTCTATACTTGGTATGAGTTCAATGTGGTTTGCAGTATTTGCCGATGTAGGAGTCAGCCTACTAACCGTTGTAAATTCATTGAGACTTTTAAAAGCATAATCTAAAAACCCCCAAAAGCAATTATAACTTTTGGGGGATAATTATTTTACAGTTTCTTTTTTTATATATTACTTATAGAAAGTTGGGTCTGCAAGCATTCCCATCACCTGTAAACCATCATGAGACTGGCCACTACGCATCCAAATATGTACAGCCTCAACATTGGTCATATCTAGATCAATTTTATACGACTTATCTTTTGATTTTATTTCTTTTTCAAAAACAGTTCTCCATTCATCACTCACACCACTCATAGATTTCACCATGATTGTTAGCATAGCTGGTTCAGAGTGAGTATCAACCCCAGCGTCATAAACTTCATCGTAAGTGTAGTATGGGTGGGAATTGATTTCTTCAGGAACAAAGAATTCACCAGTAAAACGCTTAAACTGTCCATTTAAAACTATTCCTTCATCTCCAGCCTGACCAGCAGTCTGATGAGAAATTCCATATGGTTCAGGGTTTTCATAAGAATTTTCTTCATCTATTTCTTCGAGTCGAGGATATACGACATTTTCTTTCACCACGCCGTTTATATCCTTATGTGAATCTTCCCAAACAAACCTTTCATCTGCAGAAGCTTCACCTGCTTCATAGTAAGTCTTAAGGCGCATAAATGTTTCACCACCAGGCTTCTGACCTAGATAAACGGTTTTTTCTACGCCATCCCATTCAATTGGTTTTTCAAAAACATTAGAAATAGCCCTTAAAGGAAGGTAAGTTGTACCATTCAAAATAAACATAGGAACATCTCTGCCCTTTGCGTCTTTTGGATACAACTCCTCGCCGTCAATAACAACTCTTACCCCCTTATGTATAGTGACATTCTCTGCAACAAGCTTTCCAGCTGCATATGCCCCTGAAGCAAAAGCAACTAGAAGAACTAGGGTTACTACTAGCATTAACTTTGAATTTTTTTTCATAAAATCCTCCTTGATGAATATTGTTGTTAGTTTATTTTGTTGCGGTTTTCTTACACCGTAACCTCATTTATAACATATATTTTATAGATTATCAAACTAAAATACCGGAAAAAAATTATAATATTATTTTGTTATTTATATGTGTTTTCAAACCTTTATGCTCTTGCCCAAATCAAAACTATACACCAAACTTTCCTTAACTGGCATTCCAGTTATGTCCGCAAGGGCTTTAGAATAAAATTCAAGCTGAATCCTGTAAAGGTTTATTAGACCTTCTTCACTCCGATTTCTATCGGTCTTATAATCTACAACTACGAGAGAGTCATCTTCCAAAAAGGCTAGGTCTATTATCCCCTGAACATAGAAGATTTCTCCATCTATCTCCGTCTTATATACAAAGGGTTTTTCAGCCCAAAATTTATTTGAGCTTTTAATCCTATCGTAAAGGTCCGTCTCACAAAAATCTTTAATAACCTCTAAGTCTATATGCTTCATATCCGTTTCAGAAATATAGGTATTATCTGCATTAATAATTATAAAACTTTCTAAATCCAATCCACTATCTATAAACGTCTTCATAAATAGGTGGTAGGCATTCCCTCGTTCAGTCGGATTATCTGATTTTTTTAGCCTTCCGCCTTTTTTTTCAAAAACCTTCCTACTAAGGTTTAAGGCATCTGATTCCCTAATCTCTTTGGCCTTAATCTGGGTTACGCTCTTTCTTCTGCTGGCGGGAAAATCGGGATATGCCTTTTCTATAAACCTTGTCATTTCAACATCTTCGGGGCAGGGTTCTTCATTTTTATAAATCCTAATTTCATCGAGGTCAACCACACTTATACACCAAGTTTTAGCCACTTGATAAACCCTACCCTTAATCAAATCAAGGTCATCATAAGGCAGTCCGTAAAATCCAAGAGAATTAGAAATCCAATTAAAGTAAGACCTTCCGAGAGGCATAAGTTCTTCTCCCGAAAATAGCTTAGACTTTAAGATTTCATCTGCTACATCAACTTTTGCAAATACCTCTAACCTATGTTCTGCTCTGGTCATAGCAACGTATAATAAACGCATCTCCTCTAAGACCTGCTCGTCCAATTTTTTTTGTTTTTCTAATCTGAAAAATAGATTATTGTAGGATAGCCCCTTATCCCTGTAAATATTTTTTGATATGAGGGATCCATCTTCAGAAAACACTATATTATCAGTATGGGATGGGTTGAACTCTTTCTGCGCGTCAAAGAGTATAACTACTGGAAACTGTAGACCCTTGGACTTATGTATTGAGAGTAGCCTAACGGAACCAGAATCGCCCTTACTCTTAGAGACATACTTTATCTTCGCGTTTGTTTCCCTCAATTCTTCAAGGTACCTAAGCAGGTCATAGAGCCCTCCACCAGAACCCTGCTCGAAAGAATCTACAAAGGCTATAAAGTCCTCAAGGGCGTAGTATAGGGTGTAAGAATCCCTCTTACCCATACAGTAGTACCTGTAATTCGTAATGTCTATAAGCCTTATCAGCCTAGACTTTATAGACATCCCATCTGATGTTCTAAATTCAGAAATCAAAGACTTTAATGCTCTTAACTTTGAAATAATGCCTTCTGAAAATTTTTTGTCTAAAGGCAGTTCTATTCTACCTGTATCGAGGAGGTCTGCATAGGATACCTTTTCTAAACTTGATAATATCAGGAGTTCATCGTCATTAAACCCACCTATAGGAGACCTCATCACAGAGAGCAGGGCTATGTCATCCAAGGGGTTTGATACCACCTTTATAAAATCCAGAAGTGTCGATATTTCAACTACATCAAAGAGGTTTTCATCTATATCTATGCTTAAAGACAATCCGTTTTCTTCAAAGATTTTTTTTACCCAAGATGCCCTCGTATTCGGACTCCTCATCAGTATACAGATGTCGCTTAATTCATATTTTTTGTAATAATCCACATTGCCATCTTCGTCAAATATGGGATATTCTTCTTTTACTATCTCCTTTATCCTATCTATAAGACTAAGGTAAGTGAGCTCTTCTTCTGTTTTATGGTCATATTTTTGAGATAATTCTTTGACTGCCTTTTTATCTATCAAGGATAGCCTAGATTTCATTCGAACCCTATTTTCACTAAATCCTAAACAATCACCCATACCATTTGGATACCGCCCAGATACGAGCCTTGCGGTATTCTTATAATCTATTCCGCCAAAGTCTTCGCTCATAAGTTTTTCAAAGACTATATTTACAGAATCTAAAACATAGGGCATAGACCTAAAATTGTCATTAAGCTCTATAGCCCTTGCCTTTGGTTTTTCAGAATAGGTCCTATACTTTTCTAAAAAGAGCTCTGGCTTTGCCTTTCTAAATCCATATATGCTCTGCTTGTAATCCCCGACTATAAAGAGTGAGCCATCTGTTTTTATAAGGCTTATTATATCGTCTTGAATCTTACTTGTATCCTGATATTCATCTACAAAGATGGCATCGTAAGACTTTTTATAAAAATCAGCTGAAACCGGATTGGAAAGCACTTTATAAGCAAAGTGCTGCATATCATCAAAGTCTATATATCCGTAAAGCCTCTTCTTTTTAGAATAAACCTTATAAAATTCGTAGGTCATATCTATAAGGGATAGGGCTATATCCTTTGAATCATTTATCTCTTGGGTTATCTCACTATCTTCAAACGAATAGTAATCATTTTGCAGTTTTGTTATGATGTTCTTGTAAGTGTTCCTATAAGCCCTGTACTTTTTTAAATCAGATTCAAGGAATTCTTCCTTTATATCCTTAGGTATGGATTTTAGCCTAGAAAACTTGAAGCCCAAGATCTGTGATTTTATAAGCTCGTAATCACAAGATTCGCATACGGTCAACAACCCTTCTATATCTTCTATATCATTTTTACTTGTAGACACATACGCATCTAAGGATACATCTTCTGCAAGCCCCTTTAAGCTAAGCGCCTCAATCCTAGCCTTTTTCAATTCAAATACAGTTCTAGCTATTATATCTCCCTTTAGTCCCTTCAAATCAGAAGGAGAAAATCTCCTCTCGGTATTTGACCTGAGCTCTGAAAAAAATCGCTCAACATCTGAAGAAGATACAGCCGCACTGTAAATTGAAATTATGTTTTTCCTAAGCGCCTTATTTTGGTAGGCATCTCCAAATGCGGAAATAGCCAAACAGCTAAGTCCAGAACTATACTTATCGGATATTACCTCTTTTATAGAGTCATCTATAAGTGATAATTGAACAGAATCGTCCGCAATCTTTACCTCTGGGTCTAAACCCAAATCCGAATAATTTTCTAAAACAAGTTTTTTGCAAAAGCTATGTATTGTAGATATATCTGAAGAGTGGATTTTCTCAATCTGGGAACTTAGGCGCAATACATCAGCCCCACCTTGATTTATAACTGATTCAAGCCTACTTGATATTCTGGATTTTAGCTCTGCAGCTGCAGCCTCTGTAAAGGTTACTATAAGGAGCCTATCTATATCTATTCCATCATTTATTATAAGGCCAGCAACCCTCTCTATAAGTACAGCGGTCTTTCCCGTACCAGCAGAAGCGGATACTAAAAGGTCACTCCCCCTGTCATTTATTGCCAAACTCTGCGCACTTGTAAAAGGCATACTTTATTCCCCTTTAAAACCTAAAAGTTACTTTAAGGACCTAAATTTATCTCTGTACCTAACCCCATCCATCTTACAAATACTTTTGTATTCACACATATTACAAGCTTGTGAGGTATTGTCCTTATATGGACTTATGGATATATCAGCCTCTAAAATTTGGTCTAATAGCTTCCACCTATTCTCCGAAGATACCTCAAATATATGTCTGAACTCTTCCTCAGACATAACAGGGCACCTCTTATCTATCCCACTAGATGTGAACCTAACCCTACTTATCTTTGAAAGTCCATCTTCTGATAAGCCCTTATCCACAGAAGCGAGGATCCCTTCATCATCTATAAATCTACCATCTAAACCGTAGCCCCTATATATTTCTTTAAGCCTAGACTCATCGTTCTTTTCAGAAGTGGCGCTCTCACTCAAGCTAGTATAAAACATACCAAAGGGCTTTACACTTTTAGCACTGTCATATCCGTCTAAAACTGCCTCTAAGTATGTGGAAAGCTGGAGCTGGAGTCCATGTCTTATCTTATTTAAATCAAATTTAGTCTTCCCAGTCTTGTAGTCTACAATCCTTATGTAATCAACACCTCGGTATTTTATTACATCTAGCCTATCTATCCTTCCAATAAGCTCCATTTTGTGAGCTTTAGAACATTCGTCTAAACCAGACTTATCTGATAACCCCCTTTTAAAGAGATGTAAAAAAGCATCTTCGTTTTTAACCTCTATAGAACAGCTACCGCCTACGTCAACCTGCATCAAAATAGGCCTTGCGGCATTTCTTAATGAATTTTCAAATACAGATAGAACAGAAATTTCAGAGCGGTTTAGATTATAGACTTCTTCTTTTAAAACGCTCTTTCTAAATTCAGAAATGAGGTTACTCGGAGCATTTTCCATAAAATTTTCCTTGTCAGATGAATTCAAAAATTCCCTCACAAAGTCCTCCAAAGCCCTATGGATTATATTACCCATAACTCCCCTATCAGTTTCCCTATCAAAGTTTCTGCCAGGCTTTAAAATTTGTGAAACATAGTACTTAAATGGGCAAGCTGCCTGTGTTTCTAACTTGCTTATGCTAAGCCTGTAATTTTGACTGTGTTTTAAAAGAGGGGCTGTATAGTAAGACAACAAGTCTTTTGAAATTTTAGGTCGCATTAAATTTTCAGCTGAGGTGTAGGAGTTAAATTTTGATATAAAATCATCTACCTTATCTTGTTCCAAAAAGTCAATTTCTTCTACAGGACTTATCAGATTACTCCCCATAAGATTAAAAATTTTATTCTCAAAGTACGGCTCTACAACACCCGCTTCAACGAGGGTAGTATCTTCAAGGTTAAATTCTTCCTCCGTTACACACCCTTTTTTGAGAAGCCCCCTAACCCAGCTAGATGGATTTATCCCATTTTTCTTTTCATCTGTTTTAGAATAGGTAAGCACCGTCATATCACTTGCTGATACTATCTTTTCGTATAGGTCAAATACTTCCTTGTCCATAAACTTTAAATTGGTTTTAAAATCTACAAAGTCAAAGGAATCCAGCAGGTTTATTTCAGAAGATGAAAACATAGCAGAACCTTCAGGAGCTGGAGATGGCATTAAGCCTTCATTTGCCCCTATTATATACAAAACCTTACAGGATGATAACTTTGTCCTTTCAATATTACCCACCACTACGGTCTGTTTTGCAGGTGGTGTGAGACCCGCCTTGTATGAAGAGAAGGCATGTTCTACTATGTCTACAAAGGCTTGGGTATCCGAAACCAAATTTTTAGACATAGATTCAAGCTGCGCTAAAACTTCCTCTACTGCAATGTAGATGCTCCTTATTTTTTTATAATCAAATCCATCCTCATCTCCCTTTAGGCTTTCTATTTCACTTTCTAAGATTTCAAAGAATGAAAATTCATCTAGGTATTTCCTCAAGGCTAGGGCCTTCCCAGATATAGTGCTATGTTTTGACAAACCATCTCTAAGCCTTGTTAGCCCTCCCATCACCTCGTTTTTTAGGGATATAATATTACGATACAAGGGGTCTAAATCACCTAAGATAGAAGCTTGAAACTTTTCCAAAAAATATTTTTCCCAAAACTCAGGTTTATTCCAGAGGTTATAAGATATTCTAAACTTCATAGCATGGCGCTCTATATATGAAGCTACAAGGTAGGTGTTGATATACTCATCTTCAACATCAGACTTTCTAATAAAGGTTCTGAGCTTTATTGTATCAACAACATTCTTGTACTCAAATCCAGATGATACAGCCCTTAAAGAATTTATTATAAATGCCAAGTGGTTAAACCCCGATACGGAAATCGTTTCATCTTGAAAATAGGGGATTTTAAATTTAGAGAACCTACTTTCTATATACCTCTTATAAAGGGCAGGGTCTGTAGTCAATACGGCAAAGTCCTCCCATTCATATTTTTCAGTCCTCATCAAACGGAGTATGTCACTCGCCACAAAATCGAGCTCTTGGTTTCTACCTTGAGACGATACAACCCTAAAATTCTCATCTGCTTCAACCTTGACCTTAGGTTTAGAATAATCAAATATATCCGCAAAATAAAATGCCCTAGTTTCTGAGCTAGACGGGGTCGAAATCAATTCCTCAACCCTTAAATCCTCGCCAATCTTTGAAAAGGCTTTTTTTATCTGCCCTATAAACTTTGAAGAATACCTGGAAGCAACGCCGTTTTTGGCAGATAAAACCCTTATAAAACAGTCCCCAGTTGTGGCGCTTGCCATAGCGGCTATAAGGTCTATCTCAGCATTGCTCATTCCAGTGAAACCTTCAACAACTATTGAATTTGAATATTTAGAAGACGATAGATAGTGGTTTGTAATCTGGTTTATTAGGCTTATTTCATCCACCACCGATTGGGTCATATAAGAGCTGTATTTTTCTAATATTAGAGCCAAATCGTGCAACTTATTAGATATAAGATTGGAACTAGAATTTAGATTGCTAGCCATATCTATCAAAACTTCTGAAGTCAATCCATCCATACGTATAGAATCTAGCTGTTTACTTATAGCTCCTGCGTATTTTCTAGAAGAAAACGCCCCATTATAAACTCTAAGGTCACCGTTTATCTCCTTTAAAATAGACATTACTATAAGCTCTTTTCCAAGGGGGGAAAGCACATTTTTTGTCTTTATGCCTACAGAAATAGCCTTTTCATAGACTAGTTTTTTAAATCCGTACACCTGAACATTAAACAGACCACCCTGCCCCATCGCCTCTACAAGGTACTTTTCAGATTCAAAGGCAAACTGCTCAGGCACTAAAACTAGGGTTTCATCCATTAAAGGATCCCTATCCTTTAAAAAATCTAGTTGATAAGATTTAGAGACAGAAGGAGTATAGATTATCTTTAAAGTGTTCATCTAAGATAAGATTTCCTTTATTCCTTCTTTATCAAAACCAAATATAAAACCCTTATCAGTATCAATAATTGGTCTCTTTACAAGCTTAGGGTCTGAGGCAAGAAGCTCATACTTTTCTTGATCACTCATCGAACTTATCTTATCCTTGAGTCCAAGCTCCTTTAATTTACGCCCCTTTAAATTTATAAATTTATCAGCTGAAACCCCTGATTTTTTATGCATAGACTTAAATTCACCTTCACTCAAGGGCTCCTTAAATATATCCCTTATTTCAAATTCTAATCCCATTTCCCTTAAATGCGAAACCGCATTTCTAGCCGTGCTTCACCTGCTATAAGAATAAACTATCATCAGATTCCTCCCACTTTAGTTAAATCTGCTCCAATACCTTTATAATCTCAAAAAATGCCCTGTTCTTTGAGTGCATCCTTATCCTGTTTCTGCCCCCCCTAAACTTATAGGTTTTGGCAAAACTCTTGCCACAGATGTTAAATCCAATGCAAACCGTTCCAACAGGTTTATCTAAACTCCCACCATCTGGACCAGCTATTCCGCTTACGGAAACACAGACATCCGCAGATGTCTTATCATAAAGCCCTTCATTCATCTCAAGCACACATTCTTCTGAAACTGCCCCAAACTTATCTATTGTTGACTTTTTCACTCCTAAAACAGAAATCTTTTTATCATTTGAATAGGTTATAAAAGAACCCTCAAACGCCTCAGAAGAACCTGGTATATCTGTTATTGTCTTTGCCAGAACCCCGCCTGTACAACTTTCTGCAAATGAAATCTTTAGTTTATTTTGCCTGAGCAAGCTGAGTAGCCTCTCACCAAGCATCTCCCCATTTTCAGAAAACACATAGGTGGAAAGCCTTTTTACCAGCTCTTCTCTCAATGGCCTTATGGTCTCTCTTGCCTCTTTTTCAGAGGATTTCATTGTAGATAGTCTTATCTTTATGATTCCATCGCCAGCATATATTCCCATACTGGGATCATTCTGTTCCTTGAACAAATCATCTATCTTATCAGCACAGTTGGATTCCCCTATCCCGTACATATGTATAAATTCGCTGTAAAGCTTGTTGGCTTCCCCCCTCAGCATTGGCACTACTATCTTCATCATACTATAAAGCTCCCTAGGTGGTCCTGGGAGAGCCAATATAGAAGTTTTTCCCTTATTCACAATAAAACCAGGAGCAGTACCAACCTTGTTTTTCAGTATTTTAGAACCCTTTGGGAAAAACGCCTGCAGCTTATTATTAGGTGTCATCTGATAATTATTGGTTTCAAAAAAACTGAGTATATCGTTCATGCTTTCGCTATCTTCAAGCAGTTCTACTCCACAAAAATCAGCAACAACCTCCCTCGTAATATCATCCACAGTAGGTCCAAGACCTCCTGTGCATAATATGAGGTCTGAAGCCTCACCTAAAAATTCCAGTGCAGATAAGATCCTATCCCTATTATCACCAACCGTAAGATGATAATAAACCGAATAACCTAAATCGTTTAGTTCCTTGGATAGGTAGTTGGCATGGGTATTCAATGTGTGCCCAACGAGTAATTCGCTCCCTATGTTTAAAATTGCAGCTCTCTTCATAGTATTAATCCCTCAAAACCTCTCTGTTTTTGTAAACGTAATTAAACCCAGAAAACACCGTAAGTGCAACCGCTAAATAAAGACCAAGTATCCCTATAAAAACAGCCTCTACAAATTCAAATGCGTAGCCAAATAATATCAGCATCGTAGATAGCATCTGGGTTATGGTCTTTATCTTGCCGTATATATCAGCCGCTATCACGACGCCCTTCTGTGCCGCAACAGCCCTGAAAATACCTATCATAAGGTCTCTTGATAAAATAACGATAACCACCCAAGCAAAGACTATCCCCCTCTCTACTAGGATTACCAAGGCAGAGAAGACGAGGACCTTGTCAGCTAGTGGGTCCATAAGCTTACCTAGCTGGGTAATCTGGTTGTACTTCCTAGCAACATACCCATCTAAAAAGTCGGTGAGGCTAGCCAAAATAAATAGAAAAAAAGCTATCTGATAATATATCCATCCATCCATATAGAATAGAATCACAAACGCCAAAGACATCACAAACCTAGACAGGGTCAATTTGTTTGCTGTATTCATAGAAAAAATCTCCCTCTCGCTTAAAATCGTATGCCTAAAGTGTACAGTAAAAACCCAGTAATGACAAGGAAAGAATGTGGATTTATAGGGGGATGGGTTTTATAGTAATAAAAGCAATAAAATTTGCCAAAAACCTAAACTAAACATTGAAAGAAAAACACAATAGTAATACGCAAAGATTATTTTGATAACCTTTTTAGTAGGGTAGGCAATAAAGACAAACTAAGCGTTGCTGATACTATCATCGCCAGCCACATTAAAATAGAAATATAAAAATGTACTTTTAATGGAGATAACATTAGCGCAGATAGAGCTAGCGCAAAACCAAGCGCATTCGCAATAATTGGTCTTTCGACGTAGTGATATGTTTTTGCTACAATATCTTCATTTAAAGCACCGCTATTGCTAAAGTTATTGTAAACGGATACAAAGTGAATAGCATAATCAATACCAACTCCGATTGTAATACTAAAAATAGTTGCGGTAAACAAATTTAGTGGAATCCCAGTTAGCCCCATAACGCCATATAAAAATAATGCTGTTATGGCGATTGGCAAAAGTGCAATTAGACTGATTATTAATTTCCTTAGGCTTAACAGTAATGCCAACCAGACTATGACAAAAGCAACTATAAGACTTATGTGTTGTCCAGCTAACATCTGCTGATTTAATTCGTACATATTTAATTGTGTCCCTGCCAGTTTAATATTTGAAAATTTTTCTGAAACCGAAATAATACTTTCAGTGGTTTCAATACTTAAGTCCTTTGGATAGATTATCAGCCTTATATAGTCATCGCTAATTGCATTTTTGTATAATTCGGATGACTTAATGAGGTTAAAGTTGATTCGCAAGTTAGTCGGAATATTATCCTTAATCATTTCAAAAATACCAATTGGATTAATTATAGTGCTAACATGTTCGCTCTGCATTAACTCCTTGGAAAATTCTTCTATTTCAATTGCCACACCTTCATTAAACGGGTTATCTTGATAGGGTACCAGTGCGTAAAGTGGCACAGAACCACCATTGATTTCCATCAATTTGTTGAAATTTTTAGCAACTGCTGTATTGTCCTTATAGAACATCAATTGGTTAAATTCGTTATTCAATTGAGTGATGCCATACGCTGATAACAAACATATAATAATACTTATTAAAATAGCAGGGCTACCTATTAATTTAGAAAACGGCAACTTGATATTTAATTTTGAATGTATTTTTCTAATGTCTATTTTCTCTAAACTATGGATTGTTGGCAACATAACAAAAGTCATCAATCCAGCCAAACTAATTCCGATTGATGAAAAAATAGCTAAATCATGTAATGCAGGTGCATTTAGCGATAACAGTGCAATAAAACCGGCGACAGAGGTAACCGTTGTAATTATCATTGGCATCCCGACTATTTTTAAGGTTCCTCCAATTGCAGAATGGTTATCTATGCCCTCATTTAAGTGTTCTTGTAAGTGGGCGTTAAAGTGTAATCCATCTGCGCTACCTATGATAATTGTAAAAATAGGTGCCAAAATAGTTAAAATTGACAGCTGATGACCGAAATAGCCTGCTATACCCAAAGTCCATATTGAACTAATTACCGCGGGGAATACTGACAATATCGTTGCCTTTAACGATTTCATTTGTATATAAAAAATTCCGAAAAGGATCGTAATAGCTAGGGGCGGCACAAATAATATAATAGATATGATGTAGTCAAAGATTTTATTTTGCATATAACTGTCGCCAGCAATATAATAAGTCAAATTTTCTGCGATTAGATAATCTTCCGTTTTCTGTAAATCTCCAAAGTTAAAATTGTCACTTAAATTAAGTAAAATGTTGACATAGTCTCCATTTTCGGTTTTTTTAATTGGAGAAAGTTCGTCAATTTTAAATGGTAAATTATTATAGAAGTTCAAACCATGCACGCTTCTAACCTCAGCTAATTTAGTAACTTCTTTTTCAAAATTGATGATGTCAGCTTCGTTATTACCATAATAATCTACAGCTATTATCATCTGTTTGCTATCTCCAAATTGTTCGTTCGCAAGCTGACTATTTGAAATATACTCACCACTTGCCAGCTTGAATACGTCAAAATCCGTTTTGATATTGATACGTAAAATACCGGCTAGCGCTATTAAACTTATTATTAAAAACCCTAGCATTATTTTTTTATTGTATTTATAGATAATCTTTGTGTACTTAGTCATAACTGATACCTCTGAAAAATTGTTCTTTTAAGCTGTTACAAAGTTCAGTTTTGTCCGCTGTTTTATAATCATCTGTCAAAACAAATATTTTGACAAAACCAAAGAAAAAGATACTGATAAATCGATCAAGCAAAAACTGGTTACTGTAGCCTTCTAGGTTATCATTTTTTCTGATTTGGTCGAATATTCCATATAATATTGAGCGAATTTTTTTAATCTGTCCATCAATAAGTTGATTGCGCAGATTATCGTCATATAGCAATTCTTTAATTAATACACTAAATAGTTTTTGATTTTTTTTAATATAATCAAACCTGTTATCGAGAAGGGTATTGATAAATTGTTCTAAAGTTTGATTTTCCACGGAACCAACTTCACTGAGAAATTCTTCAGTAAGTTTGGGCTGCAATTTAATTAAAAATTTCAACAAAATATGTATCAATAAGTTTGGCTTAGTTTGATAATGTTTAAAAATGGTTCCTTCAGAAACATTAGCACGTTCAGCAATAGCCTTGCTACTAGTGTTGCTGAAACCTCGTTCAGCAAATAATTCAATTGCAGCAGAATCTATTCGTTTAAGCGCATCAGTCTGTTTTGAACTTTTGCGTGTATTTTTCAATAATTGTTCTAAAATATCAGTCATACTATCCCCCCCCAAAAAAACAAAATGAGTGACTACTCACTTAAAACGTTGACTAAGTCAACTATATACAGGCTGCCTGTAACGCCTTAGTTCTAGGAACTAGCAAAATTAAGGCTCGCAGTGTACTTAAAGCGTACATAAGAGACTGAATTTTGTGTATTCCTAAAGAAATCAGGGGTTTACAGGCAGTCT
>PDWI01001759.1_pt1 | contig 33744 bp, 27 predicted proteins | sample 1430891 | NCBI WGS metagenome assembly PDWI01 (sample SAMN01162508, study PRJNA174530) | Oral metagenome, whole genome shotgun sequencing project. | biome: Marine environment; feature: Marine mammal; material: Swab sample of the gingival sulcus; isolation source: swab sample of gingival sulcus... | reverse complement strand
GATCTTTTTTGTTGGTGTGACGTTCTCTACCATGACCTTTATCTCTTTTTTCTCCAGCAGCTATCTCAATGCCATTACCGATTCTCATCAGCGGGCGACAGTGCTGAGTTTTAAAGGCCTTGCCTTTAACCTGGCCTATGGTGTCATCGGCTTTCTTTTTGCGCTGCTGCTTAACCAGCTTAGAGATAATCTGCATAACGCATATCCGGCATGGACTACATTACAGGTGGAAAACCATGCCTTTACTGCCGCCATTGGCTGGCTGCCGTATTATATGCTGTTTTTTCTGGCAGTATTGATGATTCTCGCCCGTTATATGCTGCGGGAAGAGCATCTGCCCAGGCGTTCCTCCACTTTTTTGGAGGAAAATCATGAGTGAACTTGTCTCCATTCATGGCGGTCATAGCGGTCAGTTCTGTCTCCATGCACAAGACCGTCTGGAGGAGATTATTCTCGCCTATATTGCCAGGGGGTTTTCCTGGGTTGGTATTACCGAGCATGCCCCGCCGGAAAAAGAGGAGCTGATGTATGATGACCAGCGGCAGGCAGGCTGTACAGTGGAACAGCTTTACGCCGGTTTTGCCGCATATATGCAGGAGTGTCTGCGTCTGAAGGAAAAATATAGCGACAGGATTACCATCTTTGCGGCGATGGAGAGTGAGAGTTGCGGCAATTATCAGCAATATATTCCCTGGCTGGTGACAAGTTTTCACCCGGAATATATCGTTGGTTCTGTTCATCATGTGCTGGGAGTGAATTTCGACTATTCGCCGGCGCACTATCAGCGGGCGGTGCAAAAGGCGGGTGGCATCACCCGGCTCTATGCCCACTATTTTGACCTGCAGTATGAGATGATTGCTGCCATCAAGCCTTCGGTTATCGGCCATTTTGATTTAATCAGAATATTTGATAAAAATTATCGGCAGCAGTGGCAGCAGCCGGAAGTCTGGCGGCGTATTATCCGCAATCTGGAGTTGATAGAAAAGCTGGGGCTGATTCTTGACTATAACCAGAGGGCGGTCGTAAAAGGCGCATCTGAACCATATATTTCCGAGCCCATCCTTGCGCTGGCAAAGGAGATGGATATTGCGATTGTCCCCGGAGATGACAGCCACAGTGTCGCAACTGTGGGTTGTTTTATCAGGGAAGCCGCTGCCACCCTTGAAGATATGGGGTTTACAACAGTATGGAAAAAACCGGTATAAAAAAGTCAGGTTCAGTTACAGTCTCTCTGTGTCAGGCTGTGCCAGGACCCGATGAATATATTTCCTGTAGATGAGTAATGGAGAGTGGTTTGGAGAAAAAGTAGCCCTGCAGCAGATCGCAGTTATGCATTTTTAACCAGTCAACATGCGCCTGTGTTTCCACCCCTTCCGCGACAATCCGTAATTTATTTGATCTGCTTACCGCAAGAATGGATTTGATAAGAGATTCAGTCTGGCTGTTACTGAACATATTTATGATAAACCCCCTGTCTATTTTCAGTTCACCAATAGGGAGTTGGTGGACATGGGTGAGAGATGAGGCCCCGGTACCAAAATCATCCAATGATATATCAAAGCCGAGCATATCAAGTTTACGTAATACGGGGGTAACTTCCTTTATATCTGTAATAAGAAGATTTTCTGTAATCTCAATGGTTAGTCGTTGCGGAGCGATGCCGACCTCACCGATAATCTTTTGCAGTTCAGGGATAAAATTGCTGTGCAACAGCTGCTTTGGTGAGATGTTTATTGAGATATGGGCGACATTGCCACTATTTTCACTCCAGCGTAAAATATCTTTACACGCTTTGCGTAAAATATAGTATCCCAGTGGCAGGATAAAACCATTTTTTTCGGCAATGGGAATAAACTCTTCAGGAGGGACGATGCCAAGTTCCACGCTTGTCCAGCGGCACAGGACTTCAACCGCATCGATGTTACCGTTTTGGCTGTTAATCTGCGGTTGATAGACAAGGTGGATCTCATCATTTGACAGTGCATTGACAAGAGCTTTTTCAACCCTGCTATCGCGCTGAAGGACTTTTTCTATACTTGAGTTATAGCAGCTATAGCGGTTTTTCCCTTCACTCTTTGCCCTGAACAGCATGATATTTGCTCGCCGCAGCAGCTCACTGATAGAGCTTCTGAAGCTGCCGGAACAGACGGCGCCAATGGCGCAGGTTACATGAACTTTTTCATCACCGGCAATGAAAGGTTCAAGCAGAACGGCTCTTACTGCGGCAATTTCACTGAGAACATCAATCTCTCCCAGTTCACAGGGAATTATCTTCTCAAAGTAGAGGAGAAATTCGTCTCCTGCCACATGGCATAAATGTGAATCGGAATCCACTACTCCCCTGAGGCGATCAACGATCTGACAGAGCAGTTTATCGCCAATTTTTCGATTGAAACGTTCGTTGATGGTACTGAAGTCATCAATATCCACATTGAGGATGGCAACAGTTTTGCCTGCCCGAATTTCTGATTCCAGTTGTAAGATAAAGGAGTTTCGGTTCGGCAGACCTGTAAGGTCGTCAAACATCATTTTTTTATAGACGCCGCTGTTCACCCGTTGGCTCAGATAAAAAGAGAGCCAGGTGACACCTCCGATAATAAGAAGGCAGTTTACCAGAAGTTGCAGATAATCCAGTCTGTTCTGTTGCCTGATGATGGCGATTTTATCAGCGAGGAAATTCTCTGGAGAGGTCTCTTTTCCCAAAGCACCGACAAGCCACCCCCACTCCGGGATGGTCTGAAGAAAGAGTTCTGTCTTCTGCTTGTCGCATTGATAGTTCAGAAAGCCTTCACCATCGGAGAGTTGCTCTGTTTCCAGCAGTGAGAATGTTGTTCTATCGGGAAAACAGAGGGAGGAGTCTTGTGCCAGGTGGCCGGGATCAATGAGTATCTCTTTTTTGCTGTCCAGAACAAAGAGATGATCATAGTGGGGTGAATGTTTATACCAAAGCCACTCCAGTAGCTTTTGCTGTAACTGCTGTTGCAGTATTTCGACATCTCCCTCCGCACCGATGATAATGTCACATTTGTCAAAATAGCCACTGTAGCCAATCTTTTTGAGGTTTGCCTCGGGTTGGTAAGATCTTTCCAGAGACCAGAAGAGAGGCCCTCTCTCTTCTGCCTGTGCACGTTTAATCAGTTCTCTGACAAAAAAAAGGCCATCTGCGTCTTGCCAGTCCCAGGCAGGACGTCCTTCCTGTCCCGGATCATCCGGAGTCATGATGGCTTGACCTGTTGCGCTATAGATGAAATAGCATCCCTGGCCTCTGCTGAAACGGATGTTACGAAGTGTTGCAACAATACGCTCTATGATTTTTTCTTTGCTTTCACCACTGTTTTCAGCGTAAATGGTATTGGCTATATCAAGGGCTGTCTCTACCTGATTTTGTAGATTCCGGGCAGTGTCTTTATAAAAGCCTTTTGATTTATATTCTGCATGCAGTGAAAACTGCTCTACCTGATTGCGTAACTGCGCTCTGCGCGTTATGAGGTAATCTTCCCGTAGCTGCGAAATAAGCAGTTTTGCCTTGTTATGGCTTTGCAGCATTACCGATGCAATAACAATCACAGAGCAGAGGATGGTAATGGACAGGGTGGGGAGACGAATAAGTCGCGCCAGTTTTTTGTTTATCTCCATCACGTTATGCTATCCTCAGCAAAATTTTTTCCGGTAAAAAGAGAGTTATCTTTGCACCATAACAGCAACTCTTCAAGATTCAGCGGCCCGGTGCAGAAAAACCCCTGTATAAGAGTACATCCCTCTTTTATCAGCCACTCACTCTGGCCCCTGTTTTCCACCCCTTCAGCAATTACCCGCAAGTCATTGGCAGAGGCAATGGCGATAATAGAGCGTATCAGAGCGACACTCCGTTTGTTGTCAGGGATTCCGGCGATAAAACGTTGGTCAATCTTGAGTTCCTTTATTGGTATCTTGTTAATATAACTGAGGGAAGATGCGCCTGTGCCAAAATCATCCAGTGTCATCTCAAGCCCCGCTTGTTGCAGTTTCTTCATTATCGGTAACACCGTTTCTGTATCGCTGGAGAGGAGACTTTCTCTGATTTCCAGTTTGAGACAGTCTCTGGGTATGTCTGTTTTATCCAGTATTTTGATGGTCGAATCAATAAAGTTTGCATCCAGTAGCTGGCGTGAAGTGATGTTAATAGAGATAATCGGTTTTTTACCAGTTTTCTTTTCCAGCTCGAGTATGTCAAGGCAGACTTTTTTAACCAGAAAATGGCTGAAAAGGAGCATAAAACCATTTTTTTCGGCAATGGGGACGAATTCTTCCGGGCCAATTTCGCCTAGTTCGGGGTGATGCCAGCGGCTTAACGCTTCCAGTCGAAAAATAGTGTTGCTGCCATTGACACAAAGAGGTTGGTATACCAATGATATCTCGTTGTTTTCGATGGCGCTGGGGAAAGAATCGGCCAAAGTCCTGTCCCGTTCAATCTGCTGTTTGATATCGGTATAACACCTGTGGCTGTTCTGGCCTGCTTCTTTTGCCCGGAAAAGAGCAATGCTTGCCCGCCGCATCAACTCTTCCAGTGAAAGATCTTTACTGTATCTTCCACAGCAGCCACTGGAGAAAGAGATCTGTACTTGTGAACCGTCAAGGAAAAAGGGTTGGGAGCATAGCACACGAATTGTGTCAATTTTTATTGTTGACGAGCAGGGTGCGGCCTGCCTTCTTTGCGCAATGTCAGGAAAAAAGATAAAAAAATCGTCCCCTTCCATACGACAAAGCTGGCTTGAAGGGAAAATTGAGCGCAGGCGCTGGGCGATCTGGCGTAACAGCATATCACCAGCCTCTCTTGAATAGCGCTCATTGATACAGCTGAAATTATCAATATCAATATTAACGACAGAAGCACAATCGGTTCCATTTAGTATCGGCTTTGCCTGAAGAAGAAAATAGGAACGGTTTGGCAGCCCGGTAAGCTCATCGTACATCAGTTTTTCGGCAAGAAAAGTTCTGATTCTGCGGCTGATCAACAGCGTTCCCCAGATAGTGAGAGCGATCAGAATAATACAACCTCCCAACAGCAGCAAGATGTTGGTCATATTATGTTGGCGAATAGCTGACAGTCTATCCTGCAGGAGAGTCGTGATGCTGTCCAGATCGACGGAGGTGACGATCGCCCATTCCCATTCTGGCAGAAAGGTCACATGGAACTCTCCGGACAGAGACCTTTTTGGGCTGGAAAGAGTGATAAATTGACCGTTTTTCATCTTCTCTATAAGGGAAAATGTAAGCGGTTTACCATCAATATTCCAACCGAAAGAATCTATCTGCTGCCCTGCAGTGAGATCTGGACCTTTACTGAAGCGGATACCCCCCTTTTTGTCAAAGACGACAACCTTGTTAAATTCCTTTGCGTATACATATCTTATCCAATCCAGACTCTCCTGTTCCAGGGCTGCTCTTCTGCTATCGACATAATCTCCGGTACCAATAAACAGGTCGCAGGGCAGGAAATGGAAGAGTTTGCCCATTTTCTTATAAGTGACACCTTTGTGGTGGTTTTGTTTCGGAAACCACCAGCTTTGCAGTTCCTGCCCCTTATAGTCCTGCCCCGCAGGGATTCCATTGTATGAGAAGGTTTTTTCATGCGATAATTTCCATATGCTTGCCCCTTCACACTTTTTTCCTTTCTGTGCAGGGGGGCGAAGTGGATCTTTTCCGTCCGCGCTGCAGAGAAAGAAATATTCATCACTCTTCTGGTAGTGAAGAGACCTGAACGTGTTGACAATTGTATTGGTAATTTCTTCAACAGGTCTCTTTTTGTTTGTATTGTAAATATTTTCTGCAATCTTCAGGGCGAGATCCAGCCGGGTGTTGATTCGGTTGGTGATTGTCTGATAGATCGTCTTGGCCTGATTTCCGCTGTATATTTTTATATCTGCAGAACGGGCAAGGATCTTCTGTTTCTGTTTTTCCAGAAAATCCTGCCGGGTATAGGTAGAGAGAAAGTCTACCTTTTCACGGTAAAAGGAGAAAGAAGAGGTTAGGAGAATAATGGAGAAAAGAGTTGCTATGGCAACGGGAAAGAGACGGACAACTCGTCTCGTTTTTTTATGTATTATCATCTTTTTCGTTTTACCTGTAGCAAATACTCTTGACAAACAGCAGGCAGGTTGGATTATCTTCTCTCTTTTTGCAGAGAAGATATTATGTGAGGAGATGAATTGCAATCGTTTACTTACAATTTGTATAATTCTTCGATGAAGGTGCTTTTATGGAGTTTTCACCACCTTTGCAGCAAGGGGTTCTGGTCAGAAGATATAAACGTTTTCTGGCGGATATCCGTCTTGCAGACAGCACTGTTATTACTGTGCATTGCCCGAATACCGGAGCAATGCGGGGGTGTTCTTCCGCTGAAAGCCCTGCTGCGTTGTCATATTCTGCCAATCCGCGGAGAAAATATCCCCATACGCTGGAGATGGTGCGGGAGAATGGCGTCTGGGTTGGTGTCAATACCGCCAGAGCAAACAGCATCGTCAGTGAAGCAGTTCTGCAGGGAAGAATTGCCCAGTGGCAGGATGTGGTGCATATTCAGGCGGAAGTGCGCATTTCGGCAAAAACACGGCTTGATTTACGTCTTACCCATGCAGACAGCTCGACAACAATGGTGGAGATCAAAAGTTGTTCATTGGCAGAAAACGGTGTCGCGCTCTTTCCCGATGCCGTGACGGCCCGGGGAGCAAAACATCTGCAGGAGCTTACCCGCTTTGCTGCAGCAGGAGAAAAAAGTACCATCTTTTATCTGGTACAGCGCCAGGATGCGTCAGTCTTCCGCCCGGCAGAAGAGATAGATGCTGGTTATGCCGCCCGTTTTGCTGAGGCACTGAAAAGCGGGGTGCAGGCACTGGTCTACCAGGTGAAAATATCTCCTGTCGGCATAGAAGTTCAGCGCGAACTGCCTCTTGCAGAGCAGTATGCCTCTATTTTGCAGGAAGGCACTCTGTAAGTTTTCCATCGACAAGAATCTTCTCAGCAAACCCTTTCATCTGCCAGCCGTCAAAGGGACTGTTTTTCCCTTGAGAGAGGGTTTTGTCTATCTGAAAAACCCAACTCTCATCCGGGTTGATAACGGTAATATCGGCACTGTTCCCCACCGCAAGAGAGCCGCCGGCAACACCAAGGATTCTGGCGGGATTGACAGACATCAACTCCACCAGTCTTTCCGCTGTCAACAGTCCCTGATGGACGAGGGCAAGGCTGAGGCCAACGGCACTCTCAAGCCCGGTAATACCGTTTACCGCCAGTGCGAATTCCACATCCTTTTCCTCGCCGGAGTGGGGCGCATGGTCTGTGGCGATGGCGTCAATGGTTCCATCGGCCAGAGCAGCACATACTGCCTTGCGATCGGCCTCAGTGCGCAGGGGAGGGTTCATCTTTGCATTGGTATTATAGCCGGTAACAGCTTCTTCGGTGAGGGTAAAGTAGTGGGGAGCTGTCCCGGCGGTAACCGTTATTCCCTTATCTTTCGCCTGGCGAATCAGGTCGATGGACTGGGCGGTGCTGATATGGGCGAGATGGAGGCGTGCGCCGGTGAGTTGGGCAAGAGCAATCTCCCGCTGTACCATAATCGCTTCCGCGGCGGCGGGAATTCCTTTCAGTCCCATCCGGGTGGAGAGCGCGCCTTCGTTTATACAGCCGCCGCGGGCAAGAGCCATATCTTCCGGATGGGCGATAACTGTCAGATTGTGGGAAGAGGCGTACTCCATGCCGCGGCGCATCAGCTGACTGTCAGTTACCGGCCTGTCGCCATCGCTTATCGCAACGGCACCTTCCTTGTTCATCTCTCCTATCTCTGCCAGGCGTTTACCGTCAAGTTGGTGGGAGAGCGCCCCCACCGGATAGACGCGAACCGGACATTCTGCCGCCTGCGCCATGATAAAACGGGTGACTGTGCCGTTATCGTTTACCGGTTTGGTATTCGGCATACAGGCAACAGCAGTAAATCCTCCGGCAGCTGCTGCTGTCGTACCGCTATGGATGGTCTCTTTATACTCTTCCCCGGGCTCCCGCAAGTGGACATCTATATCAATAAAACCAGGCACAACCCATCTGCCGCTACAGTCGATGACCTTTGCGTCGGTAGCAGCGGTTGCGGCAATTCTGCCACGACTGACGGCGATATCTCCCCGCTGAATATTGTTTTGTGCCGGGTCAATGATATAGCCGTTTTTCAGTATATAGTTCATATCTGTCTCTCTTGACCGCTGTTTGTCCTGTCGCCTCCAAGTACCAGATAGAGCAGCGCCATTCGTATGGCAACGCCGTTACTTACCTGGTCGAGGATGACCGAACGTTTCCCGTCTGCCACCTCTGGTGCCAGTTCAACTCCCCGGTTTACCGGGCCGGGATGCATCACAATGGCATCCGGCTGCGCCCCCTGCAGCACTTTCTCATCTATGCCGTAGAATCTGGAATACTCCCGCAGGCTGGGGATAAGCGAATCTTTCTCCCGCTCTTTTTGAATACGCAGGGCAATCACCACATCGGCGTCTGCCACTGCTTTTTCTATGCAGCGGCAGATCTTTACCCCGAACTGGTCAAGGCCAGGCGGCAGGAAGGTACCGGGTCCGGCAACCCGTACCTCCGCGCCCATTCTGGTAAAGCCGATAAAGTTGGACAGGGCTACCCGGCTATGGGAAATATCGCCAATAATGGCGACCTTCAGCCCGGCGATCTCTCCTTTATGCTCCTGGACAGTCAGCATATCCAGCAGCGCCTGACTGGGGTGCTCATGGGCGCCATCACCGGCGTTGACAATGCAGGCGTCCACATGACGGCTGAGCAGCTGTGGTACTCCGGCACAGGAGTGGCGGACCACCAGGATATCCGGCGCCATCGCCTGAATATTGCGTACCATATCAATAAGGGTTTCCCCTTTGGTTGTCGAGCTGGTTGAGATATTGATATTGAAGGTGTCCGCGCTCATCCTTTTGGCGGCGATTTCAAAAGAGGTGCGAGTACGGGTCGATGGTTCAAAAAAGAGATTGACTACTGTTTTGCCCCGCAAAGTGGGGACTTTTTTAATCGGGCGTGCTGATATCTCCCGAAAGGATCTGGCTGTATTGAGGATATGCTGAATATCCGGCGCAGACAGCTGCTCAATGCCAAAAATATCGTGATGCCGGAAATGGTAGTCTGCCGTATGTTCTGCCGAGTTGTTCATGGTTTCTCCCTAGCATAGAAGGGGAGTCTGCTCTGTTTTTCAAGGCTTTCACTGTCGACTAATGAATTATATTGGCAATTCGTCCCCAGCGGATGGAGCCAAGTCTTGAAAAAGAGAGTAGCGGTGTCCCCATATCCCATGACCAGTATAGAATAAAGGCCTGACCTAAAATCTTCTTCTCGTCGACAAATCCCCAGAAGCGGCTGTCATAACTGTTATCCCGATTATCACCCATAACAAAGATATGCCCCTTTGGGACAATAATTGGTCCAAAATTATCGCGCACACTTTCTGCCGCCGGCAGAACGGTATCAGGGTCGCTGATCCAGGCGTGCGAATCCGTAACTCTTTCTCCATTTATAAAAAGCTGCTTATCCTTCATGATGATAATGTCGCCGGGCACACCAATAACCCGCTTGATATAATCAATAGAAGGGTCCTTTGGGTAACGGAAGACAACCACATCTCCCCGCTCTGGTCGGGATAGCGGGATCAGGGTTTCATCAGTGAAAGGATTTTTTATGCCATAAATAAACCTGTTTACCAGCAGATAGTCTCCCACCTTCAGGGTTGGCAGCATGGAACCGGAGGGAATTTTGAACGCCTGCACAATAAAACTGCGGATAAACAGCGCCAGTAATACGGCGATGATTATGGCTTCGAGGTATTCTCTGACAACTGATTTTTTCTTTCTCTCCATCTCTTTATTCTTATGTGCAATCAGGTGATTTATCAGGTTTCTTCAGGCTGATATGGCAATGCGTGGATACCCTACTGGATTGCTTGTGAAATTACAAGCAGCTTTCAGTTTTTTTTTATTCGCTTTTTTTGTGCTTCTTTTCTTGACATTAACAATAATATTTGTATTAATGAGAAGTCTTTTGAAGCAGGACCTTTAATTATTCTTTATTATTGTGTTTTTTTTTGTGGAGTTGATGGTCTTTTTCTCTCCACGATAATAGATAAATTCAACCTGTCCCGGATACATGGCAAAGAAGGATTTCGTTCTTGGTATTGATATAGGCTCGCATTCTCTCAAGGTATGTCAGCTTAAGTATGCTGCCAGAGCTCCCCGTGTTCTTGCACTGGGGAGTACCAGCTTGCCGGAAGATGTTGTTTCTGATGGCACTCTGGAACAGCCGGATCAAGTGGCCGAGGCTCTTGCCCGTCTTCTGAAAAATCTCAAGATCCGTAACAAGAGAATTGGCTTTTCTGTTTCCGGCTACTCTGTTATCGTCAAAAGGATTAATTTACCGATGATGGAGAAAGAGGAACTTGAAGAGTATATTTTGGCGGAGGCTGAACAGTATATCCCGTTTGACATTGACGATGTCTATCTGGACTATCAGGATCTTCGTACAGGAAGAGGGGCGAGCGGCAGGACAGATGTGATGCTTGTTGCCGCCAAAAAAGATGTTGTTGATGGTTATCTGCAGATGTTCGCCGATCTTAAACTCACTCCGGTGCTTGTGGATATAGACGGGTTTGCCTTTGGTAACAGCTATGAATTTACCCACACGCTGAATACCAATGTCGCACTTATTGATATTGGTGCGGTGAAGATGAATATCAATATTCTGGCAAATGGTGTCTCGTTTGTGGCCAGGGATGTTATGATCGGTTCCAACACCCTGACAGAAGACCTCTCCGATGCCTTGGACGTGGATTTTGATATTGCGGAAGATATAAAGTTGGGAAGAAGGACTCAGGAAGAACAGAGAGCTGTTATCGAAGAGGTTTTCCTTAACACCTGTACGCAGTGGGTTCTTGAGATAAAGAAGGCGGTTGACCTCTATCACTCCAATAATCCGAAGCAACCGTTAAAGAAGATTGTCCTTGCCGGGGGGGGGGCAAAAGTTTCTGGCTTTACCGACTTTCTTTCCAAAGAGACAGGTCTGCCTGTTGTTCTTTTTAATCCTTTTGCGAGTTTTGATTTCGATAGAAAGAAGATCGATCCCGCATATTTGAAAATTGCTGGTCCCGAAATGGCAATAGCCACAGGGATTGCATTACGCCATTCAGTTGTCTGATTCTCGGCAAATGATGTAAATAGACTTTCACGCAAATAAGATCAAAGGTCAACAATGCTACAAATAAACCTCCTTCCTGTTCGTCAGCTTAAAAAGCGAGCCAAGGCGAAAAAACAGCTTGCCCTTATGGGCCTGTCTCTTATCGTTGCCTGTTTACTGCTTGCCGGAATTGGTCTCTGGCAGCTTGGCAATATTTCCAGTCTTCAGTCAAAAAAAGAAGTGCTGGAACAGGAGAAGAAAGAACTTGCGCCTGTTCTGGCAAAAATGAAGGCTCTTAAAGAGAAAGAAATAGAGTTGCAGCGGAAAACGGATATTATCAAAAAACTGCGTCAGGAGTCTCCGCTTACGGTTCGGATTCTTGATGAAGTGGCGAACAGGCTTGATAACCAGCGTATGTGGCTGACAAAATTGGACCAGCAGAATAACAGCCTTACCCTTAGCGGTATGGCACTTGATAATCAGACAATTGCTCAGTTTATGGACAATTTGGCAGCTTCCGAGTTTGTTACCGATGTTGCGTTGGGCAACTCTTCCCTTACAGTAATTGCAGGAAGAAACCTGAAACAATTTACATTGAATTGTGTTGTTGCTTACCCGAACAATGAGCAGGAAGGGGAGATTGCACAGGCGCAGGAAAAATCCACTAACAATTAGAAAGAACCATGAATAACTCTTCGTTTGAAACATTTCTCGACCAGAAATTTATCCCGATGTCTATACAGGCAAAGGTGCTTTTCTGCCTGGTTATTATTGCTTTGCTGGGACTGCTTTTCTATTTTGCCTTTTTTCAACAAAAGGCAAAACAGATAGATGCTCTTGAAAGGAATGTGGAAAGTCTTGAAAGTGAGCTGAAAATCGCCCGTATTCAGGCTGCTGGTCTTGAACAGCTTGAAGAAAAAGTGGCAAAAACCGAAGAGAAATTTCTAACACTTTCAGCGCTTCTGCCGAAAGAAAAAGAGATCCCTCAATTACTTAAGGATATTTCTGCTCTTGGGCGCGCTGCTGGTCTGGATTTTAATACCTTTAGGCCTGAAGCCGAGATCCCTCAGGATTTTTATAAGAAAATTCCTATTACCATAAAGGTGCGCGGACCCTACCATAATATGGGGTATTTTTTTGATCAGGTTAGTAAACTGAAGCGGATTGTTTCGGTAACCAATGTGCGTATGGGGTCTCCTGAGAGAGACAGCAGTGAGATGCTTTTGCAGTCTGATTGTCGACTGCTTACATATCAGTTTTCCAATGAGCCTCTTCCCAAACCAGAAGAGAAGAAAAAATAAGAGAGTGCTATAATGAGATTTCATATAGAGAAGAACAGAAAAAGGATTTACGTTTTGCTGCTGGCGGCAGTGGTGGCTGTTGTGCCGAATGCCGTTATCGGGGCTACTCCTGATCTTTTTACACCCTCTGATTTTGAGTATGTTCTGGTAAACAGGGCCGATCCTTTTATGCCGTTTATTAACGAGAAGTCTGCTACATCAGACATTGACATGAACGAGATTATCGACTCGGAAGAGCCGCTCACCGGGATGCAGCTTTTTGAGCCAGGTCAGCTTACGCTGGTAGCCTTGATGAATACGGGCGGACGGGCGGTAGCCATGGCAGAGGATTTTACCGGTAAGGGGTATGTTCTCACTGAAGGAATGAAGATTGGCAAGCGGGGGACGATTGTCCGTATTGCCGCTAACTCGGTTCTTATTGAAGAGACAGCCCGGACTCGTGCCGGCAAGGAAATTGTCACCGAAGTTGTAATGACACTGAAGAAAGAAGAGAAAAAGGAGTAACCATGCGCAAAGGGATCAGAAAACAACAGACCATATTTCTGACAGTTTGTATCCTGCTGTTTTCGTCTGTTGGTCTGGTATGGGCGGCCTCTCCAGCGGCTTGCAAAATAACAGCGACAAACGTCACGGTGAATGGAAAGACTGTGCAGTATATGTTGACAGGGACAACTGTGCCGCCGTATAGCGTTAGAGAGCGTTTTGCTCCGTTTCGGGTGGTGATGGATATTGCCGGAGCGGAATTTGCGTCACAGCCAAAAGCCATACCACAGAACAGTTTCGTGAAAATGGGTGTCGAGGAGCTTGAAGGTGATGCTGCTCCCGGCAAGCGGTTTATCTTCACTGTTGCGGAATCTCATGATTACGATGTGAGTCAGGATGGAAAAACGGTAGTTATTGCTTTTACTCCGGTGGAGAAGACAGACTCGTCCAAAATCGTTGCCACGGAAGGAGCTGCAAAAAAAGCAAAAGAGACTGACTCTGCTAATGCTGCTACCAGCATTTATGATTTTCAAGTTGCGGCAATGCCAAATCGTACTACTGTCGTTGTTCGTGCCAGCAAGCAGATTGAAGATTACACCGTTGACAAGCTCGTTGAACCGGGGGAGATTCCCCGTATGTTTATTGATATCGCCGGGGTAAATATCAGCGGGTTGCCGAAAGAGCGGGTGGTTAACAGTGAGTTGATATCTAAAATCAGGGTTGCTCCGAAAGGTGATGGCGTACGAATTATTTTTGATTCGGCGACGGCAGATCTTTTTGCATACAGTGTTGCCCCATCGGCTACAGGGTTGGAAGTGATTATTCATGATGGCAGTGCTGCTGTTGCATCTTCATCCAAGCCAGTTTCTCACCCGATTAAGAAGGCGGCTTCTTCTGTGAAAGCGGCTAAAGCCTCACAAGCCGCCGTTTCTGCTGGCAAATCGAAGAAACAAGATGATATGCTTGACGAGTTGATTCTCTCTTCAGAGAAGATTGCGGCAAAAGATCCGGAAACTCTGCTTGCCCAGACTCCTAACAGTAAATTGACTGAGGTTGAAGAGGCCTTTTCGCTTTCCGGTTATCAGAACCAGCGGATTACGGTGGATTTCTATAAAATTGATATCCATAATGTTTTTCGTCTGTTTCGTGAGATTACCGATCTCAACATCATTGTTGATGAGAATGTATCGGGTTCTTTAACCTTGGCTCTTAATGATGTTCCTTGGGATTTTGCACTGGATATTGTGCTTAATCTGATGAATCTGAAGAAAAAAGAGAAGTTCAATACCATCGTTATCTATCCTGCAGACAAGGAGTTTATCTGGCCGACCAGAGCGGAGGAGAATCTCTCTTTTGAGCCGGATATGGAAATTATGGCAGAGCAGGATGCCCTCGTTGTTGAAAAGACCGAAAACCAGCCGGAAGAGGTACTGAAGGCAAGAGAGTTGTTGCAGCAGGCAAAATCTCTTGAGAAGCAGGGTAATCTTGAAGATGCCATTGTTCTCTACGATAAGGCTCTCGCGCTCTGGCCGCAGAATAGAAAGATAAGTGACCGGCTTGCCGCCCTCTATCTGGTCGATCTGGGAGTGAACGCAAAGGCACTTTTTTATGCAGACCATAGTTTGAAATATCATGCTGACGACCGGAGTGCAGCGCTCTATGCAGCAATTGCTTCTGCCAATATGAAACGGCTGTCTCAGGCCAATGAATATTTTATCAGAAGTATCAGTGATACACCGCCAAAAAAAGAGGCGTTGATGAGTTATGCTGCGTTTTGTGAAAACAACACGATGAATGAGGCAGCCCTTAAACTGCTTGCAAAATACGAAAAGTTTTATGGCGAAGATGTTAATACCATGATTGCCAAGGCCCGGATCTTTGATAAGACAGGGTTGAAGGCGCAGGCAAGGACTGAGTATCAGGCGGTGTTGAACTCCGGGTATCAATTGCCCCCGGATTTACGCAGGTATATCCAGCAGCGTGTTGCTGGCGGGGCTCAATAGTTTTGGCTTTTTATGTTTCGTAAATATATTACACCAACAACGAGGATGCAGATGAAATTATTCACAAACAGAATTCGGATTGGCGGGATTCTGGTGCTCATCGTACTTTGTAGCTCCTGTATGAAACAGGCGGCCACCGAGAAGACGAAAGAGACAGAGATTGCCGATATCGTTGCCGCAAAAAAAGTACGGCAAAGGCAGACACTTCCGGTTCAGTATCAGCGGGCGCCTTATGTACTGGACCAGCAGTTTACTGAAGATGGAAAGGTTGATGAAGAGAATATCCTGAAGGTCGGGGCTCGTATCACCTCGAAGAATGGGCCGCAGCCTTTATGGGATATTGTCAAGCGCCTTGTCGCATTGAAAAAAATGAACGTCTCCTGGGCATCGGATGTTGATAAGGACGTTCTTGTTGATGTGGATATCAGTCCTGAAGATGATTTCTATCAGGCGCTGGATAATATGCTGCGTCAGGTGGACTATTTTCATGAAGTGCAGGGCAAGACCATCGTTGTTAAATATCGGGCAACACGGCAGTTCCAGATCGCGATGCCTTTTACCAAACAGAAGTTCAGTACCATGGTGGGCGGGAATCTGCTGGGTAGCAGCGGTTCTGATGACAAGGGCGGCAGCGATAAACAGATTGATGGTGTTCTTTCTCTTGATAGCAAGGATAACGAATTTGATCTTTGGGATAATATTAAATTTAACCTTGATACCATCCTGGAAGTCTGGAATATCCGCAAGGAAAAGAAAAAAGCCGAAAATGAGAAAGATAAGGCCCAAAATGCAGTGGCTCAGGGTGGTGCGACTCCGGTTGTGGTAAATCTGTCCTCACCTGGTGCAACTGCTCCGGCTGCTGCTGCAAAAAAAGATGAAGCCGCCAAAAAGGCAGCAACACCGAAAAGTTATTATACCATTGATAAACCGGTAGGTTTGATCACTGTCACTGCGCCGCGTCCCGTTCTTGATAAGGTTGATGCATATCTTACCAATCTGAAAAGAAAACTTTATAAGCAGATTGCCATTGAGGCAAAAATTATTGAGGTTCAGATCGATAATGAAAGTAATGTTGGTATTAACTGGAACAATGTTTTCAAGAACTTCAGGTTGTTCTCAGGTGCATTGTCCTTTGGAGCCAATGGTCAGGTTTATCCCTTGATAAAGAACAATCCTTTGGCTGTTCGTGACAAGATATATACTGACAGGAGCGCTAATGATTTGCAGCCGCCTGATCCTGAAACAGGTATCAATTACTACCATAACGCTCTCACCGGTGCGGCCTTTTATGATGCGATCAATCCCGGCCAGTTTATATCAAAAATTGCGCTGAATGCGGCGAGCTTTGAAGCTTTTCTGAATGCGCTGAAAGAGGAGGGAAAAACAAAGATTCTCTCCAATCCCAAAATCAGTGTTATGAATGGGCAGCCGGCAATGATCACTGTCGGTCAAAACAGAACCTATATCGACAAGGTCGATGTTGATATCGATACAGACAGCAACACCAAAACATATACAACCAGTACCAGTAGGCTTCTTGCCGGGGTCGGTATGGCATTGACGGCAACGATTCTTGATAATAAAGAGATTATCATGAACCTTGTCCCTATCACTTCGGAACTGGTAGGTAACGATATTCCCTATGAATTTATCGGTTCAGAAGGAGCCAAGGTTGGTGTTCCCATTATCAATGTAAGGGAGATGAGTACCACGGTGCGGGTAGGCGATGGCGAGATGCTGGTCATTGGTGGTCTGATTTCTGATGCTCAGGGCAAAGAAGAAAATTTTATGCCTGGTGTGGGAAAGATTCCTGGCGTTCGTTATCTCTTTGGCTATGAAAAGAAGAAACGTAGAAAGCGTGAGCTGATTATTCTGCTTCGCCCCAAAATTATTTGATTTTTACTGTTTTTACTCAGGGAGAAAACCATGAACAAACTGAAATATCTGATTGTTACACTGATGGCATTTGCCATTTCGGGGTGCGGGCAGGATGTGACAACGACACTGCAAAATCCTGTTGGTGCCAGCATGAATGGTCCGGGAACCGGCAGAAGTATCGTTGTTCTGCCCTTTGCCGACTATTCAGAGGGAAATATTGCTTCAGCCCAGCGGCGGAGTATGTTGATTGCAGAGAGTTTTGCCGATAAACTGAACGCCTGCGGTTTTTCCATGCCTATTGGCGAAGATGTTTTTACCTGGTTGGTAAAAGAGAAGGTTATTAACCTCGCCAGTGGCAATAGCGTAGATACAACCAGTCTTGATAATGAGATAGGCAATTCAGACTGGTCGGATACCATGCGCTCGGAAATTGTCCGTTATCGCAAAAAAGTGCAGGAGGATACCGCAAAGGCCGCAGCGACTACTCCGGGTGTACATAGTTTGACCAAGACCAAGGTTGCCAAACTTGGTCGTCATTTTAAGGCTGATTATGTGTTGCGTGGCCGCATCCTTGAGTTCAAGACACGGGATGAGGCTCGGTGGGAACCCTGGAAGAAAGGGGTTCTTCCTTTCGTATATGGTAGTACCAACCGTGTTCTTAACGGATTTGCCAACTCAGAGGATTATGATGGTCGCAATGAAGGGCTTGCCGGTGCTTTTATGGGTGGTCTGCTGACACATAAGGATGCAAGCTTTCCGTGGAAAGAGGACAGGGCCCTCTTTGGTATGGCAAGCGGTTCTGCCAATACCATAACCTGGATGCTTGCGGGCTATGGTTATGGCAGTCAGGTAACCCATAACAGTAAGATGGAGCAGGCTGTAGTGCAGATGCGTGTCTGGGTTCAGGAGGCCGCTAGCGGTAATGTGGTCTGGACTAACCGGATACGGGTGGCGGTGGCCCCGGAATCTGTGCTGGCAGACGGACAGTATGACCTGTTGTTTAACAAAGCGATTGAAAAGGCAGTAACAACACTGACCAAAAATTTTGTTGATTACGGGCTGTAGTTATTTTTCAGGCTTCTTCTCCGTTTGCGGAGAAGAAGCCTGAATATTTTCTGCCTGTCTTTTTTGTTCTCTTTCCGACTGATTTTTCAACTGTTTTTCTTTTTTTCTTCAATAGTAAGGATAAGCCGTGCTGCGATATCCTCACCTGTTGCTTGGGCTATTTCACGGATACAGGTAGGGCTGGTAACATTTATCTCTGTTATATAACCATCTATCACATCAAGACCGACAAAAAGCAAACCTAGCTGCTCTATCTGCGGGCGTATTGCGGCACAGAGAGCTTTCTCCTGTGTGCTGAGTGGCTCAACCTCCCCCGTGCCGCCGGTGGCAAGATTTGCCCGAAACTCTCCCGGCTGTGGAATCCTTACCAATCCGTGTTGTGGTGCCTGGCCTTTTACCAACAGGATTCGCTTGTCTCCTTTGGTTACGCCGTCAAGATAGCTCTGTACCATCAGACTGTTGCTGCCGTTGCCGAGAGATTCAAGAATGGCATTTATATTTTGATCATCCGCAGAAAGCCGGAAGATGCCTGTACCACCCATACCATCCAGTGGTTTGACTACTGCCTGGCCTTCGTTGCGCACAAACTCCCGAATTCTTTCCATATCCCTGGTAATAAGTGTTGTTGGTGCAAGTTCTGGAAAATGGGAGATAAAGAATTTCTCATTGACCTGCCGTAAAGCCGTCGGCGGGTTAACGACAAGGGTGCCGCGCATCTCTGCCAGCTCCAGCATATAGGTTGTGTAGATATACTCCATATCGAAAGGAGGATCCTTGCGCATAAGAATAACATCAAAGCTGTCAAGTGGTGTGGTCTCCTCAGGTTGAAGATGGAAGTAGTCCTCTTCTGTATCAGCTACCTCCACCTGTCGGACGATAGCCTGTGCTTGGCCTGCGGTAACAAAAAGATCTCTTTGTTGAAAATAGTAGAGGCGATGTCCTCTTGCCTGGGCAGCCAGCATCATCGCAAAGGTGGAGTCCTTATACGGTTTGATCAATTCAATGGGGTCCATCAGTACACCAAAGGAAAGGGACATGGTTTTCTCCAGAAAATGTTTATAATAATTGATTGGTGATCGACTACTGACTTCCTGTATACTGTTTTGATATACTGCAATATATGAAAATTTGACAATAGAGAATTGAAATGCCTGGGAGCAGTTACCGTTGAGAAAGGTGTAAAGTTATAGGGTTGTAACTCTATGAGGAGTTATTGCCAAAGAATACCTGCAAAGGATAACAGAGTATGGAGACAGAAAAAATTCTCAGGGAACTGGAGAAGAAAGGAGTTTTGCACCACCTGGATTGTGGACGGAGGGGAATTGAAAAGGAGGGGTTGCGTTATAACAATGCTGATGGTCTTGCCCGGACTCCTCACCAACAGAGTTTTGGTTCGCCACTGACTCATCAGGAAATTACCACAGATTACGCCGAAAGTCTGCTTGAGCTGGTCACTCCCGCTTTCCGTAACCGGCGTGATGCCTTGACCCATCTCCGTTTTTTGCACCGGGTACTGGCAACAGAGAGTGATGACTATATCCTTAATGGGTCGATGCCTGCCTTTATTGATGACCCGGAAGCCGTTGCCATCGGCTGGTATGGCAATTCACATCAGGGGCAGATGCGCAGGCTTTACCGCAAGGGGCTGGCTCTGCGTTATGGCAAGGGAATGCAACTTATTGCGGGGATGCATTTTAACTACTCCATCTGTCCGGATGTTTTTCAAAGCTATGCCGATGTGCTTGGCAGTTCCTTTACTCTGGAGTTTATCAATGCTCACTATATGAATCTGGTGCGTAATATCCGGCGTCATGCCTGGTTGATTCACTATCTCTTTGGTCACAGTCCGGCAATGGATGCCTCTTTCTTTGCCGGGAAGCCTCATCGTCTCGAACAACTCGATGCCAGTACTCTCTATCTGCCTTATGCGACCTCCCTGCGGATGTCGGCTATTGGTTACCATAATAAAACTCCGGTGATTGTTACTGCCAATACCCTGGAGGGGTATATCCGTGATTTGCGCAGGGCAGTTCTTACTCCCTGTTCAGCCTATCAGCAGTTTGGCCTTTACGATGAGATGGGAGAGCGACATCAGATCAGTACCAATCTGATGCAGATTGAAAATGAGTATTACGGTGTCGCCCGGCCAAAACAGGTTGCGGTAAGCGGAGAGACCACGCTTGGCGGACTTGCCCAGCGCGGGATCGCCTATGTTGAGCTGCGGGCTTTGGATATTAACTGTTTTGACTGGGCGGGAATCAGTCAGATGCAGATGGATTTTCTGGAGATTTTCATGCTCTACTGTCTTTTTGTTGAGGCTCCTGCTGTTGACAGCGAGCAGGAAAAAATAATGCAGGAGAACAGTGTCGCTGTCGCGTCCAAAGGGAGAACGCCCGGGCTTATACTCAACGACCAGGGCGCAGAGATTTCTGTTGCCGACTGGGGAGACAGGGTGCTGCAGGAGATGCGGGTTATTGCCAACGCGATGGATCGAGAGAAATTTCGTCCGCACTATTTAAGCATTATTGAACGTCAACTTGAGGTTATTCACAATCCTGAACTGACACCTTCTGCTCGTATTATGCAGTGGCTACGAGGAGAGAATGGTGAGGGTGCCATGAGTTATCATCGTTTTATTACCGATCTCAGTCGCCGTCATCGTCAAAAGAGCCGCAGGCGGGGATTAACGCCGGCGGAAAAAGCAAAAGTTGCACGGGACGCAAAATTGTCATGGCAGAAAGAGAGACAGCTGGTTGCGCAATCCACAGCAATTGATTTTCAGGACTACCTGGACGCCTATTTTGCCCAGATTGAGGCATTGGCAGAATAAAACTGCTTTCTCATTGCTGGCAAATTACCGGATCAATAAAAACCTTGTAGATGGTTTTTTCACAAAGATATAATTTCTGTTCTAGAAAATTAACTATGTATAGCTATGTATGATTATTATTGCCAAAAATATAATATACAGGAAGTGATTTTTATATTATTTCGCTTTTTGTAAGGCATTTTTTATATATTGATAGTGTTGTTTGGTTTATTTATATGCCAATACAAAAAAAAGCAGACAGAATCACAGGAAAGGCTTGCCGGTGAGGTTTGATTTCGCTAGATTGGACTCGCCTGAACGCTGTTCGTCAGGGTAAGACAGGGTTGTATGTTATTAAAATTCATAAGAGGAGAAGAGTAGCCTATGAATGCTTTGCTTGCCTTTTCACCAATCTTACTGACTATTATTTTGATGGTGGGATTTAACTGGGGTGCGAAAAAAGCCTTGCCGTTGTCGTGGCTTGTTGCTGTTGGGGTTGCCGGATTTGTCTGGAAGATCGATATCCATCATCTGTTGGGATACTCTTTTTTCGGGTGTCTTAAGGCTCTTGATATTCTGATCATTATCTTTGGTGCAATCCTTATCCTGAACACCATGAAACTCTCTGGTGCGATGGCAACGATCAATAATGGGTTTAATGGAATTACCAATGATCGTCGTATCCAGGCAATCATTATCGGTTTTATGTTTGGCGCCTTTATTGAGGGTGCAGCCGGTTTTGGTACTCCTGCAGCACTGGCTGGACCGCTGATGGTTGGTCTTGGCTTTCCTCCTCTGGCAGCGGCAATGGTGGCGCTGATTTATAACTCTGTGCCTGTTCCTTACGGCGCAGTTGGTACGCCCATTTCCGGCGGAGCGATGAAGACCCTTGGTGATAGTCTTGCCCATGCCAATATTGACCCGGAAATGTTCAAGATGGCACTGACCCAGTGGGTCGCTATCCCCAATGCTATTGTCGGTATCTTTGTCCCGCTGCTGGGTATTGCCATTATGTGCCGTTTTTTCGGTAAGGAGCGTTCTTTTAAACCCGCCCTGGCGGTTGCTCCTTTTGCTATCTTTGCCGGACTTGTGTTTGTTATACCCTATGTCTTGATTGCTTCTTATCTTGGACCGGATCTTCCTTCTCTGCTGGGTGCTTTTATCGGCCTCGGTATTATTATCTTTGCGGCGAAGAATGGTTTTCTTATGCCAAAAGAGAACTGGGACTTTCCTGCTAAGGAAGAGTGGGAGGCGAACTGGAAATCCGCAGAGGATACCGGTGATGTCGGCGAGGCAAAAATGGGACTTGTCCGTGCATGGATGCCTTATGTACTGATTGCTCTTATTCTGGTTGTTACCCGGATTCCTTCTCTGGGACTGAAAGGGCTTCTTGCGTCACAAACTCTTAATTTGAATGGTGTTCTTGGCATTGAAGGATTGAATTATGCGTTAAAGTGGGCTTATCTCCCCGGTACCATTCCATTTATTCTGGTTGCTGTTATTACCAACTTTATTCATGGTATGAGTCCTGCCAAGGTTGCCGAGTCATGGAAAATTACTTTTAAACAGATAACTGGTGCGGCTATTGCTCTGTTTGCCGGTGTTGCCATGGTACAGCTTATGCTGAAATCCGGCACCAACCCGGCGGGGCTTGATTCAATGCTGACCACCATGGCAAAGTCCGTTGCTAACCTTTCCGGTCAGGCGTATCCTGTTATCTCTACTCTTGTCGGTGTGCTTGGTTCCTTTATGTCCGGTTCTGCCACCGTTTCCAACCTGCTGTTTGCGTCTCTGCAGTTCCAGACTGCAAATATCCTCAGTATGCCGGAGGTTATTATTGTTGCGATTCAGACAACCGGTGCAGCTCTTGGTAATATGATCTGCGTTAATAACGTTGTTGCCGTCTGTGCGACTGTGGGTTGTATCGGTGCGGAGGGGTTGATTATTCGCAGAAATGCGATTCCGGCTTTTATCTACTATCTGGCAATTACAGCGGTTGCTCTTGTCTTTATGTATGTGCTTGGTATTGATCCAATTCCTTTGGATAAGATCAGCTGGTAATTTTTACTCTGTTTTACGGCTGTCTGTTTTTCTGCAGGCAGCCGTAACTATCTTTTCTCCATCCTTTTCTCTTCTACCCCGAACGCTGTCTCTTCTGTTTTGTAGTTTATCTGAAACCCGGTTCGCAGATAGACGTTAATATCTTGAAGTTCCGTGTTTCATTTCTTGTTGTGGCTAAAGGTTATCTGGTCCAGCCATGCTGGTTTATCCAGTCTTTTGGCATAGTTCTTTGTGAACATAGTTTCGCTTGGAAGTTGAGTGAAATTGGCTGCTAACCGGCATTTTGGGTTGAGCTTAGACGACAATGGAGGATTGGCCGGAATGTGTGCTTGGCGTAGCGGCTTTTAGTCCTGCCATATCCAGTCCAGGGTGTAGGGTGATTGTTCTGTGCAGAAGAAGGAGCCGCTAATCAGCCGTCGTTCTTTATTGAGGCAATCAAGCTGCTGGCAGACCTCCGGGGCAAGAGAGATCTCTGCTGCGGCCAGGTTCTCTTTCAGGCGGCTCTTTTTTGTTGATTTTGGAATGACACAGGTTCCTCGCGCCAATCCCCAGGCAAGAAGGAGCTGTGCCCGGCTGATTCCGGTCTGTGCTGCAAGTTCGGCGATAATGGGCAACTCAAGAATCTCCGGCCCCTCTTCTTCCGCCCGGGTTTTCTGTGGGCGATCACCGGAACCAAGAGGTGCGTAAGCGGTGAGAATAACGCCCTCCTTTTTGCAGTATGTCAGCAGCTGCCGCTGCTGCAGGCAGGGATGACATTCCACCTGGTTTACCGCCGGTGGAATTGCTGCATTGTCCATCAGTATCTGCAGCCGGCTTTTTTTGAAATTGGAGACACCGATGGAGCGTACCAGCCCTTTTTTTACCAGTTTTTCCATCGCCTGCCAGGTATCAAAAAGGCGATTATCATCCGGGGGAAGGTATTGCTCTGGTTTTTTGGGAAAAACGATATCCTGGCGAAAGCTTACCGGCCAGTGGATCAGAAACAGATCAAGATAGTCAAGTCCCAGCTCTTTTATGCTTTTTTCCGCCGCTGGTTGGACATGTTGCGGCAGATGCGCATTATTCCACAGTTTTGAGGTGATCCACAGCTCCTGCCGTTGAACAATTTTCTGCCGCAAAGCCTGCTGCAGTGCCGCACCGACCTCCCGTTCATTGTTATAAATTGCTGCGCAGTCAATATGGCGGTAGCCAAGGGTAATGGCGGTAAAAACTGCCTGGGCGACTTCATCTTTGCTAGCCTTCCAGGTACCAAGGCCAATGGCGGGAATGGTAAGATTGTTATTAAGCGTCAGTTGTGGTAGTGTCATCGTCTCTCCTCTCTACTCCATCTGTTATACGGGTAACGCCCCAGGTTGCTATTATAGAATCTTGTCTCCCCGGTGACTTCCCTGCCAACCCAAGCCGGTAGAGATATCTCCTGATCCGGGTTATCAAGTTCCACTTCGGCGATAATAAGCCCACTGTTATCCCCTGTAAATTCATCAATTTCCCAGAGAAGATTGTCGATGGTAACGGCGTAGCGGGTTTTCTCTATAATCGGTGGAATACAGAGCTCTGTCAACAGGGTCACCGCATCAGCTACAGGAATCTCATACTCAAATTCGCTACAGATATTATCTATGGCAGGCCCTTTAATGGTTAATATCCCTCTCTGTTCTTGTATGCGTACGCGCACGACCCGCTTACTATCGCTGGAGAGATACCCCTGGCTATAGTGCTCTCCTCTATGGCAGAGGTTGCGCCAGGAGTCATTGTTAACCAGAAATTTTCTCTCTATTTCATAGCCCATAAGATCGGTTATTATAAAAGACCCTGTGCCTGACGCTTTCTGGCAACTTCAATGGCAGAAAAATTCAGGCTGGCATGAACCGTTAACAGGGGGAAAAGGAGCGCCATGGCAAAGATGTTCACCAGCGGGATCATTGAGATCAGCGCCGGTCCTATACCAAGACGGAATGCGGGGCTGCTGTACTGCCGCAGCCATAACAGTTTCTGGCCAAGATGCCATCTGCGCCGCGATGCGGGATAGTCAAGAAACAGCAGCGCAGAGTAGTAGCAGTAGAGCAAAAATGCCGCCGCCTGGCCAATGGCAGGCACAAAGTTCAGTAGCAGGGCGATAAGCGTTATAACAACCCCGAACAGCGCAATCTTCAGTCCTTCAAAGACATCGCGCATAATGCCCGCAAGGGTAAATGCGGCATCGGCATCAAAAAAATCCCCGGCATGCAGCTTCTCGGCGGCAGCGCTGAGGAATGCGTAGCCGGGTGTTGTCAGGGTATAGGCCAGCAGAAAAGAGAGATAGAAAGAGACGATTCTGCTGATTATATGGTAGAGCCAGCCTGCCGCCACCCATGCTGCATGCCTGATCCAGCCCCAGATGCCCGCAGCGGAAGGTTCGCCAGCAAAGAGGCTTGTCTGCAGCTGGTCGGCATAGTCGGTCAGCAGCCAGTTTCCCAGCCAGGTAAGACAGATGGTTGAGCAGATAAGGAGCAGACTCCAAAAGAAAAGCTGCCTGCGGGTAAAGATCAGTTTTATCGTTGTCGACAGTGGAATCCACTCTGCATAATTGCGGCACTGCCGGTTTTGCTGTGTTGTCATCAATATTATGGTATGTTGTGGTTTCTCTGGTAGAGGAAAGGAGAAATTTATTATAATAACAGAAACAGTATAGTCATCAATTGCAGATTGGGTAGGTTTTGTTCCTGCCTTATCAGGATTTTTGCATAAGGTGATCTGGATTTTATAACAGCTTCTTATGGCAAAGGAAAAAAAAGAACAGCGGCTCTATCTCTGTGAACAGTGCGGCTATCAGAGCCGAAAATGGCTGGGACGGTGTGTTGAATGCGGCACCTGGGGCAGTCTGGAGGAGATTCGTCTTACAGCAGGAGCACAGGCACTGAAAGGAGAGATTCCCCGGCCGGTATTGCTGGAGGATGCTCCGGATGGTGATGAAGAGCGTCTTGCAAGCTCGGTAAAAGAACTGGACAGGGTGCTTGGCGGAGGCCTTGTTGCCGGTTCGGTGGTACTGATTGGCGGTGAGCCGGGAATTGGTAAATCAACCCTGCTGCTCCATCTACTCAAGGGTATTGCCCGGCAAGATCGGCAGGTACTCTATGTCTCTGGAGAGGAGTCGGCCCGGCAGGTCAAAATGCGTGCCCGGCGGCTTGACGCTCTCTCCGCCGGACTATATCTGGCAACGGAGACCAGGGTTGAGCATACCATCGCCATGGCAACGGAAATGCGGCCTGCCCTGCTGGCGGTGGATTCGGTGCAGACCCTGACATGCAGTGAGATCGCTTCCTCGCCCGGTTCGGTAACCCAGATCCGGGAATCTACCTGCAAATTGATCGATTTTGCCAAACAGAAGAATATCCCTGTGGTGTTGATTGGCCATGTAACCAAGGACGGTAATATCGCCGGTCCCAAGGTGCTGGAGCATATGGTGGACACGGTGCTCTATTTTGAAGGAGACCGCAGCCATGCCTTTCGTATCCTGCGGACGGTGAAAAATCGTTTTGGTGCCGCCAATGAAATCGGTGTTTTTGAAATGAAAGAAGAAGGGCTGATAGAGGTGGCAAACCCTTCGGAGATCTTTCTTGCAGAACGACCTCTTGATGAACCCGGTTCTGTTGTGCTGCCCAGCGTTGAAGGCAGCAGGCCGATTCTGGTTGAGGTGCAGGCCCTGGTCAGTCCGACAAATCTGGGGACGGCCCGCAGAACTTCCATCGGCGCTGATCACCAGCGTCTCTCTCTGCTCTGCGCCATCCTTGAGAAGAAGGCGGGGATTGATATGTATGGCCATGATGTGTTTCTCAATATTGCCGGCGGGATGAGAATTGACGAGACTGCCCTTGATCTTGGTGTTGTCTGTGCTCTGATGTCGAGTCTGCTCAATAAACCGGTCCCTTCGGATATGGCGGTTTGCGGTGAGGTTGGACTGGCGGGAGAGGTGCGTGCCGTGGGCCATATTGCTGTTCGTATCAGGGAGGTGGAGCGGCTTGGTTTCTCGCGGATTCTTCTCCCTCAGGGAAACAGGGAGCGGTTGGCTGAAAATATCGATATTTCCCTGCTTGGCATCAGCAATATAAGTGAGATAATGGATATTGTGTTTACATAATATTTTTGCTAAAGTGGTTGCGTTTTATTCAATTTTTTTCAACTGTTACTGTGGAAGTTTGACTGAAAACATGGCGGAGGGAGCATGTCTGAAGCGCATCATCACGACGATGAGTCTGTAAATATTACGGTGGCGGTTATCCTGCTTGGCGTTGTCTTTACTTTTGTATTGATTGGTCTATGGGGTTAAGCGGGAGCCTGTTGTGAATAATTATTTGAATCTGATTTCCTGCGATGGGTGAACTTGGCGTTGAGCGACAGGTCGTCATCATGATGACGGATATGGTGCATTACTCCAATATCTCCGGAGAGATGCGTCCTGCGGAGATATTTGCCTTTCTTTCCAAATATCATACCAATATCTGTGATATCCTCAGTGATGATTGTTTTCAACCGGTAGGGATAGAGCCCACCGGTGGTGACGGCTCCATTATGCTTTTTGAGCGGGCTGAGGGGGAGGACCTTTCTGATATCTGTACCAGAGCGCTACTGGCGGCAATGCGGCTTGCCCGTGCCATCGGTGAGGGAGATCTGGTTCCGACCCGTATGGGCTTGATGCTGGGTTCCATCATTGAAGAAGAGCTGGCGGGACGGATCATTAAATGTGGTACCTGTTTTGCTGTTGCTAATCGACTGGAGGAGTTGTCTGGATATTTTGGTGTCAACTTTTTGATGGACAGGGAAATTGCCCGTTATCAGAAAGGCTTTGATGAGCTTGTGGTTAATGTTGCCAAGGTAAGTCTGACCAGTGTTCCCCACCCCCTCAATCTCTTTACCGTCTATACTCCGGGGAATTTACTTATCCCTAAAGAGGTAGATATGGAGAAGTTGGAATACTTTATCCGTAAGAAAAATGCGGCGATGGAGTTTTTCAGCGGTAATCTGCTGGAGGGAATTTTGCCTGATTTTCCCCGGGTACGTGAAGAGCTGATTGAAGCACAGGCGATATTTGAAGAGATTACCGGCGGTGAGGATATGTGTACAGCCCGTATTCTCGAATATATCAGGGAGATGCCCAGACCGGCGATGAGTTTTAAAAAGCGGGGGATGGAGTTGATGGAGAAAAAACGGGACTCCCTTGGCGAGCGCCTTTTTCATCTGTCAAAGGAGCTGTTGCGGGCGATGGATCCTGAGTGTTATCAAGTGCTGGTGGAAGATACCGAATGGGAGCGTTTTTTTAAGTTGGAGTGGTTCAGCAAGGGAGATATTATCATTCAGGTGGATTCAGAGCCGGACGGAATCTACTATCTTGACTATGGGCGGACGGTAATCTTTGATGAGAGAGGGAGACAGCTCTCCGTGATGGAGTCGGGCAGTATTTTTGGCGAGATGGCGTATTTCGGTAAGGAGAAGCGCCGGACAGCAACCGTTATTGCTGATACAGAGGTGGTTGTGCGGAAGATCGCGACGGAAGATTTTGAGAAGCTGCCTGCTATTGTGCGGATTTTCAGGCAGATCGCAGAAAGAAGGAGATCATCTATTGAAAGGCGGGATTGGATGGGGTAGCTTTTTCCTCTTCTGCACAGAAAAAGTAGAGAAATGGTAAAAGCCCAGGGAGGTCAACTCCTTGGGCTTTTGTTATGGCTCTTACTTCCTGCAGTAGGTTGGTACTTGCGCAGAGCTGTTATCTATCTGCGGAGATTACTATAAAGGAGGAGTATTCTCCATCCCGCACTCTCAGCAGCAGTTTGTTGGCGGTATTGATAGTTCGCATCAATTTGTCAAGTTCCTTGAAACTGCCTGTTGTTTTCCGGTTAATACTCTCAATAAGCTGTCCCGGTTTCAGACCGGCCTTCTCTGCGGCGCTTCCTGGGGCAACACCGGTAATCAACAGGCCGCTACCAGGGCTGTATCCTTGCCGGTTATTTTCCGAGAGCTGCTGCAGGGTAAATCCGAATCTGTCGATTTGCCTGCCTCTGTCTGTATGAGGAGTGGTTACTCCCTGCTGTGCAACTGTTCCGGGTTTTTCGCCAATTATTACGGTAACATCTTCTTTTTTACCATCCCGTATCAGGCTGATATCGGCCTTCTGGAATGGCTGCAGCATTGCTACCCTGTTGCGCAGGGAGGTTACATCGTTAAGAGCGATGCCGTTTAAGTGGGTGAGAATATCGCCGGCACGGATGCCGGCCCTGTCTGCGGGAGAGTCCTCCTGTACTTCACTGATAAGAATGCCCTCCGCTTTGGCAAGGCCAAATGAATTTGCCAGATCCTTGGTCATCTCCTGGATAACAACTCCGAGCCAGCCGCGGGTTACCTTACCGTTTTTCTGCAGCTGCTGTTCGATGGCTTTCGCCATATTGATAGGGATCGCAAAGCCGATTCCCATATAACCGCCGGTACGGGAAAAGAGAGCGGTGTTGATGCCCACTGCTTCTCCCCTGCCGTTGAGCAGAGGGCCGCCGCTATTACCGGGGTTGATCGCCGCATCGGTCTGGATGAAATTTTCATATTCGTTAATGCCGATACGGCTGCGTCCGGTTGCACTGACAACACCGGCGGTAACTGTCTGGCTTAAACCAAAGGGATTACCAATGGCAATAACCCATTCTCCGGTCTGCAGTTTGCTGGAATCACCCAGTGGCAGCACCGGCAGGTCTGCCGGATCATCAATCTTCAGCAGGGCGACATCCGTCTGCGGATCGGTGCCAATAATTTTGGCGTCAAAAACCCTTTTGTCGGCAAGGGTTACGGTGATATTGCTTGCCTGATCGACCACATGGTTATTGGTAAGAATAAGGCCGTCAGGGCTGATAATAAAACCCGATCCCTGCCCTCTCTGCATGTGGTTACGTGGCTGCTGCTTGAACTGTTTATAATAGGGGCCGAAAAACTGTTCAAATAGCGGGTTGTTAAAAATATCATCAAGCTGCTGATCAATATCTGATGGCTGTCTGCTGTTTTTCTCCACCTTGATATGGACTACTGCTGGTTTTGCTTTTTTAACAATATTGACAAAAGCTTTTGAAGTTCGGTTGACAAGGGCCATATCCTGCTCCACTGTGGCGGCCGCAGCCGTAAAGTGGAGGAGGAGGGTAAAGACAAGTGACACCGGTATTGCGCGTAAAAATGGTTGATACATATTGCGGAACATACAATTACCTCCTTTGGTGTTGGTCAATATCCGGGATATCCGGATTTTTTTGATCTGTTCGAGAAAATAATTGCTATTTGCCGGCAGGCAAGAAATATTGCAGAAATGTAATGGGGGGATGGATTTGTGATTTTAGATTTGTGATTTTAGATTTGGGAGTTATCTGCGGCGGATCAGCTCTGCGATCTGGAAGGCGACCTCAAGGCTCTGTTCGGCATTGAGACGGGGGTCGCAGGAGGTGAGATAGTTTTCTGCCAGTTGTTCGTCATTGATATTATGTGCTCCTCCGGTACACTCTGTAACGTTGTTGCCGGTCATCTCCAGATGAATGCCGCCCGGTACGGTCCCTTCTGTCTGGTGGATGGAGAAGAAACTGGTAATTTCTGTTAGTATATCATTGAAATTACGTGTTTTATGTCCGGAGGATGCGGTATAGGTATTGGCATGCATCGGGTCGCAGCTCCAGACGATATTAAGCCCCTCCCGTCTGCATTCCCGCAGTATACGGGGGAGAGTTGCAGCAATTTTTCTCCTGCCCAGTCGGGTGATAAAGGTCAGTCGCCCCTTTTCGTTATCCGGGTTAAGGATAGTTGCCAGTTTTTTTATCTCATCGATAGCACAGTGCGGCCCCAGCTTTACCCCCAGCGGGTTATGTACTCCCCGCAGAAATTCAACATGGGCGCCGTCAACCTGCCGGGTACGCTCACCAATCCACAGCATATGTGCTGAGCAGTCAAACCAGTCACCAGTGATATGGTCCCGGCGGGTTAATGCCTCTTCATAGCCCAGTAGCAGTGCTTCATGGGAGGTGAAAAACTGGGTCTGGTTGATCTGTGGCAGATCCTTTGCCAGGCCAATGGTCTCCATAAAGCGGATTGCCCGGGTAATCTGCCTTGCCAGTTCGTCGTAACTGCGGCCCATTGGCGATGCGGCAACAAATTCCTGGTTCCAGGCTTGAACCCGGTGCAGGGAACTGAAGCCCCCTTTGGTGAATGCGCGCAGCAGGTTAAGGGTGGATGCACCCATATTATATCCCTGCAGCATAAACTTCGGGTTGGGGGTACGCTCTTTTTCGGTGAATCCGGCGCGGTTGACCATATCGCCACGATAGGAAGGCAGCTCCACACCATCTCTGCTCTCCATGGCCGAGGAGCGGGGTTTGGCAAATTGTCCGGCGATTCGCCCGACCTTGATAACTTCAATTCCTCCGCCATAGGCAAGGACAACCGCCATCTGCAGCAGAATTTTCAGTTTTTCACGAATATTTGGCGCTGTGACATTGGTGAAGTTTTCTGAACAGTCGCCGCCCTGAAGTAAGAACGCCTCGCCGTCAACTGCCCTTGCCAACTGTTTTTTCAATTCCAGGATCTCTCCGGCAAAGACCAGCGGCGGCAGGATGGCGAGTTCCTGCAAGACCTTTTTCTCTGCCTCCCTGTCTGGCCAGAGTGGCTGCTGCTGCGCAATATGGTTGTGCCAGCTCTGTTTATCCCAACCTTTTTTCATAATGATCTTTCCCTGCTAATACTCTTTTTCTGTTGCTTTGAATTTATTGATGTTGCAAAATGCAGCACTGTTCTTTATCAAACGCGTTAAGAATCCGTTTCTCCCGTTCCCGAACATCGTCTTGTTGTGGGGGGAGACGTGTTGCTGTGAGCCATTGCTGCAGTTGTTCTTTGTCGGGAATAGAGGATATGCCTGCAGCAATAACCTTGCCCGTATAGCAATCCAGTAACTCTGCGTCCCGCCCATTATAGACGACAGCCAAAGGTAACTGGTAGTGCGGGTGGTAGAGGCGGGCAGCAGCAATGGCAGCCCGTTCTCTGCTTACCAGAGAACCTGGCGCGCAGCGCAGCAGCATCAAGGGTAATTTTTGTAGCCGAACAACAATATCAATAAGGCTGGTAACAATCTGTCCGGCAAAAGAGGTGATAATTTTCTGGTCAGAGAGCAGATCGTTGCGGCAGAAATTTCGTTCTTCTACCAGAAGACGAGCCAGCGACTGGCGGATACGTTCATCATCTGTATCCGCCAGGGTTTTGCCGGTGAGATAATCTGTTAATTCCCCATAAATGTAGATATGGTTTTTTTGTTCTTGCATCTGTTATCTATTTTTGGTTCGATTAGCGATGTTTGATGAAAGAGTTTCTATTATAGTAGCTCTTATCGGAAAATAAAACGTGAGAATATTTTTGCATAGGAGATGAAATGAAAAAAGAGATGAAAAGAGTTCAACAGGTTGTTGTATTTATCGTACTGGCTCTCATTCCCGGTTATGGAGTCGCGGCGCCTCGAATAAGTCTGGACCCGGTGAAGGAGGTGGAGATGGTACCGGCTGCCACTGCCGCTCAACCTTTGCAATTTTCTGCCCGGGTGGGGCTGGGGATTTTCGGGGGAGAGCTGAATGAGTATGTTTATATTCCTGAAATCCCTAAACTATATAGATTAAGTGGTTTGACCTGGGATATTGATTCTCTGTTGATGGGAAGGGTTGGCGCTTCCATGCAATATAAACAGTGGCTTACCTTGACCCTAGATAGCTGGTTGAAGCTCTCTGATGGTTCTGGTTATCTCAACGATTATGACTGGCTCATCTTTGGAGAAGACTGGACCCATTGGTCAGGAAGTGATGCGGATGTTACTTCCGCCTCTATCTTTGATATCAGCGCCAATATAGAATTTTTCCGCCGTTACAACTATATATTAAGCGGTATTCTCGGCTTCAAGAGAGATAATTTTGAAATGGTTGCCAAGGGGGGAAAATTTATCTATTCAACAAATAATTTTCGTGATACGTATGGGAAATTTCCGAATGTTCCCGGGGTGACTTATGAGCAGACCATGACAGCACCATATATCGGTCTTGGTTTCTCAGCTGCTTTTACAAATAATATTGCATTATCTGGACGGGCAATCTATTCGCCTTTTGCTGAAGGTGAGGCGACTGACCATCACCATCTGCGTAATCTTGTTATTGAAGATGATATCAGTGACGGAGATATGTTTGCCGTTGATTTCTCGGTGGACTGGGCTTTTCAACAGAACATTGTCTGGAATGTTTCAACAGGGTACCAGCAGTATAATAATGCGACAGGGGATTCAACCTATTCTTTTAATGATACAGGTGAAGTCCTTAAATACGAGGACGGTGCAGGCATGAGTCAGGAGATGTTTCAAGTCTCCAGCAGCCTGATATATACCTTCTGATTTATTTCTCCATTGTATCTTTGCTGTCGGTTGTGGAGGATGGTTGTTATAAAAAAAGCGGCATTTTTATGCCGCTTTTTTTGTCACTGAGCTGACTCTTTCCTTGATTTGAGATAATTGGCAGCATCCTCTTTTTCAAAGATCTTTATATCCGGCTGCCAGTCGAGCCAGTCTTGTTGCGGTTTTTCATGGAGTGGAAAATGCTGGCCTGCCTTTGCCGGAGCAGAGATCTCCTCTTTGTCAATATTCGGCGTGGCAAGGGCGATACCGCCGTTTGCGATTGCGGCAAGAGACTCGGTGGTGAGTGTCACTCCAGAGAAGAGTCCGCCACTGATCCGTATGCCGCTTGCATTCCAGAAACGTGTATTTATCCGGATGAGGGGCTGAAAGCGGCGCTTGATACTGACAAAGATTTGAACCTTCTGGAAGGTGGGGGAGAGTTCATAGCCGGTTACCTGGCCCACCTGCACTTGTCGATAGTAGACCGGAGAACCGACCGAGACTGAACCAAGGTGCGTCGTTTCCAATACAATG
>PDWI01001758.1_pt1 | contig 33765 bp, 23 predicted proteins | sample 1430891 | NCBI WGS metagenome assembly PDWI01 (sample SAMN01162508, study PRJNA174530) | Oral metagenome, whole genome shotgun sequencing project. | biome: Marine environment; feature: Marine mammal; material: Swab sample of the gingival sulcus; isolation source: swab sample of gingival sulcus... | reverse complement strand
GCCGTATTGATCCAGAACTGATAATACTCATAGGGAGACAATTTTTCAGGATCCAGCCATACTGCCCCTTTATGGGTTTTGCCCATTTTAATTCCATCTGCCGTGGTAATCAGGGAAAAGGTAATGCCAAAGGCCTGTTTGGAAAGCGTTCTGCGGATCAGATCCACACCAGCCACAATATTGCCCCACTGGTCGCTGCCACCCATCTGGATCATACAGCCATGATCCCGTGCCAGCACCATGAAATCATAGGCCTGCAAAAGCATATAGTTAAATTCAATAAAGGTCAGTCCGTCTTCTGCTTCCAGTCTTGCCCGGTAACTTTCCGCCTTGATCATTCTATTGACACTAAAATGTCGGCCAATTTCCCGCAAAAATGGAATATACTTCAATTCGGTCAACCATTGGGCATTGTCCATGATCCTCCCCTTCCCATCGGAGAAATCAATAAACCGTTCCAACTGCTTGCGGATGCCGGCTTTATTTTTGTCCACATCTTCCTGGGTCAACACCTTGCGAAGTTCCGTCTTACCGGAAGGATCGCCAATGAGTCCTGTGCCGCCGCCAACCAGAGCAATGGGGCGATGTCCGGCCCGTTGCAGATGGGCCATGGCCATGAGACAAACCAGATGTCCCACATGGAGACTGTCGCCCGTTGGATCAAATCCCACGTAAAAAGCTCCCTGTCCAGCCCCCAGATACGCTTCCAACTCCTCGGTATGGGTTGTTGCTTCAATAAAACCCCTTGCCTGCAGTTCCCTTAATACGCTCATTGGTTCATCCTCCATAGTAAGGTATCATTAAATAATAAAACATCATTTCTTTGTGTATTCAACCGCACGGGTTTCCCGGATCACAACCACCTTTACCTGGCCTGGAAAAGTCAGATTTTCTTCGATTTTCCTTGCAATATCCCTGGACAAAAGCAATGCCTGGTCATCAGACACTTTTTCACTTTCCGTGATCACCCGAATTTCTCTTCCTGCCTGGATGGCATATGTATTGTCTACACCATCAAACGAGTTAGCAATATTTTCAAGATCTTCCAATCGTTTTACATAGTTTTCCAGACTTTCTTTTCTGGCTCCCGGCCTTGCACCAGACAACGCATCTGCTGCCTGTATAATGAAATCATATACAGATTCCGGCATCTGGTCTTCATGGTGGGAGGCAATGGCATGAACTACGGGGGCAGTTTCTCCATATTTTTTTGCCAGCCTTGCTCCAATTAGTGCATGGGCGCCGTCCACCTCATGATCAACAGCCTTTCCAATATCATGGAGCAATCCCATTCGTTTGGCAAGTTTCACATCAAGCCCAAGCTCTGCGGCAATCACTCCGGCAAGAAAAGCGACTTCAACGGAATGCTGCAGCACGTTCTGGGCATAGGAGGTTCTGAACTTTAACCTTCCAAGAATTTTGATTAACTCAAAATCCATACCATGAACACCCAAATCAAAGGCCGCCTGTTCCCCGGCTTCCTTAATTGCCTGATCCACTTCCTCCGTAGCCCGGTTCACCACATCCTCGATTCTGGCAGGATGAATCCTGCCGTCTGCAATCAATTTTTCCAAGGCAAGACGTGCGACTTCTCGCCGCACAGGGTTAAATCCAGACAAAATTACCGCCTCAGGAGTATCATCAATAATGAGATCAATTCCAGTAGCAGCTTCCAAAGCGCGGATATTTCGTCCTTCCCGGCCAATGATCCGCCCTTTCATCTCTTCACTTGGCAAAGGCACAACAGAAACCGTTCTCTCTGCAACATAATCCCCGGCATAGCGCTGAATGGTGGTGCAAATAATTTTTTTTGCTTCCTTGTCCGCGCTTTCTCTTGCTTCGGCTGTGATCTTTTTCACCAGCTTTGCACCTTCATGGCGAGCCTCTTCTTCCAGGGATTTGAGCAGCAGATTTTTTGCCTCATCCAGGGTCAGGCCGGATATCTTTTCCAGCTCTCTTCGCGTCTTTTCAAGGAGAACCGTATATTCCTCTTCTTTCCTTTGGGCGGATTGATTTTTCTTTGCAATCTCATCCTCCCTGTTGGCAAGTTCGGCTTCCCGCTCGACGAGACTTTCCTGGAGCAAATCCAGTTTTTCCCCTTTTTTGGCAAGCCGTTTTGACTCCTGTTTTAATTCAGACTTGGTTTCCTGGGTTTCTGCGTTAAAATCACTTTTCATTTCCAGAAGCCTTGCCCGGGCTTCCAACTTTGTTTCCTTTAATAGGGCTTCTGCTTTTTTTTGCGCATCATCCACGATTTGCTGCTGCAAATGATCCGCTTCTGCTCTTTTCTGTTCAAGTTCTCTTTTCGTCCGGAACAAACAAAAAGACCAAACAGACAAGACAACCAATATTATAACACCGATGAAACTTTCCACAAAATCTATCTCCCCAGCGCATCTTCCTCTATCTCATCAATTTTTTTGATAAATTCCCGGCCACATACCAGATGCACAAAATAATATTCTTACAGAGCATCCCAATTTACATATTTCAGGAGTCTGTCATAAAAGAAAAAATTTTCCCACGCAGTAAACATATAAAGGCACAAAGGAAAAAAGGGAGAGAAAAATACAGGACATTCATATAGCAAGAAAGACAAGAAAGTACTCCCCACCAATGCCGTGTTGCGAGTTGACTTTGAACCGTGGTTCAAAAGGTGGGCATCCAATTATGCTTTCAGGCTTTTCCCTGCAAAGAGGAAACCTAGCACACCGGCATAAGGGTGGACTCCCTTGGTAGCTTGCATTAGGACAAAGACATGCTTGCAATCACATACAAGGCAGGGAGTTTTATATCGTTATTCCATAAAACTGATAATTATTTATTCTGTTATTCAAATCAGGGCAACGATACATACAAATCAACTTTTTGATATTATTCTAAAATCTTCAAAGTTGTTATTCCCTGTCATGTTCAACTTTCAGAAAGCTCTACCTAAATAAAGTAAGGTAACGTCAAAGCAGGTACGACAAAAAACTTCCCAAAAACTGTAACGTTTATAAATGATTATTCGTTAATAACAATCTAAAATGACTTCCTATAAACATCCATACCCCCGAATCATTCACAAGGCCTGCGGCTATTCCAAATACCCAGCAGATCTTTGGGGATACTTTTCACTCCACTATTATATTCTTCGTATATTTACTAATTTGAACTGCACTATAAGCCAGGACAGCACAGGAAGTCAAGCAAGATTCAACGTGGAAAAAAGAAGCTCTATATATACTTCTTTTATAAACAGACAATGAATTTGAAATGAATAAAAATCAACAAAATAGATATTCCCAGCCCATCAGCCAGCAATGGCGACAATGGAACTTGAAATTCTCTTTTAACTACAATTATGAAAGATCTGCATGGCTCTTTGAAAGGACTTGTAAGCGACCATTTTGCGCCTGAGAAGCAACTGCCATGAAACAAAGAAGAAAGCCTTACAGAGAAGTCACAAGCTCGGTAATTTCCTTGTTAATGGTATGATAAATATCCTCATCAGAACCATATACATCAATAACATCTCGATGGTTTACAAGGGTTTCTACAACAAATGCTGTCAGATACAAACTTGCGATATTGGGATTTGGCACAATTGCCCGGAAAGGAGAAACAGCATAATCAATATCAAAATCCTCTGATTTCACAAGTTCATCCAGACAATGTGCAATTTGATTTTCAATGCTGGACTTACTGCCTGTCTCAATCAATCCGCCTTCAATAAGTTTGATGGTAATTTTATTTGTAAATATATCAATGTGATCCCGAATAATACGCAGGGTTTTCATCCGTTCCCGTTCTTTGGAAGATTCGATTTTTGAAAGAAGTTTTGATTCCCTGTTTCCGGTATAGAACATTTTAGCCATGGACGTATCCTTACACATATCAGATTTTATATGAAAACCTTGCCAAAAACATGAGAGATAAAAGCCATCTTTCTGACAAAGAGTATCATCGGTTATCATGAACGATAATAGCTACAATGGCGGTTCATGAACGAATTTATGAATATAATACAGAAAGAACTGCATCTGCAAGCAGAATTTTATCTGCTTTATTTCCCGTAATACCCCTTGTACCAATCAACAAATTTTTTGATCCCGGTTTCAATGGGGGTGGATGGAGCAAAGCCCACATCCGCAGCAAGGTCATCCACATTGGCAAAGGTCGCCTGTACATCACCCGCCTGCATGGGCAAAAGCTCTTTTTGGGCATTTTTGCTCAAATTTTTTTCAAGCAAGGCAATAAAATCAAGAAGAGATACGCTTTGATGATTACCAATATTGTATATTTTATAGGGAGCGCTGCTGGAATCGGGTTTCGGAGCAAAACCAGACCAGTCAGGATTCGGCTGGGGAATATGTTCCATCACACGAACCACGCCCTCAACAATATCATCAATATAGGTAAAATCCCGTTGCATATTTCCATGATTGAAAACCCTGATGGGCTGATCTTGCAAAATTGCTCTGGTAAACAAAAACAACGCCATGTCCGGCCGTCCCCAAGGGCCATATACTGTGAAAAAACGCAGGCCTGTAACGGGAAGTCTGTAAAGATGGGCATACGAATGGGCCATAAGCTCATTTGCTTTTTTGGAGGCAGCATACAAACTCACGGGATGATCCACATTATGATCCGTAGCAAAGGGAACGGATTGATTCAATCCATACACAGAGCTGGAAGAGGCAAACACCAGGTGCTTGACACGATTATGCCGACAGCCTTCCAGCACATTCACAAAGGCCACAAGGTTATTGTCCACATAGGAATGGGGATTTTCCAAAGAGTACCGCACCCCTGCCTGGGCCGCCAGATGGATCACATAATCAAACTGCACAGCCCCAAACAAGTTTGCTGTTTTTTCCCGATCCACCAAATCCTGAAACAAAAAGGTAAACTCGGAACGATTTTCCAGCAAAGCCAGCCTGGATTTTTTCAGCCCCACATCATAATAATCGTTGAGACTATCAAGCCCCCAGATCTTGTGCCCCATATCCAGCAACCTGCTGGCAACTGCCTGGCCAATAAATCCTGCAGCACCAGTAACAAGAATTTTCATTTTATTTTTTCAAACCCCGACATAATATTGTATGCAAGCTACCATAACTTCCAGCAGCCTGCATATAGAACGTAAAGAGCCAGTCCCATATTGGTAACCCCATGGGCAACCATGCAGGAAACAAGATCCTTTCGGAGTATCCACAAAAAGCCCATGAGAAGCCCATAGGAAAAGGCGGCAATCCATTGCTCCATGCCATGGCCCAGGGCAAATATCAAACTGGAAATGGCCATGGCAGACCAACTCCATTCCCCCGGAGCAACCGAGGAAATATTATCCTTTTCCATGACATGAAAAAACGCCTTTGACTGTCCCTGCCTTACCCGATGCTGCCATTGCAGAACCATACGAAACACAAGCCCCCTCATGAGCCATTCCTCAAACAACGGCACCAGGAATCCCGATGCTGCAAACCGCAGCCAAAAGGCAGACTTGGGCCATACGGCTGCCTTTTCCGAATCTGCAAAAGGAAGACATAATGCACACCAGAGTACCAGACCAAGCAGTCCAAAGACAACTCCATACAATCCAGATACTTCCCAGCGATACGGCCCTGTGATGGGCAGATACCAACGATGTGCCCACAGCAACAACCCGGCAACCAAAATCAAACGAATGATATAAATGATGTCTTTTTCAACATGGCCATCAAGAAAAAAACCTGCCCCCACATACACCACATAGGGAAGCAGATACACCAGGATCAAATCTTCGTTGACAAGACAACCAAAGCCCTGATCAAAAATTCTGCCCGGCATCTTTGTCATTTGTTCTGCTCGCGGATGGCGTACAAGGTTCCCCCCACCGGGGCATAGGATAAGAACAGGATATTGAGCCAAGGGATGAGAAACCAAAGCCCAAAGCCCAGATGAAACAGCCAGTTTTTCCTGAGAAAGGAAAATCGTTCCTTCAACGGAGCCATATTCCTCGCTCCCACAAGATCTGTGCTGTCCCAGGCCATGAACACAATGGCAATCCCGGATGAAATGACAAACAAAATCGGCCCAAAAGGAGTTAAGAATCCCAGCAGCATGACGACCATACTAATCAACACCGGAATGATGGTTCTGGGTAATTCCTGGACAATCAGATACATAAAAAATTCAACCAGAGAACCTGTCACAGGATTGACTTCCCGCCCCAGAATTATGCGTTCCGTAATTCTGGACATATAATCCATGATAAATACGCCGAAAAAGATCTGCGCCAGAAGATAGGACAAAATCATGGCAACCGCCACCAGCACCAAAGACAAGAGCCAGGAAACTGCGTGCCAGAGATATACCAGCCATTGATTTTCCGGCATGGCCCACACAAGGGACAGAATTTGTTCATGCCAGACCAGAATGATCCCGGAAAGAACAAACCATAAAATCAGTACAATGAAGAATCGCAACAGACCAAGCAGCAACAGGGAAGGATGCTTCAATGCCATGAACAAGCCTTTTATGTTATATTGGATACCTAAAAAAAACTGCATTTTAACCCTTGATTTTCAGGGTACAATGGGCATATTCTTGCACTCTTGCACCCAAATTTCAGCAAAAACTAACTATATAGAAAAAGACAACCATATTCAAGGAGTTTGGCTTATGCCCATATACTATGTGGATGGAGAATTTGTGAACGCAGATCAGGCAATGATTCCCGTGGAGGATCTTGCCGTTCTCCGGGGGTATGCGGTTTCCGATGTCATGAAAACCCATGAAAAAATCCCCTACTTTCTGGATGAACACGTTACAAGGTTACAGGATTCTGCATCCCACATTGGCCTGGAACTTCCCTGGGACAAGGACTTCATCAAGCAGATCATTCTGGAGACCCTGGAAAAAAACCAAATGGAATCTTCTGATGAAACCACAGGGGAAGCCACCATCCGTACACTAATCACCGGGGGGAAAAGCCATGATTTTTTGAACCCAGCAGGTTCTCCAAGACTGCTTGTCCTGGTCACCCCCCAACCCAAAATGCCTGAAGAATGGTATTCAAAAGGGATAAAAACTGTCACCCACGTCCATGAACGGGATATTCCCCTGGCAAAATCCACCTCCTACATTCCTGCCACCTTGGCATTGAAACAGGCAAAGGCACAAGGAGCCGTGGAGGCCATTTATGTTGATCGCTTCCAACATGTTCTGGAAGGAGCGACCAGCAACCTGTTCGCCTTTTTTGGAAACAAATTGGTAACCCCTGAAAAGGGAATTCTCCACGGAATTACCCGCAATCTTGTGTTATCCCTTGCAAAGGACAAATTTCCCGTTGAAAAGAGGGATATTTCCCTGACAGAAATTTTGAATGCAGATGAGGTCTTCATCACAGGAACCAACAAGGCCATTGTTCCGGTAGTCCAGATTGATGAAACCACCATAGGCAACGGTCTTCCCGGAAACCATACAAAAACCCTCATGGCAAAATTAAAAAACCACGCAGCCAAATAACAAGGATAGATATATGTCAACAAAAAACCAGGCAACCAACGACAAAATCAGAAACATCGCCATCATCGCCCACGTGGATCACGGAAAAACAACCCTGGTGGATGCCATGTTCCAGCAAAGCGGACTGTTTCGGGAAAACCAGCAGGTGGACGAACGTCTCATGGACAACATGGATCTGGAAAGGGAAAGAGGGATTACCATTTCCGCCAAGAACTGCTCTGTCACCTACAAGGATATAAAAATCAACATCATTGACACCCCCGGCCATGCCGACTTTGGCGGCGAGGTGGAAAGGGCATTGTCCATGGCAGATTCTGCCATTCTTCTTGTGGATGCTTCGGAAGGCCCACTTCCCCAGACAAGATTTGTCCTGAAAAAGACACTGGAAAAAAAATTGCCGGTTCTTGTCATCATCAACAAAATCGACAGAAAAGACGCAAGACCCGATGAAGTACTGGACATGGTCTATGATCTTTTCATTGACCTTTCCGCCACAGAGGAACAACTGGATTTTACATATCTCTACGCCATCGGCAAGGAAGGCATTGTCAAACGTGAATTAGAAGACGAAGTAACCAACTTGGAAGTATTGTTTGACTTCATTATCAATGAAATGCCTCCTCCATCCTATGATCCAGAAGCCCCTTTCCAGATGCTGGTATCCGACCTTGGATATTCCGATTACCTTGGACGTCTTGCCATCGGAAAGGTGTTCAACGGCAATGCCAGCGCCAACCAGAACCTCGTGTGCATCAACCAGGAAGAAAAGAAAATTCCATTGAAAATATCCAGACTCCAATCCTATAACGGGCCATCCCTTCAACCCATTGACGATGCCATGGTGGGCGATATTGTGGTCTTGTCCGGCATTGAGGATGTCACCATTGGAGACACCATCTGCACCCACGATGCCCCGGTTGCCCTGCCCCGGATTTCCGTTGATGAGCCAACGGTTTTCATGCAGTTTTCCATCAACACCTCTCCCTTTGTGGGCCAGGAAGGAAAGGTTGTCCAGTCCAGAAAAATCCGGGAACGCCTGATGAAAGAGACTCTCCTCAATGTTGCCATCCAGGTGGAAGAAAGCACAGAAGACGAAAGTTTCATTGTAAAGGGACGCGGCGAATTGCAGCTTGCCATTCTCATTGAAACCATGAGACGGGAAGGCTTTGAATTGTGCGTTGGCCGTCCAAAGGTCATCTTCAAGGAAAAAAACGGCCAGCAGCTGGAACCCATTGAAAATCTGCTGGTGGACTGCGATGAAGCCTTTATGGGCGTTGTGACCGAAAAATTGTCCATCCGAAAAGGGAAAATGACCAACCTTGTCAACAACGGAAAGGGACGGGTGCGGGTGGAATTTTCCATTCCTTCCCGCTCCCTCATCGGCTACCCGGACGAATTCATGACAGACACCAGGGGAACCGGCATCATGAATTCCTACCTTGCCGGATACGAGCCATTCCGGGGGGATTTTCCCAGCCGTTTCAACGGTTCCATTGTGGCAGACCGCCAGGGAAAAACTGTACCCTACGCCCTGTTTAATCTGGAACCAAGGGGGCAATTATTTGTGGCTCCGGGCGCCTCTGTGTACGAGGGAATGATTATTGGTGAACACAACCGGGGAACCGACATTGATGTCAATCCCTGCAAGGAAAAAAAGCTGACCAACATGCGGGCATCGGGAAAGGATGAAAATGTAATCTGCTCCCCGGTAAAGGAGATGACCCTGGAACGGGCCATCCACTTTATTGCTGATGATGAGATGGTCGAAGTAACACCCCTTTCCATTCGTATCAGAAAAAATATCCTCAACAGCCAGCAGCGCTACCAGGCAGCAGGGAAACTAAAAAAACAATCCAGATAATTTCCTGCAAAAATATTTCCCATGATGTTCACGGTTTTTCCTTGACACAGGAAAAGAAAAATCGTGATATGGGTGAAAATATTTGCTGTAAAGGAATCCCATGCTCAAAGAACTGATCGTCAATTATGCCCCCCATGAAACAAGGGGCGCCCTCCTTGAAAATAGTACTGTGGCCGAAGTATTCATTGAAAGGGAAGACGACACCAACATCGCCGGCAACATTTATAAGGGCCGAGTGCAGCGAGTGTTACCAGGAATGCAGGCAGCCTTTGTGGATATTGGTTTTGAACATGCAGCTTTCATCTATGTGGATGATGTAGTCACTCCCTCTGAACAGGAAGCCTTCCAGAAATTGGAAGAGGAAAACCCCATGCAGGATGAAGATTCTCCGGCATCGGAAGATGAGGTACCTGACATATCCGCCAATGCAAACCAATGGGAACATCCCCCTGCCTCCTGTCCCATCGAAGCCCTGTTGACCCAAGGCCAGGAAATCATGGTCCAGGTAACCAAATCTTCCATCGGCACCAAAGGCCCCAGGGTTACCACCCATATTTCCCTTGCAGGACGATATCTTGTTCTCATGCCCACGGTGAATCACATCGGCGTTTCCAGACGCATTGAAGATGAGTCCGAACGTACCCGTCTCAAAGAAATGATCCAGGAAATGGAGAGCAATCCATTCGGCTATATTTTTCGCACCCAGGCCGAGGGGATTGACAGAGAAACCTTGGAAAAAGAAATCCGGTTCCTGACAAAAACCTGGGAAGAAATTCAGCAGCGCCATGAAAAATTGTCTGCAACCAATTTATTGTACAAAGATTTGAATGCAACCTTCCGCGCCATACGGGATTTGATGGGAGACAAGGCAGACCGTCTGGTCATTGATTCCCCGGAACAATATGAAAGCATCCGTGAATTCATCAGCAAATTCATGCCGGATTCAGACCTGCAAGTCTCATTGTACCAGGGAAAAGAAGGAATTTTTGACGCATACAATATAGAAGCTGAAATTACCCGTGCCCTGAAAAAGAAAGTCTGGCTTCGCTCCGGCGGATATATCATCATTGAGCCCACAGAAGCCCTGGTGGTAATTGATGTGAATACGGGCAGGTATGTGGGCACCCATGATTTTGATGACACCATCCTGAAAACCAACCTGGAAGCGGTAAGGGAAATTGCCGACCAGATTCGACTGCGGAATATCGGTGGCATTATCATTATTGATTTTATAGATATGAAAAAGGAAAGCCATAAGGAAAAGGTCATGAATCTGCTCCGGGAAGCCGTGGCAAATGACAAGGCTCAGATCAATATCCTGCCGCTCACGGAACTTGGAATTGTCCAAATGACGAGAAAACGAATCCGGAAAAATCTGACCCGTACCCTTTGTGAACCCTGTTTTTACTGCAACGGCCATGGCCATCTGCTCTCCGGCCAATCCATCTGTCACAAGATATACCGGGATTTACTTTCCGAAGCCCAGGACATTATGGGAAACAGCTTTTCCGTCCGGGTTCATCCGAAAATTGCCGAGCTTCTGCACACCAGCGAAAACCATTTGATCTCAGACATCGAAAACCGTTTTTCCATGCCGGTGTCCATCTATCCAAAATCAGAATATCACCTGGAAGAATACCGCATTGTTGAATCCATGAAAGATTGCTGAGAATCAATAAATAAACACAATTTGTCCAAAGTAAAAATGGGAACTGTAACTGTAAGAGGACAACTTTTATCAATACCCTTTTTGATTCCCCATCATAAAAAAGCATAGCTTTCAGATCCACAGACAGCTATTCACTTGAATTAATTGATACATTTCCCATCCGCTTTTTTCACCCTAATTTTATATTGACTTGGGCCTCCTCCTACTGATAAGAGCAAATTCCAATCTATGTACTGATGCAATATATAAATGAGAACCATGCGATATTTATCTTCCACTTATCACAATAAAATATCGAAGCGAAAAATAAAAAAAGTTAATGTCGCATCCATTATCTTTTATCATTGTGTTTTATTTTTTTGTTGTATCAACACCACAGGTGACGTATGGACTTAGCTCTGACATTTTCTTTCATTCTGGCCCTGGGCATTGCCTCACAATGGCTGGCTTGGTTTCTAAAACAACCTTCCATTTTATTCTTGCTGCTGGCTGGAATCTTATGTGGTCCCGTCTTTGGAGTTATTGACCCCGATGCGCTGCTGGGTGAATGGCTTTTCCCCATTATCTCACTGGGCGTTGCCGTCATTTTATTTGAAGGGGCAATGACTCTGGAATTTCACGAAATCAAAAATCATGGCTTTGTTGTCACGCGTTTGGTTACATATGGTGTGTTAGTGAACATTGCGGTTGCAGCCCTTGCTGCATATGCTCTATTTGATATGGACTGGCATATTGCCTTGTTGTTTGGATCTCTTGTTTGCGTTACCGGCCCAACGGTGATTGTACCCATGCTGCGCAGCGTACGTCCCAATAGTACCATTAGCAATATTTTACGCTGGGAAGGAATTCTGGTTGACCCCATAGGTACTTTAATGGTGGTGCTGGTATATGCCTATATTGTCATGGACACACAACATGATCCCTTTTTCGTTTTTGCAAAAACCTTGGGGGTCGGACTTGGTATTGGTACCGTTGTAGCCCTATTATTAGTCTTTTTGGTCAAGCGTTACCTGGTTCCAGAATACTTAAAAAATGTTTTTACTCTGGCTGTAGTATTACTGGCTTTTTCACTGTCAAATTCTATTGAACACGAATCGGGATTGGTCACAGTAACGGTAATGGGCATAGTGTTGGCAAATTGGCCGCAATTTCCAAAAGAAGAACTTCTCAATTTTAAAGAGTCGTTATCCGTCATTTTAATTTCAGTACTGTTTATTATTCTGGCAGCCCGTATTGAACTCAGCGGTTTTGTGAACATGGGGTATAAGGGAATCATTGTCTTACTGATTATGATGTTTATTGCCAGACCCCTGAGCGTTTGGCTGTCTGCCAGAGGGTCTGTCCTGAAAAAAGAAGAAAAGCAAATGCTTGCTTGGATTTCTCCACGCGGTATTGTCGCCGCAGCAGTTTCCTCACTATTTGTTATTCGCCTGGAAAAACTAGCACTGCCTGGTACAGAGTTACTTGTTCCCCTGGTATTTACACTAATTATTGGAACGGTATTAATTCAAAGCCTGGGAGCAAAACCAATTGCTAAAAAGCTGGAAGTCAGCGAACCAAAACCCAATGGCGTGATGATCGTCGGAGGCAACCAACTGGGAATTGAAATAGGCTTATCGCTAAAAGAGAATGGATTTTCTGTACTATTTGTCAACAGCAACTTCAATGAAGTAAAAAAAGCCCGCATGGTAGGACTGCCAACATATTATGGGAACGCGGTCTCTGAGCATGCTGACCGCCATCTGCAACTCATTGGTTTGGGGAGTTTATTCGCCATGTCAGCACGCAGCGAAGCCAATATGTTAACGGCCTTGAGATATCGCTACGAATTCGGCACAAAAAATATCTATCTACTCAAAAATAAAGAAAATATCGAAATGAATAGTAAAGAAAAGACGCGTGGGGCCTGGCAAATGCCATGGTTATTTAGTGAAAAAATGACCTTTGGAATAATAAATGGTTTGCTCTCCAAAGGAGCATGCATAAAAACTACGAATATAACCAGTGATTTTTCTTTTGACGATTACATCGCAGAAAAACAGGCAAATGAACAGCAATTCATACCCATGTATGCGATTTCTCCGACCGGAGAGCTGAAAATTTTTTCATCAGACGATACACCGAAATGTACTGATGGCTGGCGCGTTACCTCACTTGTATTAGAGGCATCAGAGTAACATATAAAAAGTCACCAGCAAATTTTCAAAAATAAAATCTTCATTCACGGACATTTGTTAAAAAAGAAAACCACCGGAAAAACCCGCTATTTTGGCATCTGCTCCCGAAGACCTCCGCCAAGGGCCTTATACAGACCCACCTGATTCAGAAGTTTTGCAAGCTCAAGACTTACCATGGCACACCTTGTCTGAAACAACAGCCGCTGGGCATCCAAAAGAGTCAGGAAACTGTCCACACCCTCATCATACCGTTTTTTTGCAAGCTCGTAATAGCGGCTGCTGGCCGCCAATAATGCCCTCTGGGATGTGAGTTGTCTGTCATATCCTTCCCCTGCGGCAAGGGCATCGGCAGCTTCCCGGAATGCCCGTTCAATGACCCGTTCATAGGCGGCAACACAGATCTCTTTGCGAATCTTTGCAGCATCCAGCTGTCCTTTTAAGCGGCCGCCCGTGAAAATGGGCAAATGAATGGCAGGAGAAAACAACCAGGTTTTGGAAGAGGTATCAAACAAATCAGAAAAACTGCGGCTCATAAAACCTGCATTTCCGGTCAGAGAAATGGAAGGGAAAAATGCCGCCCGCGCAGCCCCGATTCTGGCATGGGCAGCCTTGAGTTCATGCTCAGCAGCAATAATGTCCGGCCGAAGCAGCAAGATTTCCGAAGGCAGGGTGTCCGGCAGAACCAAAGAATACCTTTTTGACCATACCCCGTCATTACAGCCCTCCTCCATATCCGGCAGCAGATTCCCAACAAGATACCCAAGGGCATTTCTGTCCTGGATAACCATACTCTCATACATGGCAAGGGAAAGACGTGCATGTTCCAGACTGCTTCGTGCCTGAACCAGCTCCAGCTCATTGGTGATACCGGCCTGCACACGCTGATTCATCAGATCAAAGAATTCCTGTTCCATGGAAACCGTTTCCTTAGAAATCCGTACCAGTTCCTGATCTGCCCGAAAACGGAAATAGGCTTCTGCCACCTGTGCAATCAAGACAATTCCAGTACTTTTATATGAGGATTCCATGGCAAGATATGTTTCCAGGGCAGCGTCCTTCAGATTCCGCATCCGGCTGAAAAAATCCAGTTCATAACCGCTGATGCCGATGGACGCAGAAAACATCTCTGTTATGGGGACATCATGATCTGCCACGGGTAATTGACGGACATAATCTGTCCTGGTGCCAAGGGAAGGAAAAAGCCGGGAACGCTCAATTCTGTATCTTGCCTGGAACTCCTGTACCCTCAATGCCGCAGTTTTCAAATCCCGATTATTGGAAAATGCCGTGTCAATCAGATTTTGAAGAACCGGATCCGTAAAAAACTGCTTCCATCCCATTGGCAGATAGGCCAGGCCAGCAGATTCTTCTGATTCCTTTCCAAGATTTTCCTGATACCCGGACAAATGCCCAGGCATGGAAGGACGTTCATAGGGAGGAACAAGCGAGCAGCCCGATAGGACGACCAAGACAGCCATTGTCCCGACAGCAAGGGAAAAACAGAATTTCATGACAGGGAATTTCCTCCTTCATTTCTATCTGGCTTTTTGCCGAACAGGCGGTAAATCAACACAAAAAACAGGGGAATAAAAACAAGGGCCAGAGCCGTTGCAGACACCATCCCTCCCAACACCCCCGTACCGATGGCATGACGGCTGTTTGCCCCTGCTCCTGTACTGACAGCAAGGGGCAGCACCCCCAGAATAAAGGCAAGGGAGGTCATGAGAATGGGTCGCAGCCGTAAACGGGCAGCTTCCAGAGCCGCAGGAATCAGCTCCATGCCGGAATCCACCCTTTGTTTTGCAAATTCCACAATCAAAATGGCATTTTTGGCAGACAAACCAATGGTAGTCAAAAGTCCCACCTGAAAATACACATCGTTTTCAAGCCCCCGAAAATACGTCGCAAGCAAAGCTCCCAATACTCCCAGGGGAACGGCCAGGATCACAGAAAAAGGCACACTCCAGCTTTCATACAAGGCTGCCAGACACAAAAACACCACAACCAGAGAGATCAGATACAGTATTGGCGCTTTTTTTCCGGATTGGGCCTCCTGGTAAGAAGCACCTGTCCACTCATATCCAAACCCATCTGGAAGGCGGTCAATAATACCGGCAATGGCTTCCATGGCCTCTCCACTGGAGTACCCCGGTGCTGCCTGTCCAATCAGTTCAACTGCAGAATCTCCATTAAACCGCTCCAGCTTGGGGGAACCATATCCCCATTTCCCCTGGGCAATGGCAGACAGGGGAACCATCTGCCCCTTGTTGCTACGCAAATGCCAAAGATTCATATCCTGTGGATTCATGCGGTATTTGGCATCAGCCTGAATATATACCTGCTTGATCTTTCCCTGATTCAAAAAATCGTTGATATAAGAAGATCCCCAGGCAATGGCCAGGGCCTGATTGATCTGGTCAACTTGCAATCCCAGGGCCATGGCCTTTTCACAATCCACATGAAGATGATATTGAGCGGTATCCTCCATGCCGTTGGGGCGAACCATTCCAAGGACAGGATTTTTTGCAGCCATGCCCAATACCATGTTCCTGGCAGCGATGAGTTGTTCATGCCCCTTGCCTGTCCTGTCTTTCAAAAACAGATCAAATCCTGTGGCTGTTCCCAATCCCGGAATGGCAGGCAGGTTAAAGGAAAAAATCATGGCTTCCCTGATTCCCGAAAAAAATCCCATGGATCTGCCGATGACAGCAGCCACGCTTTGCCCGGGTGCTTTTCGTTCCTCCCAATCTTTCAATTGGACAAATCCAATGCCCATGTTCTGTCCCATGCCGGCATAACTGTACCCTGAGACCGTAAAAATGGAATCCACATTTTGTGCTTCCCTTGTCAAAAAATACTTCTGCACCTTATCCAGAACCTTTTTGGTACGTTCCAGACTTGCTCCCGAAGGAAGCTGAACCATGCTAATCACTATGCCCTGATCCTCTTCCGGAACAAATGCTGTGGGCAATTTGACAAACAAATATCCCATGCCAAGAAGCAGAATCAGATAAATCAATGCAAATCTGCCCATCCGTTTCAACACAGAGGCAACAGCATGGGTGTACCCAAGAGTCCCCCTTTCCAAAGTCCGGTTGAACCATGCCCAAAGTTTACGCTGTCTGCCATGTCCATCCTCGGCAGGGGGCCTGAGTATGGAAGCACACAGGGCAGGTGTCAGAATCACGGCAACAATCACGGAAAGGACCATTGCAGAAACAATGGTAATGGAAAACTGGCGATAAATGGTTCCCGTCGAACCGCCAAAAAAGGCCATGGGAATAAACACCGCAGACAAGACAACGGCAACCCCCACGAGAGCCCCCACAATTTCATCCATGGTCTTTCTGGTAGCTTCCAGGGCAGACAATTTTTCCTGGGCCATGAGCCGTTCCACATTTTCCACCACCACAATGGCATCATCCACAAGAAGACCAATGGCAAGCACCAGACCAAACATGGTCAGGGTATTAATGGAAAACCCAAATACTGCCATGATGCCGAATGTGCCAAGCAGTACCACCGGAACAGCAATGGCAGGAATCAGGGTTGCCCGGACATTCTGCATGAACAAAAACATGACCAGCACCACAAGAATAACCGCCTCAATCAGGGTGTGGACAACTTCTGTAATGGAAACCTCAATGAATTTTGTAGTATCAAAAGGATAGATCACCTCAACATCCGGAGGCAGGTATTTTTTCAGTTCTGCAACCTTTGCCTTTACTGCCCTTGCCGTTGCCATGGCATTTGCTCCGGTGGCAAGATCCACCGCCGCCCCTACAGCCGCATGTCCATTATAGGCAGCAGCTGTGGCATAGGATTCAGAACCGATTTCAATTCTTGCCACATCTGCCAGACGCACTCCAGAACCATTGGAATTTACCTTAATGAGAATATTACCGAATTCTTCGGGAGAACTCATCATATTCTGGGTGGTAATAATGGCAGAAATTTCCTGGCCTGGCACAGCAGGCGTGCCGCCCAGACTCCCCACAGAAACCTGATTATTCTGTATCTGAACCGCAGTCAGTACATCCTGGGGAGTTAATTGGTACCGATTGAGTTTATGGGGATCAATCCAGATACGCATGGCATATTTGCCGCCAAAGACAGAAAGATTGCCCACACCTTCCACCCGTTGCAGGGAATCCGCCATGCTGGAAACCATGATGTCTGACAAATCATAATCCTGATATGTACCACCCGGAGAAATCAGTCCCACAATCATCAAAAAAGTTGACTGGGCCTTGGTAACCCGTACCCCCAGCCGCTGGACGATTCTGGGCAGCCGGGAAATGGCGCCTTGGAGCTTGTTTTGTACCTGCACCTGGGCCGTATCAGGGTCGGTTCCCGGTGCAAAGGTCAAGGTAACCTGGGCACTTCCCACCGAAGAACTTTCCGAATTCATGTACAAAAAATTATCCAGGCCCACCATCCTCTGTTCAATGATTTGAATGACATTGGTTTCAACGGTCTTGGCAGAAGCTCCTGGATAACTTGCACGAATCACAATTTTCGGAGGGGCAATCTGGGGATATTGGGCAACAGGAAGAGTGAAAATGGACAAGATGCCTGCCATCATAATACCAATGGCAATTACCCAGGCAAAAATGGGGCGGTCAATGAAAAATCTGGCCATGGATCACATCACTTTTCAGAAGATTGGGAAGAAGATTCAGAAGTTGCCGGCTCTGTCCCGGCCAACACAGGATGCACGGTCATGCCAGGACGGATTTTCTGTAATCCTGCCACCACCACCTGCTCTCCTTTATGCAATCCATGGACAATGACAATTTCCTGCCCCAGTACAGGGCCTGTCTGCACCAGACGGCTTTCCACAACCGATGCGTCAGTTACCACCATGACATGGGACTGCCCCTTGTTGTTCCGTATCAGACAGCTTTGGGGCACCATGACCATCTTCTGTTCCCGGGCAGAAATCAATCTTGCCCGCACAAACATCCCCGGCAAAAGCAGCTGGTCAGGATTGGGAATGATGGCCCGCAAAATAACCGATTCCGTTGCCGGATCAACAGTAACATCGGAAAAGGCAAGTTCTCCCATTTGTTCATGGGAGATTTCGCCGGGCAGCAATACCTGCACACGAGTTTTCATAGACTTTTTGTTTTGAGAAGGATTGGGCAGCATCTGCATCCGCAATCTCAGAAGCTCGTCAGCAGACTGGGAAACATCTACATACACAGGGTTCAGCTGTTGGATGGCAGCAAGGGCAGAAGGCTGCTGCGCTGTGACAAGTGCCCCTTCAGACACCAGAGATTTTCCGATCCTGCCGCTGATGGGAGCCTTTATATCGGTATAGTTCAAATTGATCCTGGCGGTTTTTACCGCAGCCTTTGCAGCAAGCACCTGGGCCTGGGCCTGTTTCCAGGCTGCCTGAATTTCTATTTGCTCCTGAACGCTGACAGCCTTGGTATCAACCAGTTTCTGATACCGCTGGGCTTTGAGCCGGGCAGCATACTCAACGGCCTCAGCCTGGGCAAGACCAGCCCTGGCACTTTCCAGAGCTGCCTGATAAATTTCCTTGTCAATCTGATACAAGGTTTGGCCGGATACAACATCACTTCCTTCAGTAAACATGCGCTTGCAAATAATTCCGTTGATTTGAGGGCGGACTTCAGCAGTCCGAAAAGCCGCCACCCTGCCGGATAATTCCATTTCAGACTCAATGAATTTTTCCTGCACACGAATCACGGATACTTCTATTTTTGCTTTGGAAGAATTTGCTGATGCCTGAACCTGCTCTGCTGCATCGGCAAGACAAAACAGACACAGGGAAAACATCATTCCGGCAAAGGACATCCGAAAAAAAGACAATTTGTTTTCAATATACCTCATATATCACTCCGCATGGATTCTTTTCAGTTGGATGAGGTTAGTTTGTTTACACAAAAACAGTTACAATACTGAAAGTTCTCCTCACACCTGCCAGTATTTCTACTGCCGCTTTATACAACAAAAAAAAAGGACATCATATAATTTTCTGATAAAAACGCCCCAGCATTCACAAAATTTTTCCAGAGGATCGGACAAAATACAACGGCAGGTGCCCGCAGAATTGCCTGAAAACAGCGGCAAAATGAATCCAGGTCCTTTGATCCAAAGTGCAGTTTCCCGGCAGCTTTTGGTCAACCGTACCAATGTCTGATTTGGTTGCGTGATGGAACTGAAAAATGAAATGAGTCTGATGTTATAAGTGAAGCTCAAACCTGAACTCTTTTAATTCCAAAAATCCTGTCATCGCATTCATAAGAGCAAATCGCCTGGTTTTTAAGAGGTCTTCTACTTTTATAGCTTGTAATTGCAGGAAGTTGTTGTCCAAAAGATGTTGTCTGCAAGTTCCTTGCAAAAGAGGCTGTCCGGGAGTAATCCAGCCGTTATCAAAAATAGCGATATTGGCGATACTCGTATCTGTTATATAAGAATTTTTAACGAGTATAATTTCATCAAAACCGTTTTTGGCCTTATCAATGCGGCTTCTGTCTAAAAATTTTTTGTGATAATCAAAATCCGCGTTTACCAGCGTAAATGTATGGAATTTTTTCAGCTCATATGGGAAATACTGTACATCAATCAGGTTGCCGCATTCATCATAAATAATTTTTGCCCTTATCAGTCCTTTTTCCTGACAATTCAGTATGTTTTTGAAGTCAAATTTCAAATCAGTTTTTACGCAGCTTTTAGCCCTTTGTATGTGGTAATGTATATTCAGAGGTTTTTGATTGACTATCTTTATCGTCTCAAAAAGGAAAATAGATTTTTTTGATAAGTTCTTCATATTCTTTTTTTGCGTCACTTTGCGTTGTGATTCCACCACCGCTGAAAAAATACAGTTCATTTTTTATTTTTTTTACAAACCGGATCATTACAAAACTTTTACAAACTCGCCCGTTAAAATGAATAAATACTCCGGTATAAAATCCTCTTTTTTGCTTTTCGCATTCTTTAATGATGGTACATGCCTGTTGTTTCGGCGAACCCGTGATGGAGCCGGCCGGCAAGACAGAGGAAAAAATATCTCCCAGATCCAAATTCTCTTTCAGTCTGCCTCTCACATGGGAGCTTGTCTGATACAAATCATTTACTTTCTGGATATAGCGAAATTTTTTTACTTCGACATCCGTGGAAACACCGGATAAGTCCTTTTTCATAAGCTCAACCATCATCTCTTGTTCGCGAAGTTCTTCTTCATCATTCAGCAGTACCTGTCTGGCATTTTTTATACTGGCGTCAATAGTTCCTTTCATCGGAAAGGTATGAATAAATCCGTCTTTTATTGTGACAAAAGGCTCTGGTGAAAAACAGATAAAATCATTTTGTTTATGAATCAGGGCATCGGCATTGGCATGTTTATATATTTCCCGCAAGGTCAAATTTGTTTCAATCTTTGTCGCAAAGCAGAGATTGAGAAGACTGTTTTCACCTCTTTCCTGATATTTTCTGACAGCATCAAATCTTGTTTTATATTCCTTAAAACTGATTGGAAAAGTTTGTAAATAATAGTGTATTGCATCTTTGTTTTTTGCATTTAATTGAAACTCTATGCCGAATTTTTCAGCATCTTCCGGGGCACAAACGATGTTGTTTTCAGGTTCGTCATAGCTGAGCAGGGCTATAAAAGGGCTTTTTTTATAAAAATTTAATGATGTTCTTATCAGTTCTTTGCTGTCAGTATTATTCATTTCTGGATGCTTTATTGGTTAATCCTTTTTCAGAGAGAACAAAGCGGTATCTTGATATTTCTATCTCTCATTCATCATTTTTTCAACCATCTTGTTCTTCATGTTCCCTTGCAAAATACGATGGCAGGTGTCCATGGAATTTCCTGAAAACAGAAGCAAAATGACTGGGGTTGGCATATCCTACAAACAGGGCGGTTTCCAGAACGGAATGGCCTGATTCAATGAGTTCCAGGGCCTTTTTCATGCGTTTTTGGCGCACAAATTCGCCAATGGTGCAGCCAACCTGAGTCCGAAATCCGTTTTTCAGATAGGATTCGTTGATGCCCACCCGCCGGGCCATGGCAGAAATTGTGGGCGGGGTCTCCCATTCCTTTTGTAAAATATCCACGGCCTCGTCTACAGCTGCTTTAATCTTCCAGTTGGTCGTTACCCTGTTTCCGGATTTTCCGAAATCCAGGCCCAGAAGTCCGCACAGAAATTCCAGGGCCTGGGATTCAAAGTGCAGTTTTCCGTAAAGGGTATTTTTTTCAAAACAGAACAGGTTCCTTGCCATGAACATCACCTGGTTTGTCTGGGGCAGCCGGCGGGCAAGGGGAAAAATCTGTTTGCCGGCCCTGCCGTGACCAGGGGAACTGAAGCCAACCAATTTTTGCAGGTTCCGGCTGGCATCACAGCTGACATCGCTCAGCCAGGATTCCACCAGATGATGGGGAATCGTCAGCGTCACTCCGCATATTTCATGGTTCGGAGGCTGGATGCGCAAGATGTTTCCGTTCAGTTCGTTCCACACCCAGATATCACCGGCACAGACTTTCTGCCTGGCTGTGGAACCAAACTGAAAATCAAAGGTTCCGTCCAGCAATATATGAAATTGTAAAGGGGTCTGTATACACCGTGAACTGCCGGTTGTTTTCTGATTCAGAAAATAATCGCTTAAAGAAATACAAAGTCCGCTGTCAATTTCCAGGGCTTCTGTCCAGCCCCTGCCGGTTTCCGGAGGGATTTCCATATGTATCCCGTTAAAAAATCTGGAAACCGGAAAATGCTGTGCACCGGCAATCCCATGTTCAGCCATTCTTTTTGCATGTTTTTCAATGAGTTCCGTCATTTGTAACCATACCTGCTGATTATTGTGGCAACATATTATGCAGTATTTAGCCATGGGAAAACAAGTTTTGATGCCCAGATTTTTCCGATTCAGGCATTTTTTCTTTTCCTGGTAGAAAGTAGTTTCTTTGTTGTGTAAAGGCAATATGATTTTGTTGTTACTTTGGCAGGTAACTGACCATGGTTCCTGGTCTTTACCTATTACCGGAAATATTGAAGCGGAGAAAAAAAATGAAACCAAAACAAATGATTGGACTATGTGTTTGCGTGATGCTGCTGGGAGTGAACGGGATTGTTCTGGCAGACAGTACCCATGACAAAAACAGAGGTTATAGCCTTGATACTATAACCGTTACCGCCCAGAAACAGGAACAGAATCTTCAGGAAGTTCCTGAAAGTGTGAGTGTGCTGACCAGCCACGAGATGGAAGACAGAAATGTTGAGGGACTTTGGAAGGCGGCTGATTTTATTCCCAATCTCATGCTGTTTGATATTGGTATGACTTCTTTTTTCAGCCAGCCCACCATCCGGAGCGTGTATGCTCCGGCCAGGGATATGAATTCTTCTGTGGGCCTGTATGTGGATGAGATACCTGTTCTTGGGCCGGCAGGGTTTACTGCTGATTTGCTGGATGTGGAGCGCATGGAAGTGCTGCGTGGACCCCAGGGAACCCTGTACGGCAACAATACCGAAGCCGGAGCCATCAGAATTATTTCCAGGCAACCGGACAATGAGTTCCGGGGCAAAGTCATGATTCTTGGCGGAGAAGGCAGGCATGGGATTGCCATGGCAAATGTAAGCGGGCCTGTGGTCAGGGACAGATTCTTTTTTTCCTTTGGCGGGAAATATGAACGCAGGGACGGGCAGATAGAAAACACCTTTCTGGGGAACCGGGCCGATGACCAGCAAAAATGGTATGGTCGGGGACAGCTGCGTTTTCTGGCTTCCGATGCTCTGGACATCTCCCTTACCTGGTCACACATGGCTTCTGATGAGGGTGGACCAAGTTTTACTCCGGGGAAAAAGATTTTGGGTTTACACAAGATAATGGACATTCCACCAATGGGCAAATATGAAGTTCGTTCCAACAGGGAACCAAAATCCGAGATTACCAATGACCTTGGTGCGTTAAAAATCCACTATGATCTGAACGAAAATATTTCTCTTACCTCTGTTACTTCTGATACCCGCATGAAAATAGATGATCTGGGAGATTGGGATTTTAGTTCCAAGGAGTTAATGGCCAGTACCCAGGACAGCACGTTCAGAAGAATCGCCGAGGAGATGAGGCTCTCATATAGGGGCGAGCGTGCGCATGGTTTGCTGGGTTTTTATGCAGACAGGAAAAAAGACAATATAAGCAATACCGAGTGGATGTTTGGAACAACGACGAATCCAGCTTCGCAAGTTCGCGGCAACTCCTATGCTCTTTTTGGGCAGTTGGATTATGCCCTGATCCCTGACCTGCATCTGATCGGCGGATTGCGATACGGAAAACAAACCGAGGAAAAAGACGATGTTTCAAGTGCGTTCCATGGTAAAAAATCCTGGAGCGATATTTCTCCCAAAATTGCCGTATCGTATCAATTCACACCTTCGGTCAATATCTATGCCAGCGCTTCAAAAGGGTTTCGTTCCGGGGGATTTAGCAAAGATGTCAATAATGTCTATGATCCCGAAAAATTATGGTCTTATGAAACCGGTGTAAAAACCGTATTCCTTGATGGACGGGCCATAATCAATGCCAGTGTCTATTATATGGATATTGATGATATGCAGGTGGAAAAACATATAAATCCTACAACCAGTGCAACAGTCAATGCAGCCGAAGCATCTGCCAAGGGATGTGAAATTGAACTTGTCGTCCGTCCGGCAAAGGGGTTCCAGGTATATGCAGGATTTGGATATTGTAATATCGAGTTTGATTCCTATGTGGATACTGTGATTGATATGGATTATTCAGGTAACAAAAACCCCTATGCCCCGGAATATACCTTTAACATCGGCACCCTGTACCGCCATGGAGCAGGATTCTACGCCAGCGCTGATCTGGTCGGCTACGGGGATATGTACATGGACGCTGCCAATGAAGACAAAAAGGATGCCTACTGCGTTATGAATGCCAAGATAGGATATGAATTTGAGCGCGTTGATGTCTATCTCTATGCTGAAAACCTGTTTGACCAGGAACTGGTCACCAAAAACTACTATGGATTTTACAATGTACACGGCAATCCACGTGAGATTGGTTTGCAGGTCAACTATCGATTCTAGATGTTACATTCATTTGGGCAATCAGTATTCAGCATATAAAATTATGGGCAGTTCTGTAAAATCAGAACTGTCCATAATAATCTGTACTGATTGCCGGATGATTCATTATCATTTGCTAAATAGTAAAATATTCAACGAGCTTATTTAATTCCATAGAAGATTCGTGCAATACAAGCGCACTTTGTTTCAGGGTTTCCCCTTCCTTGAAAATCGCCTGGGTGTCCTGAATAATTTTCCGGGTACTATCCACGGCCATACCAGCATCGTCCACACTATTATTTACATTTGTATGGGCAGCATCCACGCTGGAAGAGATTTCCTGGACATTATTGGCGATTTCCTGGGTGGCTGCCATCTGCCCTTCTGCTGCCGAAGCAATGGCTGTAACCATACTATTGGCCTCCTGAATAATGCTGCTTAACTCTTCCATGCTGTTACTGGTCTGTCTGGTAGAATTGCGAATGGTTTCGGTTCTCTGTTTGATGTCTTCCGTTGCCTGATTCGTTTGATTGGCAAGCTCTTTTATCTCATTGGCAACAACAGCAAAGCCCTTTCCAGCCTCGCCAGCCCTGGCAGCTTCGATGGTGGCATTCAATGCCAGCAGATTGATTTGCTCAGAAATATCCGTAATCGTGTCAACGACATGAACAATATCCCGGGCAGATTTCCCCAGCTCCGCAACATTGATTGATGCGGTCTTGGCAACATCCACAGCCTGGATGGTTGACTGATTGGTTTGTGCCGTATTTGCCACAATCCCTTTCAGGGTTTCTGACATGCCGTCGGCAGCAGCAGACAGCTCGTTTATATTCAAGGAAATGGTTTCAACACTTTGGGATACATCTTCCATATTGCTCTGGGCATTGCGACAACTATCAGAAGCCTGGGATGCGTGGGATAATGTATTGGTGGATGCATCTGTCAGGATTTGAGAAATTCCAACGACATCTGAAGAGGTCTGATTAACATTCTGAGCACTGTCGATGATCTTGGTAATCATCTCATGGGTACGATCCATAAATATATTAAAATGATAGGCCAATTGTCCCATTTCATTGTTAGAAACAATATCAATTCTCCTGGTCATATCTCCCCTGGAAATTTCCTTCAAAGCAGAAACCGTAGATTGTACAGGCTTGAAAATGGCATTGGTGAGAATATTCAGAATAAGAATCAATAACAATATGGAACCAATGAGAATGCCAAAACTGATATTACGAATTTTGTTCAATTCCTTACCAAGCTCACGGGTTTTGGCTTCTATGACAACTTTCCAGCCTACCGAAGGAATCTCCCGGAAAATCACCACGGTCTCATCCCCATTTGCATCTACATACTCCAGAAAGCCTTCAGCAGAATTTAACAACCCCGGGACCACTTTGTCAGTATATTCTCCATTGGCCATTCTCCGGATATTCTGGATTTCACGAAGTATTTTCCCATCGGGATGGGCCTGAATTTCTCCATTTTTTCCAATCAGATAGGTAACACCGTTAGGACTTAACTTAATCTGGGAAAGCTGGAGTGACAAATTATCCAGACTAATTCCAACACCTGCTATCCCCAAAGGTTTTTGCGGGTTTCCCATGAGGATATTGATAAAGGCCATCAATCCGCTTCCTTCCTTACTGGGATCAATGGATATGGACTCTTTGTTCCCTGATCCTATGGCGTCAACATACCAACCTTCTTTTGGATCTGCCATATCAATGGTTTTCAAAACTCCTGAAGCTGTATAATATTTTTTGGAATTATCAGAAACCATAAAAGAAAAATCAATTCCCTGTTTTTTTGCAACGTCCAGAAACCGAGCCAGGGAATCCAGATTCTGATCAGGTTCTCCAGATAGAATATAAGCATGCACCATGGGATTATCTGCGATCATCCGGGCAACAGAATAGGATTTGGAGATTTCCTTTTCAAACTTTTCCACAATGGCCGCAGCAATGGCAGGAGCTTCTTTTGAATAAATTCGCTTGGAAATAAGTTCATGTGACATTTTGTTATTCACAAAGGAAATCAGAAATACCACAATGGCAACTGCAACACATAAACTGAGAATCAATTTGGTTTTTATTTTCATAATTACAGGATCCTTATAATTCTTTTACAACAAAATTTTATGTGTCTATTTATCCAACAGCATTACATCATGTGAAAAAAATTTAGAAAGATACGTATATTATCAAATATTTTTTCCAATAACAAAAAGCACCATGATTTTGTGCATTGACAAAGCCATGGTGCTTTTCTCTATCTGAGCTTTCGCCCTTCAGGCATAGACCAATGTGTTAGCCACGTTTTGATGCCTTCATGGGATTGAGTTTCTTTCCGGATTGAGATCCAGCAGCAACCGCCTGGATCAGATGTTTATTATCATTGAACAAAGCCACAGGATCAAGGCCCAAGCCAGTCAATTTTTCATTGATGGATTGTCTTTCAACGCCATACCGATTCACATCGGCAATCATCTTATCAATCTTGTCACTACTGGTCAGATACAGCCCCTTGCTGTCAATGGCAAGCAGACGGGTTACTCCCTGATCGTCAACTTCCTGAATAATCATATCAGAACTGGTTCCATAACGATTTTCCATTATATCTCTCCTTGTAATCGTAATATAAAAAAAGCTTCTTATATTAAATTTACAGACATTTTGTCAAGTATGATTCCCTGATTACCCAATTTACCGCCTAATTTTACAATGGTCTTATTTTATGATTAACAACGTCTTTTTCCTGATCACCAGCAAGATGCAAGGCAGCAAGGAGCAGGCGCCGTAGGGGGATGCGGCCGCAGCTGACGCAGCAGGTGACCTTTTGATGGCGAATCAGGAATTAAGAATCATATTCCAGGCAATAAACAAACAGTCCTTGACGACAACATCCTTTTTTTCATATATTTCTGAATCCATATTGTAAAAAATTTGTATGCAGTAACATACGATACATGTTGCTTGCAGTTACGAAATAACCAATTGCATTTTAAGGAGAGATATGCGATTTATATCTGTCATTTGTGGAGTTGCCACCGTACTGACTTGTATTCTGATCCTTGAAACGGGAAAAGATGCAAAAAAAACCTTGGAAAAAAGAAAACGAAAACATGTCAGACAAAAAAATAGATCCTGAAATCAAAAAGACCCTGGCCAAAATCGGCATGACCGCATCCATGGGGGTTGCTGTTATCACCGCACCCTTTTTGCGAAAAAGCAGACTCATGAAAAATATCCATGCAGGATCTGCCACATTAAGTCTTGGCTTTGCCCTGTGGCATCATTTCTTATATAAACCTGGAAAAAAATCTGAAAAAAACAAGGTTCTCAAGAAATCGCTGCCAGAAAACTCCCTATCTGATCGGTGACACCTTGAAAGCATCTGCCTCCCTGACCATCGTACACGAAATTTCCCACCGGATACGAATCCGGTCAACAAAATTCCAGAACAAAAACATTGATCCAGATTATCTGGAAGCTATTCTGGAAAGTATTTCCGGTGTAAACCAGGCCAGAATCAACAGCAAGGCGGCATCCATTGCGGTTCGTTACGATGGCAAAAAAACCACCAGGGCTGCTGTCATGGCCATTTTGTCAGACCTGCCCCCGGACATATTCAACGGGAAGAATCATCGCAACCCATTGAGATCTCCCATTACCCTTGCAGCAAAAGGAGTCTTGACCGCAGGTCTGCTTTTTACACCTCCTGCCCTGGCAGCTCCCATTGCCGTTTGCATGTCTGCTTCTGTCATAAAAGAAGGATTGGTAAGCCTCTGGAAATATAAAAAAATCAAGGTGGAAGTGCTGGATGCAGCAGCCATTTTCTTTTCCCTTATCCGCAAGGATTATCTTACTGCGACAATGATCGGCTTTTTGCTTTCCCTGGGAGAATATATTGAAGAAACAAGTGAAAACAGAACCAATACCTTATTGAAAAGCCTGTTGCAGCCAAAAACCCATGAAATCTGGATTGAGGTGGACGGAACTGAAATCAAAATTCCCTTTCAGGATGCCCAGATCGGAGACCATGTCATCTGCGGCCCCGGCGAGATGATTCCCCTGGACGGTGAGGTCATCAAGGGTGAGGCTTCAGTCAACCAGAGTTCTGTCACCGGGGAATCTGTACCCGTGCATGTATCCTGCGGAAGCCAGATCATCTCAGGATCGGTTGTGGAAGAAGGAAAAATTGTATTCCGGGCAACCCATGTGGGTGCCGAAACTTCTATTGCCAGAATTTCCAAATTCATCGAAGATTCCCTTCGGTATGAATCCGATTCCCAGAAGAGAAATGACGAACTTGCAGACAAACTGGTCCCTGTAACCCTTGGCCTTGGCCTTGGTATTTTTGCCCTGACCCGTGATCTGAGAAAAGCTGCGGCTGCCCTTACCGTGGATTATTCATGTGTCATCAAACTTGCCAATCCCGTTGCCGTACGTGTTGCCATGTATACTGCAGCCCGTCAGGGGGTTCTGCTCAAAGGTGCCCAGGCCATGGACAGCCTTGCCCATGTCGATACCCTGGTATTTGACAAAACCGGTACCCTGACCAAAGGCCGGCTTACCATAACGGATATTATCCCAATCAATGGAATGAATCCAGATGAGCTGCTTATCCTTGCAGCTTCGGCAGAAGAACATTATTCCCATCCTGTGGCAGCGGCAGTTCTTGCAGCGGCAAAGGAAAAAGGACTTGCACTGTCTCCCACAAGCCAGGTGGACTTCATCGTTGCCCACGGCGTATCTGCCTATATTGACGGAAAGAACGTACTTGCCGGAAGCCGGCATTTTATTGAAGAAGACGAAGAAATCGACTGTTCTGCCCTGGAGGCCCAAAGCATTGCCCTTCAGAAAGAAGGAAAAAGCATTTTATACGTTTCCCATGATGGAAAACTTGCAGGAATTCTGGGATTACGGGACGAACTCAGGGAAGAATCTGCCGCAGTCCTTGCAGGATTGAAACAGGCCGGAATCAAAAAAATCGTCATTCTCACGGGAGACACCCATTCCACGGCACAGGCCCTTGCAAAACAACTGCCTGCTGTGGATGAAGTATATGCAGATCTGAAACCGGAAGACAAAGCTGCCATTGTAAACAAACTCAAAGACCAGGGCGCCATCATCGGATTTACAGGAGACGGAGTCAATGATGCCCCGGCCCTGGTCTCCGCCCATGTGGGCATCTGCCTGCCTTCCGGAGCTGATCTTGCCAAGGAATCTGCCCAGGTCATCCTGCTCCACGAAAATCTGAATGATCTGCTGACGGCAAGGCTGGCTGCATTACGGACAAAGAAAACCATCAAAAACTGTTTTTTTTCTGCTGTATGGCTGAATACAGTATTTCTTGCCCTTGCCACATTTGGAAAGATCGGCCCTGTGACATCTGCCATTCTCCACAATACCAGCACCCTCGGCATCCTTGGCTATGCCGGATTCAGAGAAAAACAACCCATTGTTTTGCTGCCGGAAAATACGGATCCCAATCCTCCCAAAAAGAACCCCTCACGGAGATCATAATATCGTGTATTCATCCCTATTAGATGCCCCCATAAATCTACAGTTAGATTTGCTTGAAATCACAGATCCCCAACTTGAACGCTGGCTCCAGCGGCTTGGCTTGTTCGTTGGTGCAACCCTTACCCGCCATGATCGTGAATTCAATTTTTTCGCAGTCCGGGCAAGGGGAAAAAAGGGAGACGTAATTATTCCGGCAGGGCTTGCCATGAAAATCTATATTCACATTGAATCAGGAGAAAAAATCCCATTAACAGAGATGAAGAAAGAACACCAGGGGCACATGGAACTGCATTCAGGAGGCAAGAATGTACAGGAGACCTTGAAAAAAATGGGATTTGAGGAAGGAGAGGATATTCACTTTGTCCGCTGTCTGCCCCACATGGATTATATTACCATTGTAGATAAAAATGAGAGAACCAGATTATCAGAAGGAGAAGCAGCAAGCATCTGGGGATATTATCCAGAAGAAAAAGAAACCCAGTTTTATTTTGCAAGAAAACATCAGGATTTCACGGTTACGGAAATTCTGGGAGGCCAGAACCGGAAAAGCCATTTGAAAACCCATGGAATTGAGCAGGGAAGCATACTCACCATTGAATCCATTGAACAGGTATCTACTCTGCATGCACCTGCAAGCGAACCTGTGACCATATCCACAAAAAAAGGATTGCGTCTGTACCTGACCAGAGAGCAGGCAGACGCAATCATTGTACGGACAAATCAGGACTGAGTTTCCGCCTTGGCCTCTTCCCAGAGAGAAGAATATTTTTCACCAGCCTTTCCAAGGGAGGCTTTGGCAGATTTTGTGGCCTTATATGCGGTTTTCATGGTTCCTTTTACAATTCTGTCTCCAAGACTTGGGGTATCCAATTGTTCTTGTGAACCAGCGCCGGATTTTTTGCCCAGTTTATAGGCAATGATACCTGCGGCACCAAGAACTGCCCACCCCACAGGATTGGAGGTAAGATTTGGAATATATACGGGAAGACTCATTTGGTTTCTCCTTTTGTTTCAAATGATTCGGGTTTGGATTTGTTATGGTTATGGGTGTCGCCGGGGCCGGACTCTTGGACACCGCGTTTTTTTCCTGCCTTGTACAGGGCATATCCACCTGCACCAAGGATGAACCACCCAATGGGGGTCGTCGTTAATGGAATACACAGCATGGCTTTCTCCTTTATAATTGTACGGTCTTGCGATAAAATATAAAATAACTTTATTTATCAGAACATACGACATCATATGTCATCCGAAGTTATATTGTCAACTATTTATTTTTATTGATAATAAATTAAAAATTAAACTTATTAATAAGGGGCTAACTATTGATAGCATATAAAATAATAGTTTGGTTAATTGATATAAACAAGCAGGCAAATGGATTATTTTTCCAATAGATGGGATCAAGGATAACAAAACATGAAAAAAAACGATCTTCTTTTGAGCCGGATTCAATTACAGCGCAACGGGATACGGGTTCGCCAATCTGCATCAGGAAGAATGAGAATCCAGGCAGCAGATATAAAAAACAACAGGGAAAAATCCCATTGGATGCGTTCATGTATCCAGAAAAAAACCGGAATCATCAGCGTGGAAACCCGTCCCAGGACAGGTTCTATCATTGTCCGATTTCAGCCGGGTCATACAACACCCCAGAGCATTCTCAAAACTGTCCTGTCCCAGATTCTCCAACCAGAATCCTTTGGATCCCTTCCCGATCATGAAACAACAGCAAAAATCTCAGATTACCCGGACGCTGGCCAAAATCCGAGAACCAAAAAGATCTTGTTTTTATCTGGTATCATGGGATATGCCCTTGCCAGAAACTGGATTTTCCGGATGGCGCTTGCCCAGAATCCGTTGAGCTTTCTTGGCCTGACAGCCATTTTCAGCACCATTCCCCTGGTCAGGGAAGCCATTTCAGATACAATGGAAAAGAAAAGCATTACGGTAAAACCCTTTCTTGCCGGAGGTGCCTTGGTTACCATTTTCATGGGAGAGGCATTTTCCGCCCTGCAGCTTCTCTGGATTTACCATGTTGCCGAAGCCACGGAAGACTATGTGGCGGAAAAATCCAGAAAGGCCATTCGCAATATCCTGGAAGTAACTCCAGCAAAGGCCTATGTTGTGGTGAACGGCATGGAAATGGAAACCGCCATGGAGGACATTCGCCCCGGCGACATTGTAGCGGTTCATACCGGAGAAAAAATTCCCGTGGACGGAATCATCTCCAAAGGAGAGGCCCTGGTGGATGAAGCCAGCATCAACGGACGCAGCGAAGCTATATGCAAAACCACAGGGGATTCTGTCTATGCCGGAACTTTTATCAGTCAGGGAACCTTGTTCATCAAAACCAAAAAGACCGGACAAGACACCTATCTTTTTGGCATTATCCGGATGGTGGAAGAATCCCTTGCCAACAAGGCTCCCGTGGAACAAAAGGCAGATGAACTTGCTTCAAGGCTGCTGAAAATCGGGTTTGCAGCCACCATTGGCACCCTGATTCTAACCATGGATCCCTTGCGCGCATTAACGGTGATGCTGGTCATGTCATGTCCCTGCGCCACAGTACTTGCAGCCTCATCCGCCGTAACCGCAGCCCTTGCCAACGCTGCCAAACGATCCATTCTCATCAAAGGAGGCCTGTACCTTGAACAAATCGGGAACACCCATGTCTATTGCTTTGACAAAACCGGCACCCTGACCCAGGATCTGCCACAGATCATGTCCATCACCAGAAGAACGCCATCCATCAAGGAGAATACGCTTTTGTCCCTGGCAGCCACTGCAGAATCCCATAACAAACATCCCCTGGCAAAGGCCATTCTGACAGAAGCAAAGGCAAGGGGTCTTGACATTTCTCCCCATGCCGCCTGTGAATTCATGCCCGGAAGGGGTGTATCCTGTCACATTGGCGATGACACGGATATCCTTGTTGGCAATGCCGCCTTTATGGAAGAAAACCAGATGGATATTTCATGGTTTGCAAAGAAAAGTGCTGCAGAAACATCCAAAGGCCGCACCGTGGTATATATTGGGAAAAATGGCAAAATCCTTGGTATGCTTGCCATTGCCAACCCCATTCGTCCAGAAGCCGTGGAAGTTCTCAACAGCCTGAAAAAAGACGGGGCTGCTGCCATGTATCTTGTTACAGGAGATAGCGAGAAGGTTGCCCAATCCATGATGCAGGAATTTTCCTTTGACCAGTTCCGGGCATCCCTGCTTCCGGAAGAAAAGGCAGACTGGGTGGAAGAACTGCAAAAGAACCATTCCGTTGTCATGGTGGGAGACGGGGTAAATGATGCTTTAGCCCTTGCCAAGGCAGACATTGGCATTGCCATGGGTACAGGCGGTGCAGAAGCTGCCCTGGAAGCAGGGGACATTGCCCTGGCAGACGGTAACATGGAAGGTCTTCTTACCCTGAAAAACCTGAGCAGAAAAACCATGCAGGTCATTGACCAGAACCATTATTTTGCTGTGGGAACAGATCTTCTCGGAGTATTTTTTGGTATGGCCGGGATTCTTTCCCCTGTCATGGCAGGAATGATCCATATTTTTCACACCACGGGAATCCTTGTGAATTCCGCAAGACTACTCACTTGGGAACCAAAATCTCTGGATGCCGGGGAAAAGAAAAAAAACTAGGGCAGGGAAAAGGCCACGGCATTCTGCCTGAGCAGATGATCGGCAAGGACCAGGGCCATCATGGATTCACAAACCGGGTTGATCCTTGGAATGGCACAAATATCATGGCGGCCTTTCACGGAAATGACAGAAGGCTCTCCGGTTCGCGTGACGGTGGAAAGCTCCTTTCCAATGGAAGGAATGGGTTTGACATATACCCGAACAATGATAGGTTCCCCATTGGAAATCCCTGCAAGGATTCCCCCGGCGTTGTTAGTAAGAAACCCGGAATCGGACATCTGGTCATTATTTTCAGAACCTTTCATTCCTGCAACAAGACTCCCTG